>Ga0335075_10004213_pt1 | contig 22551 bp, 20 predicted proteins | sample Lox_Sample_24_FD_206723 | JGI IMG/M metagenome (GOLD analysis project Ga0335075, IMG submission 206723) | Soil microbial communities from Loxahatchee National Wildlife Refuge, Florida, United States - Lox_Sample_2.4 | ecosystem: Environmental > Terrestrial > Soil > Wetlands | place: USA...
AGCGCGGCGACATCGTGAGTTATGACCAGATCCGGCGCGAGCTCAGCGAGCTTGAGCGCGAAGAGTCCAGGCAGCAGTCGGCGGCCAGGCAGGCGGCTGCGATCGCATCGCTTGAGAAGCTCAGGCCCGGCGACATCATCGACGTGCCGGGCGGACGCCAGTCCGGCGTCGCGGTAGTGCTGCAAAGCGGCAGCGCTGGCAACGGACGGCCGCTGCCGCTGGTACTGACGGCGAACCGGCAGGTGAAGCGGCTGACGATGGCCGACTTCACGACCCCGGTCACCGCCATCGAGCGGATCAGGATCCCGCCGGGCTTCAGCCCGCGGTCGCCTGCCGCCCGGCGGGACCTGGCGTCTACTGTGCGGAACAAGCTGGCCGACCGTGAGCTGCCGAAGCCGCAACGGGCCGGCCGCCGCAGCGAGCAATCAGCGGCCGCCATCGAGGCGCTGCGCGGCCGGCTGCGCAAGCACGCCTGCCATGGCTGCCCGGACATGCAGTTGCACCTGCGCGATCTGGCCAGACGAGTCCGGCTGGAGCGAGAAGCGGAGGCGCTCGAGCAACGAGTGTCAGGACGCTCGCACGTGCTGGCGCGTACGTTCAGCCGGGTCTGCGCGGTGCTTGAGCAGCTGGATTACATCGAAGGCGATGAGGTCACCACGGCCGGGCGACGGCTGGCCGCGCTGTACGCGGAGCTGGACCTGCTCGCCGCGGAGTGCCTGCGCCGCGGGACGTGGGCCGGTCTCGGGCCCGCCGACCTGGCCGCTTGCGTATCCGCGCTGACGTTCGAGTCGCGCCGGAGCGATGATGCCGGGCCAGTTCAGCTGCCACACGGCAGGCCGCGCGAGGTGCTTGGTGACATGACCAGTCTGTGGGAGGAACTGACCGCCGTCGAAGACGGGCAGCACCTGTCGTTCCTTCGGCAGCCCGACCTCGGGTTCGCCTGGACTGTGCACGCCTGGGCGCGCGGTACCAGCCTGGAGAAGCTCATCGATGCCGATCTCACGGCCGGCGATTTTGTCCGCGCCATGAAGCAACTCATCGACCTGCTTGGCCAGCTCGCGATCGCTGACGCCGGCGGCGAGCTAGGCACGACCGCGCGAGCAGCGGCGGACCTGCTGCGGCGGGGCGTGGTCGCCTACTCGTCGGTGGGCTGACGGATCATGACGGAGGGCGAGCCGGTGAACATCAGAGGACTGACAGCGCAGGACTGGCGGCAGCTTCGGGCCGCCAGGCTGGCAGCGCTAGCCGAGGCGCCGTACGCATTCGCCTCGACCCTGGCCAGGGAGGAAGCGTTCAGCGACGAGACCTGGCAGGAGCGGGCAGGCTCCGGACGGACTTTCGGCGCGTGGCAAGACGGCGTAGTCGTCGGGCTCGCGACCGGCTTTCCCGAGGAGTCGCCGACCGGATGGCACCTGGTCGGGATGTGGGTCGCGCCTGAGTACCGCGGGCAGGGAATTGCCGACCAGCTGGTGGGCGCCGTCTGCGAGCTGGCCAAGGAGTCCGGTGCCAGTTCCGTCACGCTCTGGGTGGCTGATGTGAACGACCGCGCCCGGGCTTTCTACCGCCGGCTCGGTTTCGTCCCGACTGGCCAGCGTCAGCTGCTGCGGCCAGGCGAGTGGGAGGAAGAGCTGTCGCTGCCGGTTTAGCTGGCTGGCGCACGACAGGCCGGGGGGCCGACCACGAGGAAGTGATGGAGAGCCTCAGCGTGGCGGCAGCAAGTCAGCCACTGGCGCTGCGATCCCAGCCTGCGCCGGACTCTTGCGCTGCGCGACGGATTCTCGCGCCCGCCGGCCATGTAGGGTGCATGAACCCCACACCACGGAGTACCACGTGAGGCGCAGGCGAGGCGGTGAGGCGGGACCGGCCGAGTTCGAGCGCCTTTACACCGCCCGCTACGCCGAGATAGCCGGCTACGTGCGGCGGCGCGTCGCAGAAGCTGACGCCGACGACGTCATCGCGCACGTCTTCACCGTTGCCTGGCGCAAGTTCGAACAGGTCCCCTCGCCACCCGATGACCGGTTGTGGCTGTTCGGCGTGGCGCGTAACAGCGTCGCCGAGCACGACCGCTCGCGGCAACGACGGCTTCGCTTGCATGTCCGGCTCGCGGAGGACGCGGTCACCGCTGCTTCGAGGGCCGGCAACTCAGATCCACGCTATGAGCCGGTGCTGACCGCCATGAGTTCCCTGCGGCCTGCTGACCGAGAAGCCCTGCAACTCGTGCTCTGGGAGGAGCTCACGCACGCCGAAGCCGCATCCGTCCTTGGCTGCAGCGTCAACGCGTTCGAGCTGCGCTACCGGCGCGCTCGAAATGTCGTGCGCGACGCGGTCATGACCACGACCAACCAGGGCTCGGCCCCGGTCACGACTTTCCGGACTTCATCGCCCGCAAGGGGGAACGCATCATGAACATCGAAAGCCTGATCGGGGAGGCCAATCCGGTCCCCGCAGCCGATCTCCCATCTGCTGACTCGCCGCAGGCACGCGCCACGCTGACGCGCGTGCTCAGCGCGACCGGGCCGGGCGGTCTGCCGTCGCCTCGCCTTAGCTCCCGGCTGGTCGCGCGTGTCGCTGTCGGAGCCGCAGCGGCGGCGGTTGCCGCGATTGTTGTGGCCCAGCTCTTGCCAGGCTCGTCGCCGAGGCCGGCAACGAGCCCCGGCCACTCCGACCCCCGGACCCTGGCCGGGGCGCTGAATGCCCTGTCCCTGCTGGCCGCCGCGCAGCCGGCAGCGCATCCGCCAGGTCCCGGTCAGTACCAGTACTCCGACGAGAAGTCGCTGACGGAGATTGACACTTACAAGTCGGCCACGAACTACTACGCCGTCAGCTACTCCGAGCAGCGCCAGATCTGGATCGCATCGAACGGATCTGGCCGGATTGTCGAGTCATTCCGCGACCCGCGACTCGCGTCGGCGCGGGACCGGCGCAACTGGATCAAGGACGGCAGGCCTTCGCTGCGGATCAAGCCAAGCGATCAGCGGTACGGTAAGCGCCAGCTGAGCGTCGGCCCGGCGAACCTGTACAAGCTGCCAACCAACCCAGCGAGGCTGGCCAAGCTCATCCACAGCGGCGCGGTCGACGGCGGCCCTGTTGGCTCGGCCGAGGACTTCGTCCGGATCGGCGACGTGCTCAGGGAAACAGCGGCGCCGCCGGCGCTGCGCGCCGCGATCTTCAAGGTCAGCGAGCAGATTCCCGGCGCGAAGCTTCTCGGCAGGACGACGGATCCGCTGGGCTCAGCAGGTATCGGGATCGCGCACTGGCAGCACGTCGCCCACCGCGGCCAGGTCCCCGCCGAGACCATCGAGTCGGTGCTGATCTTCAACCCGAAAACGAGCAACCTGCTGGCCGAGGAGACGCTGGTCACGTACACCAAGACCGGGAAGACCTCCCTGACGTCATGGACGGTCTATCTCAGGTCCGGTGTGGTCAACTCGATCGCCTCGATGACACCAGTTTCTGGCACCCCGGGCCGAAGCTCGGGTGCCACCACCTAGGAACCGCGCCAGGCCTCGCTGCCGGTCGCCCGACGGCACGTCGGGCGGCCGGCGGTTTTCACCCTTCGTCGCGGGCCGTTCGTCGCCGGACGTCGGCCATCAGTTTGTCCAGCAATCCGATCAGCACGGTGCGTTCGTACTCAGAGAGGCAACTGGTGAGCGTGGCCTCCCGGCCGAGGACGGCATCGACGGACCGCTCGATCAGCGCGTGGCCTTCGGCCGTGAGCGCCACCAGGACTGTTCTGCGGCCTGCGGTCCCTGGCGTGCGCCTGACGAAGCCGTCCCGTTCGGCTCGGGCAACACGCTGGGAGATAGCGCCGGCGGTGACCAGCGTGCGCCGGGCGATCTCGCGAGTGCTCAGCGTGTACGGGGGCCCCGAGCGGCGGATGACCGACAGCAGGTCGAGGGTAGCCGCGTCGATTCCGGCTTCTCGTAGTACCCGGCTGCGGTCGTCGGCGAAGAGCTTGGCCAGCCGCCAGATGGGGGTGACGATCTCGATCGACTCGGTCGGCGTGCCCGGTCTCTCCCGTCGCCAGGCCGCGGCGATCTCGGCGGCTGAGTACGGCGGCACAGGTGCCCCTGATCCGGCTGGACCGGCCACGGTGCGATCCTCTTGTCGTCGCTAGCTTTGTTTAGGTCTAAACCTAGCACTGCACAACGACATCCGTGGTTCGCCCGGTGCCTGGCGCCGGAGGCATCAGCGGCACCGGTCGTGCCATCACGCAGTTAGCGCGCCGCGGGCGATGCGACCGGGAGATCGTAGCTGCGGCGGACGCTGCTGCCCAGGCGCGTGATGTCGGCGCCATAGACATGCAGAGAAACCGCCACATCCGCGCCGATGTTGCGGACGCGGTGGATGTCGCCGGGCGGCGCGAAGCCGCTCACATCGCCGCAGTCGTTCTGAGCGCGGCCGACCTCGCTCAGGTAGGTTCCGTCATCCGAGAGGGCGTACAACTCCTCGTACTCGACACCCTGGATAACGCCGAAGACGCACCAGGTGACGTGATCATGAATCGGGGTGACCTGACCGGGCCGCCAGACCATAGCGGTGACCGAGAACGAGCCATCCGGCTCGACATGCAGGACATGACATTGATACCCGTCTGCGTCGCCTGCGCGCTCGGCTGCGGTGAGGATATCGGCGCCCGGCAGATGTAGCCCCAACTCGTCCGCAACAAGCTCAGCTGTCCGCTGCCAGTCGCAGTGCTGTTGCGTGGCTGCGCGGATCGCGGTGACAAGATCGGCAGGACACCGAGTACGAACCGGACTGACTACCGTCATGCGCACGCTCCTGCCTGCTAGAGCACTAGCCGCTAGATATATCTACCTACTGGATCGGTCGACATTAGCTTACGACCGTGACCGGCTCCGGCTCCAATGCCAACAATCCATGGATCCATAGAGCGCGACTATCGGTCGTGGCCGGCCGCCATAGCTGGGGTAATAGGAGCAGGTGATCCGCAGCGAAATGTAGCGTTGCTCACCGCGCGCGGCGTACACCGTAGGCCCGGTTCGCGCGTCAACTAGACGTTCGTTGTACCGGAGGGGTGTACAACGGGCCGGCCAGTCAAAGTGGCGGCTGGACCCCAGCGCGGTGGTCTTCGCCGATGACCGGATGGCGCCCCGAGCGGCCCGCGCGGCTGGCAAGATGCCGGAGTGGGCACCATCATGCTGCTGGACGCCGCTTCGATGTACTTCCGCGCTTTCTACGGCGTGCCGGAGACGATGACCGCGCCGGACGGCACCCCGGTCAATGCCGTCAAGGGCTTCCTTGACATGATCGCACGCCTGGTCAGGGCCAGGCATCCGGTGCAGCTGATCGCGTGCATGGACGCCTCCTGGCGGCCGGCCTTCCGGGTCGCGGCGCTGCCTTCGTACAAGGCCCACCGGGCGAATCCGGACGGCTCGGAGAAAGTGCCCGACGCTCTGAACGTCCAGCTGCCGGTTATCGTCGACGTGCTCTCGGCTGCGGGCATCGTGATGGCCTGGGCAGATGGCTACGAGGCAGACGACATCATCGGCACGCTGGCCGCGCAGGCAACGATCCCGGTCGAAGTGGTTACCGGGGACCGGGACCTGTTCCAGCTCGTCGATGACGAGCGGGGGATCCGGATCGCCTACATCGCTAGAGGACTGGCCAACCTGGAACTTGTCGACGAAGCAGCGGTGACCGCCAGGTACCACATCCCCGGCCGGAGCTACGCCGCGTTCGCCGCGTTGCGCGGTGACCCGAGCGACGGCCTTCCGGGCGTGCCCGGCGTCGGGGAAAAGACGGCGGCCGCACTCGTGCGCGTCTTCGGCTCAATCGAGGCGATGCTGGCCGCGATCGATGCGGGCCACGGCGGCTTCCCGGCAGGCAGCCGGGCCAAGCTCGTGGCAGCTCGCCAGTACCTGGACGCCTGCATGCCCGTCGTGAGGGTCGCGACTGACGCGCCGGTCAAGCTGGCGGGCGGGGAACTGCCGTCGGTCCCCGCAGATCCTGGCCGGGTCGCCGAGCTTGATGAACGCTTCGACCTCGGCTCATCCCTTGGCCGGGCGCTATCCGCACTGGCCGCTGCGCCCTGAGAAGTCGCCGGTGCGTGCCCGGATCGCCGGGATGAGATGATGCCAAAGCGGGGGTGCTGTGGCAGGAACGGCTGGAGGGGTGCGATGGAGCACGAAGAAGAGGGAACGGGGCTTTTCCCGGTCACCAGGCTGCGTGAGGTCGCGGCCGCTACTGGTGCTGCGGGCCTTGATGCGCTGCTGCTGACGCCAGGGCCCGACTTGCGCTATGTGACCGGCTACGAGGCCCATGCGCTCGAGCGGCTGACCTGCCTGGTCGTGCCGGCTGACGGCGCGCCGTTCCTGGTCGTGCCCCGGCTTGAGGTGCCGGCCGCGCTCGCATCCCCGGCAGGCGCGCTGGACCTGGAGATCGTCGGCTGGGACGAGACTGACGACGCGTACGCGCTCGTCGGCAGGCGCGTCGGCGCTGTGGGGGCGGTGGGCTTGGCGGACCGGATGTGGGCCCTGATGGTGCTGCGGCTGCGGGCCGCGCTGCCCACTGCGCGGCAGGAGCTCGCCAGCGTGGCGCTGCGGGAACTGCGTGCGCGCAAGAGCCCGGCCGAAGTGGCGGCGCTGCGGGCGGCGGCCGAAGCCATCGACAGGGTGCACGCGCAGGTGCCGGGGTGGCTGCGGCCGGGTCGTACCGAGCGCGAGGTTGCGGCCGATATCAGCGAGGCCATCCTGGCCGAGGGACACGTCAGCGCCGACTTTGCCATCGTGGCTTCCGGCCCGAACGGCGCAAGCCCGCATCACACTGCGGCCGACCGGGTCCTGCAGCCAGGCGACGCAGTCGTGGTGGACATCGGCGGCACGATGCCAAGCGGTTACTGCTCGGATTGCACGCGGACCTACGCCATCGGCTCCGCGCCCGACGGGTTCGCCGCCTATTACCAGGTCCTGAAGGACGCACAGGAGGCAGCGTGCGCCGCGGTGCGTCCGGGCGTTACCGCCGAGGCCGTCGACGCGGCAGCCCGCGAACCGATTGCAGCGGCCGGCTACGGCGAGTTCTTCGTCCACAGGACCGGTCACGGCATCGGCCTGGAGACGCACGAGGACCCCTACATCGTGTCCGGCAATTCCGAGGTGCTGGAGCCCGGACACGCCTTCTCGATCGAGCCGGGTATCTACCCCGGCCCGCACGGGGCTCGGATCGAGGACATCGTCGTGTGCACCGCCGATGGCTGCGAGCAGCTGAACAAGGTCAGCCACGACGTGATTGTGGTAGGCGGGTAGTGCCAGGTGTCGAGCGGGAAGCCAGGGACGACACGACGGCGGCCCTGTTCGACCTGACCCGGCAGATCGCGGCGGACGAGCTTGCCCCGAAGGCCGCTGCAGCCGAACACGAGGGCAGGTTTCCCCGGGAGGTATTCGCCACGCTGGGCAAGGCAGGACTGCTCAGCCTGCCGTATGCCGAAGAGCTGGGCGGCGGCGGGCAGCCGTATGAGACCTACCTTCAGGTCGTGGAGGAGCTGGCAACCGCATGGCTGGCCATCGGGCTCGGCGTCAGCGTGCACACTCTCACCTGCTTCCCGATCGCCACAGCCGGCACCCGGCAGCAGCGGGAACAGTGGCTGCCCGGCATGCTCGGCGGCAGCCAGCTCGGCGCGTACTGCCTGTCCGAACCGGGCAGCGGCTCAGATGCCGCGGGCCTGGCAACGCGGGCCGTCGCTGACGGCGACGAGTTCGTGATCAACGGGGTGAAGGCCTGGATCACGCACGGCGGCCAGGCTGACTTCTACACCCTTTTCGCACGGACGGCGGGTGACTCCGCCGGGCCGGACCGGGCCAGGGGCATCAGCTGCTTTCACGTTCCGGACGGTACGCCAGGCGTGTCGGCAGCACCTCCCGAGCACAAGATGGGCCTGCGCAGCTCCGCGACGGCGCAGCTGCGGTTCGAGTCAGCCCGGGTGCCAGCCGGGCAGCTCATCGGCGAGCCGGGGCAGGGTTTCCCAATCGCGCTGGCCGCGCTGGACGCGGGCCGGCTCGGGATCGCTGCCTGCGCGACCGGCGTCGCTCAGGCAGCACTGGACTGTGCCGTGGGTTACGCGCGGCAACGGGTCCAGTTCGGCCGGCCGGTGATCGACTTTCAGGGCCTGCAGTTCATGCTCGCCGACATGGCGACTGCCGTGGCCGCGGCGCGCGCGCTGTACCTCGCGGCAGCGCGGCGCAAGGATGCTGGCCAGCCGTACGGCCAGCAGGCAGCCATGGCCAAGCTGCTGGCCACTGACACCGCGATGAAGGTAACTACGGATGCTGTCCAGGTGCTCGGCGGGTACGGCTACGTCGAGGACTTCCCGGCCGAGCGCCTGATGCGCGAGGCTAAGGTGCTGCAGATCGTCGAAGGCACCAACCAGATCCAGCGGATGGTGATCGGCCGCGGACTTGCTGCTAGCGGCCGCTTACTTGGCCGGCAGCCGGCCGGGCCGGGCCAGGCCGCTGGCTAGCTCTCGCTGACGCCCCGGCGGGCGATCAACCCCTCCCACGGGCCTAGTCCAGGCTGCTCCGGCCCGGTCCGCAGGAGCAGCTCGCCGACGCTCTCCGGCATCCGGGCCGGGTCGCCAGTGAAGTTGGCGACCACCTGCAACGGCCCGGTCCGGTAGGCCCAGACGCCGGCCGCCGATGGCAGCCGCTCGAAGCTGGCGACGCTGCCGTCGAGCTCAGCGTGACGCAGCTCGATCAGCCGGCGGCACAGCCAGAGCACTGAGGCAGGATCGCTGAGCTGGTCAGTCACGTTCAGTGCGGCTGGGCCGATTGGCAGCCACGGGCGCACGCCGTCCCCGGTGAACCCACCGGACGGCGAGTTGTCCCAGCGCATCGGCGTCCGCGCGCGGTCCCTGTTGCCCTGCGGATTCTGCCCGCCGAGTGTCATGGCGTCGCGCTGCAGCCCGGCGGGTACCTCGACGTCGGTCATGCCGATCTCATCGCCGTAATACAACACGACCGTGCCGGGCAGCGTCGACAGCACCAGTAGCGCGAGCCTGGTCCGGGCGTCGTCGCCCGCGCACCAGCGGCTCGGGAAGCGGCCGATGTCGTGGTTGGAGCCGGTCCACACCGGGCACGCGCCGCGCGGTAGCACGGCCATCGTCTGGGTCACGACGTCGGCCAGGCCCGGCACGCTGAAGTCAGCAAACGCCGCCGGGAAGTTGAACGCGAGCTGCAATTCGTTGTCGTCACCGTAATAAGACGCGAGCCGGCCGAGGTCGCCAACCCAGGTCTCGCCGAGCAGGAGTCGCTCGGGCGAATACGTCTCGGCGATCTTGCGCCAGTCGCGATAGACGCTGTGAGTCTCGGGGCGGTTAGCGTTGTAGACAGGCCGTAGCCCGAAGCGTCCCTCCATCCGGCTGCTGCCTGGCGGCAACGGAGGATTGTCGCGCAGGCCGGCATCCTTGTAGAGACCGTGCGCGACGTCGATGCGGAAGCCTGCGATCCCGCGATCGAACCAGAACCTCAGGATCTCGCGGAACTCCGCGTGCACGGACGGCAGCCACCAGTTCAGGTCCGGCTGGCCGGGAAGGAAGTTGTGCAGGTAGTACTGGCTCGTGCCTGCGTCCCACTGCCAGGCTGACTGCCCGGTGGCGTCGAGCCAGTTGTTCGGCGGCCCGCCACCCGGCGCCGGATCGGCCCACACGTAGTAGTCGCGGTGCTCGGCATCTCGCGACGAGACCGAGTCGGCGAACCACGGGTGAGCCGAGCTGGTGTGATTGGGAACCAGGTCGAGTAGCACCCGGATGCCACGCTCGGCGGCGGCCGCCACGAGAGCGTCCAGATCGCCTAGGGTTCCGAGGTCGGGGTGCACTGCGGTGTAGTCGCTGACGTCATACCCCCAGTCCTGGTCTGGCGAGGGCATGGTCGGGGACAGCCAGATGCCGTCCACGCCCAGCCAGCTCAGGTGATCCAGTCGGTCGATGATGCCGCGCAGGTCGCCGTACCCGTCCCCGTCGCTGTCGCGCCAGGACCGGACGTAGAGCTGATACAGCACGGCACCATGCCACCAGGGGCGGTCGGCCACGGTTCGTTCCTCTCTCGGGCGGTCAGCTAGCCGGGAGTGGGGCTAGCTCCAGATTGCCGCACCTGAGTCCGGATCGAAGAACTGGATACCGTCAACGTCGACCGCGAAGTTCAGGCGTTCACCGGCCTTGGCCGGCGTTCTCGGGTCGACCCTCGCCACGCCCTCGCCGGAGATCGTCGCTGCCTCGGCATCGGCGGCATGCGCTCCCTCGGCTACTACTCGCTTGGCGTCGATGGTGAAGTGGACGACGAGCTCTGATCCGAGTGCCTCGACCAGGTCAACGTCACCCGCGAGAACAGGGCCGGTAAACCCGGCGTGGGCCGCGGGCAGGTGCTCGGGGCGGAGCCCGACGACGACCGCCTTCCCGGCGTAGGAAGCCAGCGCCGAGTGCGCGACCGTCACCGCATCGGGCAGGTCAATGTGCTGTGAGCCCAGCTTGACCGACCGGCCGCCGTCGCCAACCGTTGCCTCGTAGAGGTTCATGGCAGGCGAGCCGATGAAGGCGGCCACGAAGATGTTGTCCGGCCGGTCATAGAGTACCTGCGGGCTGTCGCACTGCTGCAGGACTCCGGCCCGCATCACCGCGACCCGGTCGCCCATCGTCATGGCCTCGATCTGATCGTGCGTGACGTAGATCGTGGCCACACCGATCCGGCGCTGGATCCGAGATACCTCCGCGCGCATCTGCACGCGCAGCTTGGCGTCCAGGTTCGACAGCGGCTCGTCCATCAGGAACACCGACGGCTCACGGACGATCGCGCGGCCCATCGCGACCCGCTGCCGCTGGCCGCCGGACAGCTGCCCGGGCTTGCGGTCGAGCCACTCGGTGAGCCCGAGTATCTCGGCCGTCTCCGTCACCTTGGCATTGACCTTGTCCTTAGACAGCTTGCGCAGCTTGAGCGCGAAGCCGATGTTCTCAGCCACCGTCATGTGCGGGTACAGCGCGTAGTTCTGGAAGACCATCGCGATATCGCGCTCTTTCGGGGACAGATCGTTGACCTCGCGGCCGCCGATCCGCATGGTGCCGCTGCTGATGTCTTCCAGCCCGGCCACCATGCGCAGCGCCGTGGTCTTGCCGCAGCCGGAGGGACCGACGAGCACCATGAACTCGCCGTCAGCGATCTCCAGGCTCAGGTCGTGGACGGCATGGAATCCGTTCGGGTACACCTTGTTGACCTGGTCCATGCTCACAGTGGCCATGGCATCTCCTTAGCCGGGTATTTCGGAGGGCAGGCGAGGCGGCGGCTCATCCCTTCACCGCGCCAGAGGTGAGTCCGGAAATCACGAACTTCCGGAAGATGAAGACGAGGATGCCGATCGGGACTGTGGCGACGACAGAGGCAGCGAAGATCGTTGCGTACGGGGTGACGTCAATCGTGCCGAACTGGGAGACTCCGACCGGGATGGTCCGGTAGTTGTTCGAGATGTTGAACGTCAGCGCCATCAGGAACTCGGTCCAGCACGCGGTGAAGCAGAAGATCCCCGCGGTGAAGATGCCGGGGAGCGCCTGGGGCAGGATGATCGACCACACCGTGCGGAGCGGCGACGCGCCGTCGATCCGGCCGGTCTCCTCCATCTCCTTGGGGATCCCCAGCATGTAGTTGCGCAGGATCCAGATGGCGAACGGCAAGTTGAACGCGGTGTACGGGATAATCAGCGCCTGGTAGCTGTTTAGCCAGCCGAGGTGGTGCAGCAGCAGGTACAGCGGCGCGATCAGGGCGATCTCCGGGAACACCGAGATCATCAGCAAAGCGACCAGCAGGGTGAACTTGCCGCGCATCGGCAGCCTGCCGAGAGCGTAGCCGGCCAGCGTGCCGAGACCGAGCACGAGTGCCGTGGAGATCAGTGTGATGATCAGCGAGTTGCGGAAGTAGACGCCGAAGTCGTACTGGACGAAGGCCGACTTGTAGTTCGCGATGCTCAGCGGATCCGGGAAGTACTGCGGCGGATCGACCCCGATGTTCGCCGGCGTCTTGAAGCTCGAGGCGATCAGCCAGTACAGCGGCAGCCCGATGAAGAGGACTACGAGGAACGTCGAGATGTTGACGCCGTTGATGACCCGGTGCCAGCCGGTTCGCTTACGGTTGCGCATCAGGTGTTCTCCTTCCCGACCTGGACCCGGAACGTCCGCAGCGACAGCAGGCAGCCGAGCAGCACCAGCAGCGCGGTGCTGGTGGCTACCGCGGCCCCGCCGCCGAAGTCGAGGTTCTTGAACATGGCGTCGTAACCCAGGACAGCTAGCGAGGTCGTCGCCGTGCCCGGCCCGCCGCCGGTGAGCACATAAGGCAAGTCGAACAGCCCGAATGCCTGCAGCACCCGGAACATCACCGCGAGCGCGAGTGTCGGCCTCAGCAGCGGAAGGGTGACGTGCCAGAACGTGTACCAGCCGGACGCACCGTCGATCTCAGCTGCCTCGTAGATGTCACCAGGCAGCATGACCAGTCCGGCGAGCACGATAATGGCGACGAACGGCGTGGTCTTCCAGATGTCGGCCACCATCATCCCGATGATTGCGGGAGTCGATGTGCCGAGGATGTTCGGGTGGCCGAGCCCGATGGCCTGGAAGATCGCCTGTAGCGCACCGTAGGTGCCCTCGTAGATGTAGCCCCAGAGCTCGGCATTGATGACGGTGATCATGGACCACGGGATCAGCAGGAGTGCCATCATCCAGCCCCTGCCCGCGGTCAGTCGCTCCAGCACGAGCGCGATCGCGGTGCCGAGCACGAGTTCCACCACCACGGTGATGATCGTGTACACGATGGTGAAGCCGAGTGCGTAGCGCCAGACAGCGGCATGAATGAGCGCCGAGTAATTGGCGCCGGTGACGCCGGTCATGACAAAGCCGTTGCCGGTCGCGTTCACGTTCCGCAGGCTCATCACAACGGAGTACAGGATGGGGAAGATCGTCACGCCGGCCACGAAGATGAGCGCTGGGGCGGCGAAAATCCAGCCCATCCTGGCGAGTTTCCTGCGATTGACATCCGGGCGGCCGGCCGGCGGAGCGGCGGCGGTGACGGCCGGCTGCCCGGCAGCACTGGAGATTGTCGTCATGGGTCAGTCCTTTGGCTGCGCCGGGAGGGAAGTACGCCGGAGCGGCCGATCCGGCCAGCGGCACTGCTGCACCGCTGGCCGGATCCGGTCGCCAGGATTACAGCCCGCCTCCGGAAGTGGAGGTGAGTGCACTGGCGGCCTGGTTCTGAGCCGCTGCGAGGCCGGCCGACGGAGACACCGATCCGGCCAAGATCGCGTTCACGTTGGTGTAGATCGCGGTGCTCAGCGCCGGGTAGTTCGGCGTTCCCGCTGGCCGCGGGACTAGGCGCGTCTTCGGCACGATCGCCAGCACCGGGTTGGACGAGATGACGGCCGAGGAGGTCCTGACGGACTCCACCGTCGGGATCTCCGAGTACTTCTCGGCCAGAATGTCCTGGGCCTGGGTGCTGGCCAGCCACTTGATGAAGGTCAGGTCCAGGTTGATGTGCTTGCTGTGCGGGTTGATGTAGAGGTTCCAGCCGCCGATGTTGGAGTAGCCGGGGTAGGACTCACCCTGGAAGGTCGGCAGCGGCGCGACGCCAACCTGGCTGGTGGTCAGCTTGGAGGTGGCAGGTGTGGTGGCGTAGGAGTAGCCGTAGTCCCAGTTGCGCAGGAACACCGACTGACCAGCTGCGAAGACGTTCATGGCCTGCGGCTCCTGGAAGGTGGTCACGGCGTTCGGCGTGACGCCCGAGGTGATCAGGCTGCGCATGAAGGTGGCGGCTCGGACCGCGGCCGGGCTGTCGAGTGTGGCCTTGGTGAAGGATGAGTTCGTTACGGTGCCGCCGGCGTCCGTGAGGTACTCCATGAAGTCACAGGTCAGGCCTTCGTAGGAGTCGCCTTCCCAGACGAAGCCGTACTTGATGCCGGCCTTGGACTGGATCTGCTTGGCCTCGCTCTCTAGCTGCTCCCAGGTCTTCGGGACTGCCAGGTGGTACTTGGCTAGCAGGTCCTTGCGGTAGTAGAGGAAGCCCTGGTCCTCGAACAGCGGTGAGCCGTAAACCTGGCCCTTATAGGTAGCGCCCTGGATCAGTCCCGGTGCGAACTTGCCGAAGTAACTGGCAGGCAGGTACTTGGACAGCGGCAGTGCGAGTTGGTGGGCGCCGAACTGAGCCGGCCAGATTACGTCGCCCATGAAGACGTCGGGTGTGGACGAGCCGCCGGAAATCGTGGTGGCGAGCGTGGCCCGGTTGGTGTCAGTGTTGGTCGAGGCGGACACCAGCGTGACTTTGATCTTCGGGTACGCCTTTTCAAACGCCTTGATCAGCACTGTGCGGGTGTCGGTGGCGCCGGATCCGGCGATCGGGCTGGCCGACCAGACGATGGTGCCGGAGGTCGCCGACCCGCCGCTGCTGCCTGTGCTGCCACCGCCGCTGCTGCCACAAGCCGCCAGCGCGATGGCGCCAGTCGCCGCGACTGCAGCGATGCACAAGCCCCGCCGCGATCGTGGCCAGATACTCCGGCGTGACGTTACTGTTCGCATGGTCTCTCCTTCGATTGGGCCTGATCGGTGATCAGCAGGGCTGGCCGTTAGTCGGAGCGGATGATCTGCCTGAGCTCTTGGGCGAGCTCGGTGAGCGTTGCGCGGACGGTCTGCCGTTGCGCGAGCGCCTGGTGCACGGCGCTGGAGATGGCAAGGCTGAACTGGTTGTAGTTGACGATCGCCGGGCGCGGCCGGGCGGTCAGGATGGCCCGCTTGAGCACCGGCAGGAACGGGAAGCGCCGGACCAGAGACGGCTGGCTGTACAGCGAGGTCCAGACCGGCGGCAGGGCTGAGCGCAACAGCACCTGCCGCTCGCTGCTCATGCTCGTGAGGAACTTGATGAACGCCAGCGCCGTCGCTGGATGAGGTGCATAGGCGCTGATGGCGAGGTTCGCGCCGCCGAGCGTGCTGGAGCCAGGACCGCGCAGCCCTGGTAGCGCGGTAACCGCGAACTTGCCGACAATCTTGTTGCCCGGCGACGGCTGACTCGCCTGGCCGTACACATACGGCCAGTTGCTGAGGAACAGCAGTTTCCCCGCCTCGAACGCGCGCCGCGAGTCCTCCTCGTTCCAGCCGAGCGCAGCTTGCGGTATCCACCCCTCGCGCAACCCGCTCACCAGGAAGTCAAGCGCGCGAGTTGCCTGCGGGCTATTCACGGTCACCGCAGTGCCGTCGGCCGACAGCAGCGAGCCGCCGGCCGACTGCACCGCTTCGGCGAAGTTGACGGTCAGGCCCTCATATGCCTGGAGCTGGGTGCCGTAGCCGTCCAACCGGAATCTTGGCGCGATCGTGCGGGCCAGCCGCGACAGCTGCGTCCACGTTCCCGGTGGTTTGACGCCGGCGGCGGCCAGGATGTCGCGCCGGTAATACAGCAAGGTGGCGTTACTGGTGAACGGCACCGCATACAGGTGCCCTTGGTAGGTAGCCGTCGCGACGGCGGGCCGCAGGAAATGGCTGAGCGGGAAAGGCCTCGTGCTGATCGGAGTGATCCAGCCGCTGCTGGCGAACTCAGCGGTCCAGATGACATCCAGGCTCATCACGTCGTAGACGGTGCTGTGCGCTTGCAGATTGGCGACGAGCTGGGCGTACTGGTCGTCGGCGTCGTCGGGCAGGTAGATCGCCGTGACTTTCTGGGCCGGGTGGTGCTGGTTCCACTCGGTGATCAGCGGCCGGAGGTAGCCGGTGTCGACCTTGCCGGTGGCGAATGTGATCGGACCGGTTGCGCTGATCGCCGCTGGCGAAGCGGGGCCAGCGGGTGATCCGCCGCCGGAGGTTGCGCCCGCGGTGGCAACCAGCGAGCACCCGGCGAGGGCCAGGCATGTTAAGGCGAGGCCCGCTACGGACTTCATGCGCTGCGCCTGACCTGCTGCACGTGGTCTGCCTTCTGCCAGCATCACGGCCAGCCAGCGGATAGCACCCCGCATGTTAGCGCGGAGTTAGGTTGCGGGCCGACCAGTACATGCTTGTTATATACGTCAGTTAGGTAACCGTCAACGAAGATCTGCACGCGCCTCAACGGCGCGCGAGAGGACACTGCCCTTCGCTCGGTGTTGTATGCGAACATGAAGGTCAACGGCAGGAAGGGGCAATCTCATGCGAATGCCGTTGCTGGCGCTCCTGGCGAAGGAGCCGGCGCACGGCTATGAGCTGAAGAGTCAGCTTGAGCAGATTTTCGGCGAGGCGTACCCGGCACCCAATATCGGCCAGATCTACGTCACGCTGCAGCGTCTTGAGCGCGACGGCCTGGTCTGCAGTCAGGACGTCGTGCAGGTGACCCGGCCCAACAAGCGCGTCTACGAACTCACCGACGCCGGCCGTGAGGCGGTCATCGAATGGATAGACAAGCCAAGCGAAGGCCCCCGGATACGGGACGAGTTCTTTATGAAGCTCGCGCTCAGTCCGGTAGCTGGCACTTCCGATCGCCTCGGCCTGATCAACCGGCAGCGTCGTCACTACCTGTCTCAGCTTCGCAGCCTGTCTGAGCTCGCCGTGGCTGCCGACCGGCGGATACCCAGGCTGCTGATCGAGGGCGCCATCCTGCACTTGCAGGCGGACCTGGACTGGCTGCAGCGCTGCCAGGAGGATTTCGTGTGACTGGTGACGGCGGGCGGCAAGTGCTACGGGCGGTCAACCTGACCAAGGCATTTGCTGGCGACGGCGTCGCCGTTACCGCCGTGCGCGGCGCCGGCCTGGCGCTTGAGCATGGCGAGTTCGCGGCCATCACCGGCCCGTCGGGCGCTGGCAAGTCGACGCTGCTGCATATGCTCGGCGGGCTGGAGCGGCCGACCAGCGGCGAGATCTGGCTGGACGGCCGGCGGGTGGATCAGCTGAGCCAGGCACGGTGGGCGATACTGCGCCGCCGGCACATTGGCTTCGTGTTCCAGTTCTTCAACCTCGTCTCGAACATGACGGTGGCCGACAACGTGGAACTGGCGGCGATCATGGGCGGGGCTAGCCGTAAGCAAGCGCAGGCCAGGCGTGAGGAACTGCTTGGCGAGCTGGGGCTGGCGGGGAAGGCGCACGCGGCGCCAGCCCGGTTGTCAGGCGGCGAGCAGCAGCGGGTCGCGCTCGCCAGAGCGATGGCAAACCGGCCGCTGCTGCTGCTCGCGGACGAGCCCACCGGCAACCTGGATAGCGCTGCGAGCCTGGCCGTGCTCGCGCTGCTTAGCCGTGTTCATGCGGACGGTCAGTCGATCTTGCTGGTCACCCACGATCTGCGGGTGGCAAGCGCGGCCGACCGGGTTATCAGCATGTTCGACGGGATGGTCGTGGACGATGCGCCGATGACCGCGCCGCGCCAGCCGATGCCACTGCCGGACGTGCTCAAACTACGAGGCTGACTGATGCGCGCAATGGCCCGCTGGATCAGCGCGGACCTGCGCGCCAGTACTGCGCGGGCCATTGTCGTCGCTGCCATGGCGGCTGGCGTGGTCACCGCGCTGCTGCTGTCCGCGGGTCTGCTACAGGGCGCGACGAACCCTTGGCAGGGCCTGTTCACGGCGACCAAAGGGGCGCAGATCTGGCTGCACCTGTCGCCGGGTACCGACGTCCGCAAGCTGTCCGCGCAGGTCGGCGGCATCCAAGCCATCGCCGGACCGTATCCGGCCACCGCCGCGACAGTGCTCACCGGCAGCCAGCGGACCAGGGTCGAGTTGCGCGCCATGAGTCCGCGGCTGCCCGCGATCGGCAGGCCGCTGGTAGTTTCAGGCCACTGGCTGGCGGCGCGGTCGCGAACCGGCGTCGTGCTTGAGGCCACGTTCGCGCAGGCGATTCATGCCGAAGCCGGCGGCACTCTGGTGCTCGACAACGTGGATGAGACGGCTCGCGTCCGCGTCCGGATTATCGGCATCGCTCAGACGGCAGACCAGGGCTTCTACCCGGACCAGACGCCCGGCCTGATCTGGGTGCTGCCCGGCTTGCTGCGGCAGATCGAGCCGAATGCCGGCCATACCGAGGAAGTCGTCGGGCTGCGGATCGCCGATCCGGCGGCCACCGGCTTGGTCGTCCAGCAGGTCGTCACCCAGCTCGGCAATAGCGCAGTCGGGACCGTGTCGACGTGGCAGCAGGTGCAACAGTCCATGGCACGTCGTGACCCGTTGCTTGGCTTGCTGCTCGCTTTGTTCGGCCTGATGGCGCTCGGAGCCGCAGTGCTGGCTATCGTCAACGTCACCAGCGGCCGGGTGCTGCTCCAGACTGCCGACCTGGGCATGCTGAAAACTCTGGGCTTCACCCCGGTTCAGGTTATGACCATGCTCAGCGCCGAGCATGCGCTGCTCGCCGGATGCGGCATCGCAGCCGGGCTGCTCGCGGCGCGGCTGCTGATGCCTGTCCTGCTCGGCGGCGTCCCCGGTGTCAGCGCCGCCGCCGCTACCGTGCCAGGCGGCTGGGCCGCCGTCATCGTCGCCGGCTGCTTCGGCGCGGTGCTGCTGGCCACGGCGGCTCCGGCCTGGCAGGCCGGCCGGGTTCGGCCAGTTGCCGCTGTCCGGGCGGTTCCGCCGCGCGGCCATCTGTCACGTATCGCTCGCATGGCGATGGCGGCACGGACGCCGCCGGCGCTGGTACTCGGCGCCAGATCCGCGTTCGTGCGCAGGCTGCCCGCGGCGCTGACGGTCAGCGGGCTGGCTCTCCCGATGATGATGATTACCATCGGGCTCGGATTCTGGTCCACGCTCGATCAGGTCCAGCGCCACCCGGCTGATATCGGGCTCGCAGCGCGAGTCACCGTCAGTCCCGGTCCGCTGACGCAGGCGCAGACAGTGCGGCTGATCCACGCCGACCGGCAGGTGGTGAGCGCCTACTCCTGCGTGCTGGCGGACGCACTGGTGCCGGGAGAAACGACCACCATCACGACGCTCGGCATGGGCACCTCCGGTCAGCCCTACCCGTTCCATGTCGTGCAAGGCCGGCTGTACCACGCTCCTGAGCAGGCAGTCGCGACCGCGGCGCTCCTCAGCGCGCTCAGGCTCAAACTCGGCCAGTTCGTCCGGATGTGGTTCGGTGGCGTCCCTGTCACCTTTCAGATCGTCGGGCGCATCATCGACCCGCAGTACGGCGGTCAGCTACTTGCGTACGGCCGGGACACGCTGGCCGACGAGGGAGCAGCGGCACCGATCGGCTTCTACAGCCTGATCTTGCGGCCGGGCGTGAACCCGCAGGCAGCAGTCGCTACCCTGACGCGCGCGTCGGGGCGACGGCTCGACGTGGCCGAGGTTCCGGACCCCGCCGATCAGCTGGGCATCGTGCGCGGCGCGGTTGCCGCGCTGATCGCGGTGCTCGCGGTTATCGGGCTGACCAGCCTGCTGACAACCTCGCTGCTCGGCTATCGCGATCAGCTCAGGGACGTGAGCGTGCTGCGCGCGATGGGCCTGACTCCGCTCCAGGTACGCGCCGCGCTCATGACGCGCACAACAGTGCTGGCGCTGATCGCGGTCGGCGTCGGCGCCGTCGTCGGGCGCCTGCTCAGCGTCCCTCTGATCAGCGCGGTATCCCGGCTGTACGGCCTGGGCGCGGGAATCGGCAGCCCGCCCTCCGCCTGGACGCTGGCTGCCGCCGTCGCGCTCGCGGTCGGCGCGGCCGCTGTCGCCGGGATACTGCCATTCCGCCCGCCTGGCAGGCTGCCGGCCGTGACGATACTGGGACCCTGAATGCCCTGATCGCCTAGGGCCAGCAGCCTGGCTGAGCCAGGCGGGATCTCAGCACACCTGGCTGGAGTGATCCCTAGGCATTCGCGGGATGGCCGATGGCCAAACCGCTTGCCGGGTCGAAGAACTGCAGGTTGGACGTGTCGACGGCGACGGCGGCCGATGTTCCTGGCTTGATCCCGCTGCGCGCGGCGACCCGTGCCGTCCACATTGTCTTGTTGTCTGCGAGCGGGATAGCCTCGTCATCTTCCTCGCCGGCCCGCGCATCGGTGATGCTGGAGTGCTGCACCGGCGCGGTGTCGATCGCGAAGATGACGTGAATCTCGCTGCCGAGTTCTTCGGTGACGCTGGTCTGGATATTGATCCGCGGCCAGGACGGCTCGGCGAAACTGGCGTCCTCGAAGTCGGAAGGCCGGACGCCCAGGATCAGTTCCTTATCGAAGTAGGAGTCGAGCCCGCGCTTGGCCGACAGCAGCGCCTCGTCGACGGCGAGCCGGTGGCCGGCGAAGACGACAGCCGGGCCGCCGTCGCGGACGAGCCGCGCACCGGCGAAGTTCATCGCCGGCGAGCCGATGAAGCCGGCCACGAAGAGGTTGACCGGCGAGTTGTACAGCGTTTGCGGCGTGTCGACCTGCTGCAGCTTGCCGTCGCGGAGTACGCACACCCGCTGGCCGAGCGTCATTGCCTCGACCTGATCGTGCGTGACGTAGACAGTCGTGACACCGAGCCGGTCATGCAGCTGGGACAGCGATGCCCGCATCGAGACGCGGAGCTTGGCGTCCAGGTTGGACAGCGGCTCGTCCATGAGGAACGCCTGAGGCTCGCGCACGATCGCGCGGCCCATCGCGACGCGCTGCCGCTGGCCGCCGGAAAGCGCGGCTGGCTTGCGCTTGAGGTAGTCCTCAAGCCCGAGCATCTTGGCGACCTCGGCGACGCGCCGCTTGATGTCTTCCTTGGGCGTCTTGCGCTGCTGAAGCCCGAATGCGAGATTCTGCTCGACCGTCATGTGCGGGTACAGCGCGTAGTTCTGGAACACCATCGCGATGTCGCGGTCCTTCGGCGGCAGGTCGTTGACCACGCGGCTGCCGATGGAGATGGTGCCGCCGGTGATTTCCTCGAGACCAGCGATGGAGCGCAGTGCAGTGGACTTCCCGCAGCCTGAGGGCCCGACAAGGACCATAAACTCCCCATCGGTGATGTGCAGGGACAGACCGTCGATCCCTTTCACCCCGCCGGGGTAGACCTTGTCGACCTCGTCAAGCACGATCTGCGCCATGCGTCCTCCGTCGCGTCGCCAGAGTGGTCCGTCCGGGCCGCTCTGGCCGGAGCGTACCTGCCGGATCGGCCAGTGGCTATGCAGAGGAAGGTCATGTTACGGGAGCGTAAGCCCGTTATCGTGTCGTTACATAGCATGCTGGCGGCACGGCCCGGAGGGCACGTTAACGTTGCCGGGTGGAGGAGATCAACGCGACGATCATCTCGCTGCTCGCTGCCGACGGCCGGATGAGCTTCACTGAGCTTGCCCGGCGCACCGGATTGTCGGTGTCGGCCGCTCAGCAGCGGGTGCGCAGGCTGGAACAGCGCGGCGTCATCAAGGGCTACAGCGCCGTCGTCAGCGCAGAGGAGATCGGCCTGCCGCTCACGGCGTTCGTGTCGATCAGGGCCTTCGATCCTGCGGCGCCGGACGACGCGCCGGTGCGGCTGGCGCACCTGGCAGCCATCGAGGCGTGCCACAGCGTTGCCGGGGAGGCCAGCTACATCCTCAAGGTGCGGGTCGCGTCGCCGCGCGCTCTCGAGGACTTGCTGCAGGAGATCCGCGCTGCCGCGAACGTCTCGACGCATACAACGATCGTGCTCAGCACCCCGTTCGAGAACCGGCCGCCCTCGCCGGGAGGAGGTAGCTAGCCGAGCGCGTCACGATGCGACGGCGAACAGACGGAGTGTCGCACCGCCCTGGACTTCGACGCCGTACGGAACTATCGCGGCGGTCCCCCGGTGCGCAGTAGCGGCGGCTGATAGCTCGTCCGTCCTGGTCACCACCACGGTGGCGCCGTGCAGCAGGGCGTGGTCAATGAACGCGGTATAGGACGTGCCGTCTCCGGTCGGCGGCGCGGCCAGAACCACGTCATCCTCGCTGATCCCGGCGGCGGCGCTGAGCGCCGCCAATTCAGCGGCCATGTCAAGATGAGTCAGGCCGGCCGGCTGCAACGTCCCTTCTGAGCCGCGGATGTACGGCAGCAGCGCGAGGTCGTGCGGGCGGGCAGCGGGCGGGTACAGCGAGCCCATACCGAGCAACGAGCTGAAGGGCGTCGCGGCCGGCGCGTCGCCGAACGAGATGACCTGGCGCACCCAGGACTGGTCGGCCGCGGCGATCCCGGCGGTGGCCAGCGGCGGGGCTGTCAGCAGCATCCGCGCGCCGCAATCGGCCAGCTGCCCGGCGGTCTCCGCGATCGACAGCTGGGCGCTGACCGGGCACGGGATGCCGCCCGCGGCGCTGATCGCGTGGCAGGCGAGCACGTATGCGGCCGCGTCTGGCACGTATACGCCGACGACGTCACGTGGCCGCAGCCCGCGCCAGGCCAGGCCGGCGGCGGCGCGCCGGATCGTGCTCGCCATCTCCGCGAATGAGTACGGCTCCGCAGCATGCGCCGGCACCAGCGCGGGACGGCGGCCGTATCTGGCCGCGCTCTCGACGAGCCGCTGCGTTGCCGTCATCTCGCCGTTCAGGCTCGAACTGGCCACCTGACCGCGTCCGCCTCCCTGGTGCCGGTCCGCTGTGCTCTGCACTGACAGTACGCAACCGCGCTGCCGCGGACATGGTCAGGAATGTGTAACTGAATATGTATCCGTTCCCGG
>Ga0335075_10004214_pt1 | contig 22549 bp, 14 predicted proteins | sample Lox_Sample_24_FD_206723 | JGI IMG/M metagenome (GOLD analysis project Ga0335075, IMG submission 206723) | Soil microbial communities from Loxahatchee National Wildlife Refuge, Florida, United States - Lox_Sample_2.4 | ecosystem: Environmental > Terrestrial > Soil > Wetlands | place: USA...
TGAGGCCCAACGACTCAGCGGATTTGCAAGAGCTGGAGCTGCGGATCAAGCTTTACGAGGAGTTGACCAACCGGGATCCGCGGCCGTTCGACTGGATGTTCACCAAGTACGACCTGTTCGACCTGCTGCAGCGCTTGGCGAGGCGAGAGACAGCCCGAATGGCTTCAGCACCCGCCAGCAGGGCAACGGCGGGTTGAGTCTGCGCCCACAGACCCAACCCTACAGTTATTTGCCGAATGGACCACTTAGCGCGGAGGATGCGAAGTCGCGAGCGGCTCGGCGCGTAAAATATCGCGCAGCGTCCAGCGAACAAGAAAACAGAGCCTTTTCTCTTGCGAGGTAGCCATGTCCCAGCTCAAACACGTTGTCGATCCCTTCGGCGAAGTAAATGTCTATCCGTCGTCAGGCGGCAAGGTTCGCGTCGTGGCCACCATTTTGATGGAGCCGCACAAGGAAGGCGCCCAGACCGGCATCGCTCTGGACGGCTCCGGATCCATGAGCAAGCTCTACGGCGTCGAGGACGGCAGCCGCGTTCTGTCGCCGATCTTCGGCGGTCCGAAGAAGCTGAGCAACGAAATCACGCCGATCGCCCAGAAGCTTTGCGCCTACCTCGCTCGTAAGATCGACGCCGACGGCGGCACCACCTGCATTTACTGGGCGGTTGGTGAGAATGGCGGCGAAATCGAGGTGGTTGGCGATCTCACCGCCGACGAGGCGGAGCGGCACGTCTTCGGGCCGCCGCGCGACTTCGGCACCGGCACGCGCTTGCTGCCGGCCGTCCGTTACTTCGTCGAGCGCTTCCGCACCGCTCCGTGGGGGTTCTACGTCTTCATCACCGACGGCGAGCTGCACGACCTCGATGAAGTGAAGGCCTACAGCGTGCGGCTGGCGAAGGACATCGCCGCGCGGCGGCGTAATCCGCTGAAATTCGTCCTCATCGGCGTCGGGCCCAGCGTCAACGAGACCCAGATGGCGGAGCTGGACGATCTGGACAGCGGCACGTCCATCGATCTGTGGGACCACAAGCTGGCCGCCGAGATGCGCGTGTTGCAGGAAATCTTCGCCGAGGTGGTTGACAGAAACGCCCGCGTTGCCGATAACGGTCGCATCCTGGATGCGCACGGCCGCGTCGTCAAGGATTACAGCGATGTCGGTCTACCGCCGTTTCTGGAATTCGAGATGCCGGCAGGATCGGAGTATTTCACGCTCGAAGTCAACGGCACGCGCGTACATCAGGCGCTGTCGGATCGCGCGCGAGTGCCTGCTTCCGGAGCAGCGCCGGCGGCAGTCGAGGAGTCGTCTATCCCCGAGGTTTTGCCGGCCGCTGAGGCGAAGGAAGAAGACGATCCCAACGCCGAGTGGCGCGGCATCGATCTGGAATTCAAGAAGGACTCGGAAGCGGGTATCGATCTGGAAAAACCGAAGGACGAATAAGCAATCGCCATCCCGGGGTTAGCGACGCTTCGCAGAAGCGTCGTATTCGGACGCTTCTGCGAAGCGTCGCTAACCAGGAGCATGAGTGGCCTAATCGGGAGCCTTCCCATGTCGCAGCTGAAGAAAGTCGTCGAGCCGTTCGGCGAGGTAAACGTCTATCCGTCCTCGGGCGGCAAGGTCCGCGTCGTGGCCACCATTTTGATGGAGCCGCACAAGGAAGGCGCCCAGACCGGCATCGCACTCGACGGCTCCGGATCCATGAGCAAGCTCTACGGCGTCGAGGAGAGCGGCGGCGGCTTCCTCGCCTCGCTGTTCGGCACCAAGAAGCAGATACACAACGAAGTGACACCGGTAGCGCAGAAAATTTGCTCCTACCTGGCCCGCAAGATCGACGCCGACGGCGGGACGACGTGCATCTACTGGGCGGTCGGTCCGGGCGGCAGTCAGATCGAGGAAGTCGGCGACCTCCGCGCCGACCAGGCGGAGCAGCACGTCTTCGGGCCGCCGAGAAATTTCGGCACCGGCACGCAGCTTCTGCCGGCCGTGAAATACTTCGTCGATCGCTTCTGCGATGCTCCGTGGGGTTTTTATGTCTTCGTCACCGACGGCGAGCTGCACGATCTCGACGAAGTGAAACGCTACAGCGTGCAGCTGGCGAAGAACATCGCCGCGCGGCGGCGCAATCCGCTGAAGTTTGTCCTTATCGGCGTCGGACCGAGCGTCAACGAGGAACAGATGGAAGAGCTGGACGATCTCGACACCGGCACGCCCGTCGATTTATGGGACCACAAGCTCGCCTCCGAGATGCGCGTATTGCAGGAGATCTTCGCCGAGGTCGTGGACAAGAACGCACGCATCGCGGACAACGGCCGGATTCTCGATCCGCAAGGACACACCATCAAGGATTACTCCGATACGGGCATGTCGGCGTATCTGGAGTTCGAGATGCCGGCGGGTGCCGAATACTTCACTCTGGAGGTGAACGGCAATAAGATCCATCAGGGGCTATCGGATCACTCCCAGGTTCCGCCGTCGCAGCTGGCGCAGTAAGCCGATGAGAACCGTTTTTCTGATCGTGGCGTTGGCGGCGCTGCTGACCGGCTTGAATGCTCTCAAACCGCTGCACATTGATGACGCCACCTTCTATTTCAACGCCGCCCATATCGCCGCCCATCCTCTCGACCCGTATGGCTTCGTCATGCTGCGCTGGAGCGATGTCGTGCCGGCGCTGCACGCCCTGGCGCCGCCGGGACTGACCTACTGGTGGGCGGGCGCGATCCGGCTGTTCGGCGATCAACCGGTATTGTGGAAGCTGTGGCTATTTCCCTTCGCCCTCCTTTTCGTCGCGTCGCTGGCGGCGCTGCTTCGCCGATTTGCTCCCTCCGTGGCCGCCCCCTTGCTCGTTCTGCTGGTGCTTTCGCCGGTGTTTCTTCCCAGCCTCAATTTGATGATGGACATTCCGGCGCTGGCCCTGAGCTTGACGGCACTGGCAGTGTTCTTGCGGGCCTGCGACCGCGGCTCCGTCGCCCTTGCCGTTCTCGCCGGCGTGACGGCGGGATTGGCCATGCAAACGAAATACACGGGATTTCTCGCACCCGCCGTCCTGCTCGCCTACGCGCTGCTGCACCGGAAGATGCGTTTGGGTCTTTCCGCCGCCCTGACGGCGGGGCTGGTCTTCGCCGCCTGGGAAACGGCACTCTTCTTCCACTACGGCGAATCCCACTTCGTTTATCAGGTTTTCCACGGCGAAAACGGCGATCAGCCGAAAAGCACTCTCCTCGGCGCGCTGTTTCCCCTTCTCGGGGGCACCGTCCCCACCCTGGCCCTGTTGGCTCTGACCGTCTTACGATCGCCGCGCTGGCTCTTGTGCTCCGCTGCTCTATTCGTATTTCTCTCTTACCTCCTCCTCTGGCCGGACGGCTTCGGCCTCGCTTGGAGTACGGAGGATCTGAGCCTCGCGCTGTTCGCGTGTACGGGCGGCGGTGTGTTGCTGAGCACAGCCGCGGCGGCCTGGCGACTGGGGCGTCAGGCGTCAAGAGGAGAGGGGAAAGAACAGACCATGCTCCCCGCGCGCGCGAGCTGGTTCTTGATCCTCTGGCTCGCCCTCGAAATCGCCGGATATGTCGCGATCAGCCCTTTTCCCGCTGTGCGCCGCATTATGGGCGTCGCGGTCGCCGCCACGCTGCTTGTCGGCCGGTTGGCCGATCGAACAGCTCTGGAGCCGCGGCGGGAAAAGCTGATTCGCGGTCTGGCCGCCGTCACCGCCGGACTGGGGATTGGTTTTTTTGCCGTGGATTACCTGGAAGCACGGGCCGAGCAGCAGGCAGCCTATGCCGCCGCGGACCAGATCCGCCAGGAGCATCCTCACGTTGATATTTGGTACGCCGGCTACTGGGGGTTTCAATATTATGCCGAGAAATGCGGCATGAAGCAGATCATCCCGCTTCAGAACACCGATGGGGAATCGCCGACTTTGCGGCGGCCATCGCAATTCCACGAAGGCGACTGGCTTGTTATCCCCGACGAGAACATACCTCAGCAGGAAGTGAGGCTGGATGAAGGGACGTTGGAAACGAAGGGGCAGCTCGCCATCGGCGAGGATGGCATTCCGGTGTCCACCGTTATCGATTACTACGCAGGCTCCGCGCCGTTGCGCCATCACAGCGGACCCCGCATTGTCCTTCGCCTTTTTCGCGTCGCAGACGATCGAACTGCGCCCTAAGGTGAGGGGAAGCTGTTGGCTTTGTCTACCTGGGTTAAGTCGATGTCTTTCCGTGCTGATTCCCTTTCCACACATCCCCCGTCCCGCGCCCTCGTCACCGGAGTCAGCCTCGGCCTGCTGGCTCTGCTCAGCATCGCCCCGCTGATTGGGGAGCCGAGCCGCAACGCTCTCCTCGAACCTTACTCCTCGACGGCGGCGACGGTCCTCGCCGAGGCGGTCGTGCTGCTCCTCATGGGATTGGCCCTGGCGGCTCGCGTCCGCCTCGAGCGAGCGAGTGAGCCGCGCGCGGCGCGGAACATGGCCCTGTTCGCCGTCCTCGCCGGCACGATGACACTGATGCACTGGATTGAAGTGGATGGCCAGCCGGTGCTGCGGAAGTGGCAACAAAAGATCTATCTCCAGCAATTCAATGGCGACTATGAGGTGCCACACAATTATCGACCGCTGCCGCAAGGCTTCGCGTGCCTGCTGGAGCGCTTGACGCATAACTGGGACTTCGCCTGCATCAGTTATCGCTGGTTCTTCACGACCTGGTTTCTGTGGGCGTCCCACGCTTTAGCGCGGCGTTACCTGGACCGCAGCCGCGCTCGGCTGACTCTGGGGCCGCTGGTGTTGCTCTACCCGCTGTCGATCCTGCACTACGGTGGGCAGCTGACCGATCCGCTCAATCACATGCTGTTCGTGCTGGCGTTCCTCTATCTGCTGGAAGATCGGCCGGTCGCCCTGGCGGCGGCGCTGGCCCTGGGCATCGTCGCCAAGGAGACGATTGTCATCGTGGGGCCGGCCTATCTCGCTTGTTACTGGCGACGCGGCTGGCGAGCTTGGTGGATTACAGCGGCTCTGGGGGGAGTTTGTGTGGTAGCATTTGTGGCGACGCGCTTGCCCCTGGGCTGGAGGCCCGCCGCTGACCGTATGAACAACGTCGGACTCATGATCGGCACCAACCTCGGCTTCGGCGAGCCGATCGCCAACCACATTCTGCCGTTGTGGGAGAACTATCTGCATCCGCTGTTGTTCGTCGGCCTGTTCCTTCCGGCGATTGCCTGGCGCTGGCGCGTCCTTGATCCGCACCTCCGCACGCTGGGTTTGCTCGTCACGACGCTGTTGCTGGTCAGTAATGTCTGTTACGGCTGGCTATACGAATCGCGCAATTACATGCCGCTGGTGCCGTTGCTGGCGACGCTGGCGATGCCGCCTGCTCGCCGCGACGCCGTTCAATCGGAGCGCAAGGAGTGCCACAGAATCGGCGCATAGCCGATGAGCATTCCCGCGAGCAGTCCGGCGGCGTGGGCGACGTTGGCGACGCCGCTGCCGATAATGCCGTGAATCAACGGCGTCATGCAGAGGAAAAACCAGCCCATCATGATGATGATATTGGTGCGGCCGATGCGCAAGCCCAGCTCGGGCTGAAATCGCTCCTTCATCCAGATGTAGCCGAATAGACCATAGACCACGCCCGACATGCCGCCGAAGTTCGGCGAGCGCGGCAACGAGGCAAGAGGGCCCCCAAAGCCGATGTGGCCGAGGAAGTACTGCGCCACGTTCGACAACACGGCCAACGTCAGCACCATCGACAGGTAGCGGACTTGCCCGCGTCGCCACTCGATCGCGCCGCCCAGGACATAGAGCCACCACATGTTAAACACGATATGCCAGATGGTGAAATGGAGAAATATTGGCGTGACCAAACGCCAGATCTCACCATGTAGGATCGGCTCCAATCCCGGAGACCTCAGCTCCCATTGAAACCCATCCTCGCCGGCTAAGGGATCGAAGCCCACTATCACGTACTTGTAAGGAGCGATGGACAGCGCTTGCCTGAGCGAAGCGCCGAAGCTGAAACCATCTTTCAGTACGAAAACGACCACGCTTACCGCAATAAGCGTCAGCGTGATACGGCCGGCGGCTCCGGCGCGGCCCATACGGGCGTAGAAACGTTCTTGTCGCCTGTGATACGCTTTGTCTTCCTGCAACTTTTGCTTGCGCAGCATGGCGGCGGTGCTGCCCGCACCCTTGTAGCGCGGATCGTCGGGATTGCGTTGGAACTCTTCCAGCTCCTGTCGAGCGCGCGGGACATGATCCTCATCGCGAATCCAGATGGCCCAGCCGTCCGGTTGTTGCTCCAGCTGCGTGTCGATCTTCAACGTCAGCAGATAGTCGGCCAGAGCATGAGCGGCGTCGGCGTTGGGCAAGGTGGTGAGCTGTCGCATCGTGGCCTCTCGCGCGGGCGATCCCTTTCATGCTATCGCATGCGGGACGCATCGCACAGCGCCGGTCCCAAAGGCCGCTTGCGGCTTAGCAAGAGACTCGCCAAGCCGCAAGCGGCCCTCAATGATTCAGCCGAAATTCGGCACTGTTGAGCAAGGCCCAGAACACATCGGCCAGCGCCGAGCGCGGATTGCCGCTCGCGCCGCCGCGCTGGACGTAGGCGACAAAACGCTTCAGCTCCGCCTCCGTCGGCTTGCGCGACAGCACTACCAAAAACAGCGTCTCGACGCGGCGCGGGGTGTCCGTGCGCACCGCGTCGGCGATGGTGGCCAACGTTTTGTTCTGCTCCAGGCTCGTCCGCTCGGCGACGAACGCGCTATTCATCAGATAGAGCGCTTGCAAAATCGATGTGGGCGCTTCGGTCGGCCGGTCCTGATGGGCGAAGCGAGCCAGGAATTTCTGCCGCGGCGATAGGTTCGCCGGATTTTCGAAGCGATTGGTCACGTTCGAGCTGATGTCCTGATACTCGGTCGCCTCGGCGAGACTGTCGAACAACTGTTCGGCACTGAGGCCGCGGATGGCCATGCGCGCGAACAGACGCGGATCGTTCTGGCCGGGGTGAGAAGCGACGCTGGTCCGCTGATAAACCTGGCTGGCGACGAGGGCACGGATCAGATATTTCAGGTCGAAATGGTGATCGATGAATTGCTGGGCCAGCTCGTCCAGCAGCTCGGGATGGCTCGGCGGATTGTGGTCGCCTTGCGCGTCGATGGGGTCGGTCAGGCCGGTGCCGAAGAAGTACGCCCACAGGCGATTGACGGCGGCGCGGGCGAAATAAGGATTTTTCGGGCTGACGAGCCAGTCAGTGAGGAGGGCGCGCGGATTGGTGTTGGCCTTCCAGCTCGGCTCGGAGGCATCGAGGAAACGAGCGCGAACCGTCCTCTTTTTGCCGGGAATCTCGATGGTGTGATTGTCGGCAAAACAGGCAGCGAACGACCAGAACTGCTCCTGCGACCAGCTGCCGCCGGAGCGATCGTCGTGACACTGGGCGCACTCCAGCTTGATGCCGAGAAACAGCCGCGATGTGCTGGCCGCCAGGTTCTCCGACTTGTTTTCGTTGATCTGGACAAAGACGTTCTCCGGCCCGGCCGGAGGCGATCCCCAGCTTCTGGGCGAGCCGATGAGCATCTCACGCACCAGGACATCATAGGGCATGTTCGCCTTGAAGCGCTCGCGCAGCCAGGTTTCCAGAGTGGGCGCGAGAGCAGCGCCTTGCTCGCTGTTGACGCGCGACAATATCCAGGCGCGGTAAACGTTGGCGAAGTGCTGATTGAAGGCATCCGGTTTACGGCCCGGCTTCTTGCCTTCCAGGATCAGGTCCACCCAGATGCGTCGCTTGTTGGGGCGAGTGTCGTCGAGGAAATCGCGGGCGTCGATGATCGAAGGGATGCAGCCGGCCAGGTCGAGATAGACGCGGCGGAGGAATTCGGCGTCGTCGCTGAGGGGAGCCGGCGGCACCCCTTTTTGTTTCAGGCGAACGGCCAGATGTTGATCGATGCGACCGGCTAGCTCCTCCACGTCGAGCAGCCCGGCGGATGCCTTGGCAGGTTTGTCTCCAGCCGAGGCGAACGAAGCGAGAGCGAGCAAGAAGAGCAGGGAGATGCGGCAAGCGGAATGGCTGCGCATGAGGAGACTCCTGGAAAGAGCGTGACACCCTGCCTACGGAGTATTCTATCTATTAGAGCCGATTCGACGGTCGAGGAGCGCGGAAATTTTGGAGAAATTTGACGGCCGCTTACTCCCGGTTAGCGACGCTTCGCAGAAGCGTCGCAGCCGCACCACGCTTCTGCGAAGCGTCGCTAAGCGGGAGTCGCGGATCGAGACAACTTCACCTATTCCGCAAATCCAATACCACTAGAATAAGCGGAAGAGAAACGCAAACGGATCGAGAAGCCCAAACGGAATCGTGTGGGAGTAGCGCAATGGCAGACAGTATCAAGGGGAGCAGCCGCAACGTCGAATCCGTCGTCCATGAAGGCAACGGCGAAAACGGGATGCTCCCCAACGGCCACGCCGAGGCCGACGTTCGCGACGGCGTTCGCGATGTCGATCCGGTCGAGACGCGGGAATGGCTCGACGCCCTCGACGCCGTCTTGCAAACCAGCGGCGAGGAACGCGGCCAGTTCCTGCTGAGTCAGCTCAAAAACAAGGCCGTCCGCGGCGGCGTCGAAATTCCCTTCACCGCCAATACGCCCTACATCAACACCATTCCCCTGTCGAGACAGCCCCTTTTTCCCGGCAATCGCGAGCTGGAGCGCCGAATCAAGAGCCTGATTCGCTGGAACGCGATGGCGATGGTCGTCCACGCCAACAAGGAGGCGGACGGCATCGGCGGACACATCGCCACCTTCGCCTCGTCGGCCACGCTGTACGAAATCGGCTTCAATCACTTCTTCAAGGGGCCGGACCATCCGGACGGGCCGGACCAGGTGTATTTTCAGGGCCACGCCTCGCCCGGTTTCTATTCGCGCGCCTTCCTCGAAGGCCGGCTGAATGAGAAGCAGCTGTACAACTTCCGGCGGGAATTGGGCGAGGGCGGCGGGCTGTCGTCGTATCCGCATCCCTGGCTGATGCCGAATTTCTGGCAGTTTCCCACCGTGTCGATGGGACTCGGCCCGATCACGAGCATCTACCAGGCGCGCTTCAATCGCTATCTCGAACATCGCGGCCTGAAGAAAACGTCCGGTCAACGCGTGTGGGCGTTCCTGGGCGACGGCGAATGCGACGAGCCGGAGACGTTGGGCGCCATCACGTTGGCCTCGCGCGAGAAGCTCGACAACCTCGTTTGGGTCATCAACTGTAACTTGCAGCGTCTCGACGGCCCGGTGCGCGGCAACGGCAAGATCATCCAGGAGCTGGAGGCCGCCTTCCGCGGCGCCGGCTGGAATTGCATCAAGGTCATCTGGGGCAGCGAATGGGATACGCTGCTGGAACGCGACAAGACCGGCCTGCTGGTGCAGCGCATGGGCGAGGTCGTGGACGGCGAATATCAGAAGTACACCGTCGAGGGCGGCGCGTACATCCGCCAGCATTTCTTCGGCAAGTATCCGGAGCTGCTGAAGCTGGTCGAGAACCTGTCCGACGAGCAGCTGACCAAGCTGAAGCGTGGCGGACACGATCCGATCAAGGTGTACGCGGCGTACCGGGCGGCGGTCGAGCATCGCGGCCAGCCGACTGTCATCCTGGCCCACACCGTCAAGGGCTACGGCATGGGCGATGCCGGCGAGGGCAAAAACGTCGCCCACCAGACCAAGAAGGTCGAGGCCAAGTACCTCATCGAGTTCCGCAATCGCTTCGGGCTGAGCGTCTCCGATGAGACGGTCAAAAACGTCGGCTTCTACAAGCCGCCGGACGACTCCAACGAATTGAAATATCTGCACAAGCGGCGCAAGGAGCTGGGCGGCTACCTGCCGGCTCGCAAGGTCGAGTGTCCACCGTTGAAGGCGCCCGGCGTCGAGTTCGTGCAGAACTACACCAGGGGCAGCGGAAACAAGGAGCTGTCTACGACCATCGCCTTCGTGGACATGCTTGGCCGGCTGCTGCGCGACAAGGAGCTGGGCAAGTGGATCGTACCGATCATCCCCGACGAGGCGCGGACGTTCGGCATGGATCCGTTTTTCGCCAGCCACAAGATTTACTCCAACGTCGGCCAGCTCTACGAGCCGGTCGATGCGGTGTATCAGGCGTCGGCCTACCGCGAGGCGAAGGACGGTCAAATCCTCGAAGAGGGCATCACCGAGGCCGGCTCGATGTCGTCGTTCATCGCCGCGGGTACTGCTTATGCCACGCACGGCATTCCGACAATCCCCTTCTTCATCTATTACTCGATGTTCGGCTTCCAGCGCATCGGCGATGTGATCTGGGCGGCGGCCGACATGCGGACGCGAGGCTTCCTGCTGGGCGCCACCGCCGGCCGAACCACGCTCAACGGCGAGGGACTCCAGCACGAGGACGGCCACAGCCTGGTTCACGCCTCGACGGTGCCGAACGTGATTTGCTACGATCCGGCCTACGCCTACGAGCTGGCTGTCATTCTCCGTGACGGCATCCGCCGGATGTACGAGCAGGTGACGGACGACCACTTTTACTACATCACGCTGTACAACGAGAATTACACAATGGCGGCGATGCCGGGGGATGTAACCGACGGCATTCTCAAGGGGCTGTACAAGCTGCGCGCGGGCGAGGCCGTACCAGCCCGAAGCGCAAGCAAGGCAGCCAAGGTCCATCTGTTCGGCAGCGGACCGATCCTGCTGCATTCCCTGCGAGCCCAGGAGCTGCTGGCCGAGCACTTCGGTGTCAACGCCGACGTGTGGAGCACCACGAGCTACCGCGAGCTGCGCCGCGATGCACTGGAAGCGGAGCGCTGGAACATGCTGCATCCGGAGAAGCCGCCCCGTCAAAGCTATCTCCAGCAGGTGCTCGGGCGTGAGAAAGACGGCGTTTTCGTGGCGGCGAGCGATTACATGCGGCAGGTGCCGGAGATGATTACGCGCTGGGTGCCGGGCGGTCTGTTCGCGCTGGGCACCGACGGCTTCGGCCGCAGTGAGACGCGGTCGGCCCTGCGTCGGCACTTCGAGATCGACGCCGAGTGCATCACGGTCGCCGCTCTGTGGCAGCTGGCCCAGCGCGGCGCGCTCAAGCCGGCCGTCGTTCAGCAGGCCATCCAGAAATTCGACCTCAACCCGGAAAAAATCAGTCCAATGCGGGCGTAACCAAAAACAATAGCCACAGATGAACACGGATGAACACAGACAAGAACATTTCTCAGGATTCTCTGAGTTCATCCGTGTTCATCCGTGGCTAATTTCTTGTAGGGTCCAAAGCCGATGGCGAGTGAGATCAAGCTGCAAGCGCTCAAGGAGAACGTCGATACCGTCGAGGTGAACGCCGTCAAGGTATCGGCGGGCGACGTGGTGGCCAAGGATCAGCCGCTTCTGGAAGTGCAGGCCGACAAGGCGGCGCTGGAAGTGCCGTCGCCGATGGCCGGACAGATCGCCAAGATCCTCGTCAAGCCGGGCGATCAGATCGCCATCGGTCAGGTGTACTGCGTCATCGAAAGCAATGGCGAGGCGGCCTCCTCAGCAACGGCGAAGGCCGAACCCGCTGTGACTCGCGCTCCCGAGCCGGTACCGTCGGTCAAGAAAGACACGCCGGCTCCCGCGCCGCCGCCTGTTCGTCCGGCCGCAGCAGTACAGCCGCTGCACAAGCCGCAACAGCCGGTCATCGAACGTCCGTCGCCGGCGCCGCCGCCTGCGGAGGAGCGCATCGTGCCGGCCGGCCCGGCCACGCGCCGCCTGGCCCGCGAGCTGGGCGTCGATCTGCACCAGGTGCGCGGCAGCGGCCGGCATGGTCGCGTTGTCGAAGAGGACATCAAGGAATACGTCCGGCAGCTGGCTTCTGGGGCGGCAACGGCAGCGCCCGTCGCCGGTCCTGGCATTCAGCCGCCGCCGTTGCCCAACTTCGAGGAATGGGGGCCGGTTGAGACGCAGCCGCTCGGCGCCGTCCGCAAGGCGACGGCCCGGCAGATGAGTCTGGCCTGGAGCCTGATCCCCCACGTAACCCAGCACGACCTCGCCGACATCACCGACCTGGAAGCATTCCGCAAACAGCAGTCCGAAGGCAAGGGACCGAAGCTGACCGTGACGGCGTTCGTCCTGCGGGCCTGCGCCGTCGCTCTGCGCGCGTTTCCGAACTTCAACGCCAGCATCGACGTGGCCGGCGGCAAGCTCATCCTGAAACACTACTACCATCTCGGCGTCGCGGTGGACACCGAGGGCGGACTGCTGGTGCCGGTGCTGCGCGACGTGGACAAGAAGCACGTCCGCGAGCTGGGCGAGGAGCTGAACGCCATCGCCCAGCGTGCCCGCGACCGCAAGCTCGACGCCTCGGAGCTGAAAGGCGGCACCTTCACCGTCACGAATCTCGGCGGCATCGGCGGCACCGCCTTCACGCCGATCGTTAATTATCCTGAAGTGGCGATCCTCGGCCTGTCGCGCAGCCGGTTGGAGCCGGTGGTGCGCGGCGGCCAGATTGTTCCGCGGTTAATGCTGCCGTTGTCGCTGTCCTACGATCATCGCGTCATCGACGGCGCCGCCGCTGCCCGCTTCACGCGCCGCCTGGCGGAATTGCTGGAAAATCCGTTGATGATGTTGTTGTAACAGAGCATCATCTTTGTGCGAAAGCGAGAGAAGTAGTGATTCTCTTGTTTGGAGACCACCTATGACCACCGCCGTACAGCAGCTCCTCAACGCCTTCGACAACCTCCCAGAGACCGACAAGCACGAAGCGGTTGCCGAGATCCTCCGCCGGGTTTCGGCGTCGGTTGAGGGGGACGTGCCCGAGTCGGCTTTGAATGAATTGGCGGCCGAGCTATTTCGCAGTTACGATGCTGAGGAGGACGCCCGTGCCGCACCCTGACCGCGGCGCAGTCTGGTTGGCCGATCTGGGCATTGCCGCCAAGACTCGCCCTGCCCTGGTTTTGAGCGTGCCGCCCGCCCCACAGGATCGCGTGCTGGTTACGCTGGTTCCGCACACAACAAGCGTTCAAGGGACGCGCTTCGAGGTCATGATACCGAAGCCGTTTCTCCAGGCCGGAGCGTTCGACGCCCAAGGGCTGGCTACGGTAGCTCGGCCCCGCCTGCTGCGTAAACTCGGCGACTTGCAGCCAGCTGAGCTGGTTTTGATCGAGGAGGCCGTCAAACGTTGGTTGGGACTATAGCCGCTACCTGAACCGAGCGCTGAGATTGCGCGGTCGCTAAAGCCGACGAATGGGAGCCAATGAACATGGCTGATCTTGTTGAAGCTCAACTGGTTGTCCTTGGCGCCGGGCCTGGGGGCTATCCTGCGGCGTTTTTGGCCGCCGACAAGGGCATGAAGGTCACGCTCATCGATTCCCGCGAGCGGCCGGGCGGCACCTGTCTGCACGTTGGCTGCATTCCCTCCAAGGCCGTGCTGCACGCCGCCAAGCTCATCACCGACGCCCGCGACGCCGCCCACATCGGCGTCACCTTTCTGCCGCCGAAGATCGACATCAACGGCGTGCGCGGCCACTGGCAGAAGGTGGTCGATACGCTGACCGGAAACCTCAGCCGACTATCCAAGGCACGTAAGATCGATTACGTCACCGGACGAGGCCGATTCCTTGATGGGCGGACCATCGAGGTCGAGGGCCGCAGCCGCTATCGCTTCGAGAATTGCATCGTGGCCACCGGCTCGGTGCCGGCCATTCCGCCGAGCCTGAGCCTGGCCAGCCCGCGCGTCATGGACTCGACTGGCGCGCTGAAGCTGGAAGACCTGCCGCCGCGGCTGCTCGTCGTCGGCGGCGGCTACATTGGCCTGGAGATGGGTTACGTCTACGCGGCGCTGGGAAGCAAAGTCACCGTGGTCGAGCTGACCGAGGGTCTGCTGCCGGGCGTCGATCGCGACCTCGTGCTTCCCTTGCACAAGCGGCTGGAGAAGATTTTCGACAAGATCTATCTCAAAACCAAGGTCGCCAAGCTGGAAGAGACGCCGAAGGGCATCCGGGCAACGCTGGAGGGTGAGGAAGTCGCCGAGAAGCAGCCCATCTTCGAGCGCGTGCTGGTGGCGGTCGGGCGACGGCCAAGCAGCCGCGACATCGGCCTGGAGAAAGCCGGCGTCGAGATCGACGAAAAGGGGTTCGTCCGCGTGGATGAGCGGCGGCGGACGACGGCGGAGCGCATCTATGCCATCGGCGACGTGGCTGGCGAGCCGATGCTGGCGCACAAGGCCACCTACGAGGCCAAGGTCGCCGTCGAGGTCCTCGCGGGCGAGCAGGCCGTCTACGATGCCCGCGCCGTGCCGGCCGTGGTGTTCACCGATCCGGAAGTGGCGTGGTGCGGCCTGACGGAGACGGAAGCCAAGCGCCAGAATCGCGAGATCAAGCGCGTGCGCTTTCCGTGGGCCGGCTCCGGACGGGCCATGACGCTGGATCGCACCGAAGGGTTGACGAAGCTGATCGTAGATCCGGAGACGGAGCGAGTGTTGGGCGTCGGCATCGTCGGCGCGGGCGCCGGCGAGATGATCGCCGAGGCGATGCTGGCGATCGAGATGGCGGCCTCGGCCCGCGATGTGGCCATGACCATGCACGCTCACCCAACCCTGTCGGAAACCGTCATGGAGGCCGCCGAATCGCTGTACGGAATGGCCGTACACCAGATGCCGGCGAAGAAGTGACAAAGGGATTGCCGCCGCTAGCGGCTTAGCGTTAAGCCGCAAGCGGCGGCGCGGGGCTTACTCCGCCACCTTGCCTTGGCGAATGTCCTCGATGCGCTGCAAGACTTTATCGCGACGGTCCTTGCGTTCCTCATCTGCCGTGTCCTTGGCGTTGTTGCGGGCCAGCAGCTTGCCGTCGGGAGAAAGCATCAGCACCTCGGTGCGGCAAGTGTCATCTATCTTGGAGGGACCAAGGATCCGGCCACCCTCGAAATCCACCAGGATCGTGTCCAGGGAGGAGCTGTCGAAGCCGAAGTCCACGTCGATGCCGGTTGGCGTTAGCAAGCGAGATCTTGCAGTGGACTTCTCTGGCTTCTCGGCCGGCAGCACGTACGCGTTCTGCGAGTACTTCCAGATGGGCATATCGACGCGTACTTTCTGGCCCACGTATTCGCCACGGTTGACAAAGACGCGATCGGCGACGGCCCACTGACCGACCGGAACCACGTCGCTCTCCCGTCGGCTGAGCGGGGTCGATTCCACCCAGCGTTGTAGCTGGAAGACCACCTGATCGGGCTTGGGATTTCGCTCCCACATGCGCGCCTGCGCGCTGACATACCTCTTTTGATGCATCGCCCTCTGGTCCTGCTGCGAGGCTTCCTTCTTCTCATCGACGACGTAGTATTTCAATTCGGGCGGTACGCGAGCAACCTGCTTGATCTCGTACCAGCTCTTGGACGTCAGCTCCTTATCAATCTTGTAGGCTGGCGAGGCCACATTCGGGTTCTTGTAATTGGGATTGTTCATCTTGATGCGGACGCGATAGCGGTAGCTCTTGCCCGGCTCCAGGTTGACATCCACCAGGCGCATGAGCATGTACTCTGGGATCTTCAAGTCTGGAGCGGGGCTGGCGTCGGCCGGCATGGGATCCTTTCGGGCGCCGGCATTGTCGGCCAGCGGGGCGGCGTAGGGACGGAACGGGTCGAACGGAGCAGCCTCTGTCGCCTTGGACGTGGGGACGCGCGTCGCCTGGACATTGCCCAGATCGCGCAGCGTGTCCTGAATCTTCGGCAGCTCGGCGACGACGTCTGGATAGTTGGTTTTTTTCACGTCGGCTTCGAAATCTTCTCCTCCGGGCTGTCCGGACGGCTGCGGCATTCCCGGCACCATCATCATGCCCGGCACCCGCATCGTCGGATCGACTTTCTTGTTGGCGTGGAACTCGCGAAGCAGCGGCGCTACCAGGCCGTCAATTTTGACGAGGTTATACCGGGGATTTTCCGGTTGGAACGGCAAGAACGTGTGTTTCAGCCAAAGCTGATACGTTTCGGCCAGAGGCAGCTTGTTCCAGTCGCCGAGCTTTTTGCCGTCGGCATCGACTTCCACACGCTCGACCTCCACGCCGAGAAACTTGAACGATTCCCCTTCCTTTTCGGGCAAGGCTTCGTTGAGGACAGCGTCGATGCTCGTCAGACGGAGCTGCTTTTTGAATTCTTCCAGCTGGCGGCGGTAGGGGAAGCTGCCGCCGATGACGGCCACACGCAGGGGAAGCGGCTGACGCGCGGTTAGCTCTTGCTGGTTCCAGTCCTTGACGTCAATTACCTTGACATCATACTCGAAGTCGTTGGCGGCCAGCCCCACGAGGTTCCTGGAGCCAGGAACAGAGCCGAAGCGACCCTGTTGGCGCTTAAGCAGAGCGCTGGGGTTTGCGCCTGGTGCCATGCCTGGAGGGGCCATGCGTGGACCGCCGCCGCCGAAGGCTCTCGCAAACGGATTCAACCCGCCCGCATTGCCCGCCGCTGCACCGCGGTCCTTCTCGCGAAGCACGTAGACTTTCGAGAAGTCCGAGCTGAACAGATACGTATCGATCAGCACGGGGGCGACGGCCACGACGGCTTCTTCGATGTTGTAAATGTTCGGCGGGCGACGGGCCGGACTTTCCTTGCTCTCGGGCTGATACACACCGAGAATCTCATAGTTGGTCGGCCTCAAGGCCACGATATCGAAGGCGATCTTCCGGTCCTTGGTCGGCTCGGGCCGCTCGTTGTCGGGGATCTGTCTGCTTTTTAAGTCGTTGTCCAGCTTGGCGGTGCCTTTCTCCAGCACGTCCTTTTTGTCCGCCGGGCTGCCGCTGAAGAAGCCTTTCGACGGCATGAACAGGCTGAAAATCAGCATCAGGACCATCAAGGTCACGGCGATGCCCAGACCGATCCGCTCGCCCTTCTCCAGCAGGAATTGCTTGGCATCGAATTCTTTAAGATTCATGGCACCTATCCTTTAGACGGCTGGGTCCGCCTCTGCGCCGACCCAGCCCCTCTGATGTCTGGAAGTACGAATTTGCTCCCTCAACGCTTGCCGGCCGGTGGAGGCGGCGCCGGCACGGGGCCGCCAGGCCGGCCGGATTGTGGCTGGCCGGAAGGAGGGGTCGGCTGTCCGGGCCGTCCAGGCTGTCCAGGTTGTTCTGCCGGCTTGGGCGGATCGGGACGGCGATACAGCGTGGCGATGCCGTAGATGGTGATCTCCACCAGGTTATCGTCTTGCTGATTCTGCGGAGTCTGTTTCGAGTCGCTGTCGCCAGTCATCGGTCGAGGACCGCTCGCCCGCGTGCCGGGCGCCAGGGTGGGACGTAACCTGCCTCGCCCCGAGCCGTTCCTGGGGGGCATCATCATCGGCGGCGGGGCATTCATCATTTGACCGGGCATTCGCATCCCGCTGCCCCCCATCGGACCGGGGCCTCCCATACCGGGGGGAGCCCCACCGCCATACCCACCCCCGCCGGGCATTCCGCCAGGGCCGCCTTGGGGAGCGGGGGGACCACCTGGATTCATCTGTCCCGAGCCGCCGTACATCATGCCCGGCGTCCCCCCCATGAAAACGCGGCTGGAACTATCCCCGGCCTTCTTCTCGCCCTCTTGGTTTGGTAGGTAGTCCTTGGCGTGATGGAACTCGACCTGCGTGATCTGCATGCGCAGCCGTGAGTTCGCCAGGGCCAGCAAGACATCATGCATGTGCGACTGCATGACGACGAGGCGCAGAGCCAACGGCAAATGGCGGCTGGGCGGATTGAGCTTCTTGTCCAGGTCGGCTGGCTGCAAGTAGCGGTCGCGGTCGAATTGATTGTTCGGCGTCAGGTTGGCGGACGCCATTCCGCCTGGCGGTCCGCCGGCCGTGCCGCCTGGCGGTCCGCCGGCCATGCCGCCTGGGGGCTTGCCCGCCATGCCACCTGGCGGTCCGCCGGCCATGCCGCCTGGGGGCTTGCCCGCCATGCCGCCTGGCGATCCGCCCCCCGCACCCTGTTTGGCATTGGGATCCGCGGGAAGCGCATCGAGCTGGGCCAGCGTGTGATTGGGCTGCAAGCGCCAGTAGAACGTCCGGCAGTCCTGCGCGCCCTTGGCCAGGCCGAGCTTGCGAAGACTACGAATCGGACTGTTAGTAAGATCGAAGCCCTGACTGACATAGATCGGACGCTCCTTGATCTTTTCCCAGGCGATGCCATCCAGTGGATCATAGTCCGCTCGTTCCCCGTCCTTGTTCATGCTGAAGTGCCGCGTCTCGTTCCAGCCCACCGGCTCGCCCTTCACCTCGAACTCGGTACGGGTTGGACCCTGGGCAATGCTGAAAAGGATACCGTCGCCCTTGGCGCTGGTCAGCGGCTGAGTGCGGTGATTGGGATCGAGGTTTTTGATGGTGCTGTCGCCGCCGATGACAAGCTGCTCGTCCTTGTTCTTGCGAAGATTGAGCGTGATCTCCCAGTTCTGATTGCGATAGCGATAGCGGGCCTCCACGCCGTCCGGCTTCTCCTTGATCTCCTCGGGGGCGCCCATGAACGCGAGATCGGCCATGGCCTTCCAGATAACCAGAAAGACCTCGCGTTTGACCCAGTAATCTTCCTGGGCCAGCCAGACTTCCTCGCGCGTCGGAGTGTCCTGCCACTTGAGCCACGGCACGTTGGCTTTTTCGTCGAGCACCGGCTCGAAGATTTGATCGAAGCCGCCCGCCAGCTCCACCGGATAAAGCCAGATCGGTACATACTTGCGCAAGTTATCGATCTGTCCGGGATACAATTTTTGGCGATAGTCGGCGCGGTCATCGCGGGGAAGGTCGGTCTGGAACCGCGTCATGTCTTTGCTTTGCCAAGCCGTGGGCCAATCGTACATGCCCGCTTGAAAATCCCATGCCTTGCCCCAGATCACACTTTTGTGGTTGTTGTAGTCCTTGGCGGCTTCGTTCCAGGGCGGAAGGAACGTGTTGACATTGACGGGGTTCCGTTGTTCGGCGTCGAGGGACTTTTTCGTGGATGCGTACTTCTCTTGGGCCTTCGCAATGGGTTCGCTGGCGGCGACCTTCAGCCACAGGACGGCGATGAACCAGAAGAGCAGGAAGCTGCCCAGCAGGATCCAAAACTGGTGCTTGACGAGCGTGTCTTTATCGAGCTTCATGTCCAATCCCCTTTCACGGGGCCATTGTGAGTGATCGCTTCATATCTCGATGACAAGAGGGTCGTTATTTCCCCTGTGGTTGTTGTGACGCGCCTTTTCGACGGCCGCGGCGGCCCTTGGGACGACGGTTTCGAGGCGGCGATTTGGCTGCCGGATTCGCGGCGCCGCCGGCCATCGCGCTGCCGCCTGCCGGTGCGGAACCTTTGAGGCCGCGCAGATCGTCCGAATCCGTCGGCTCCTTCCAGATGAACAGGATGACAAACTCGGTTCGCTTCAGCGCGTTTTCCTCGGAGGATGTGGAAGAACGACCTTGCTGTTTGTCCGCGGGCATCCCTGGCCTCCCCATTGGAGGCTGCCCGCCGGAGCCGCCTCGCAGCGGCCCTCCCACGTTCGACGGAGCAACGCCGCCTTGCTTGCCGGGACCGCTTGCCCCCGGCATGCCGAGGCGATCCTTCGTCTCCGCTTTCTGCTGTCCCAGAGGCGCCCACTCACTGCGCGAACGCGTGGTGGGAGGCGCTTTCTCCGCTTGCTGGCCGCCGCTCGTGTTCTGCACGGACATACCGGGAGGAACGTTGCTGCCCATGCCGGGAGGGCGAGGGCCGCCCGGGCCGCTCATGCCGCTGGCGCCGCTCGTGCTCTTGGCGGCCGGCTCGGCCAAGGCCAGCTTCTTGACTTCCCCGTGCTTCTCCTCAGTGAGGATCTCGAAGGGCCTGCCCTTGTACGAATACGCCCAATCGAACAAGACGACATGGCTAATGCGATTGATGACCGGGCCGAGAGGCTCCTTCTCGTCCTTCTGCTCCGATCCGCCAGGATTGGGCTGACCGGGCCGGGCCGCCGGACCGCGCCCCGGAGGAGCTCCGGGGACCGTCCCTGCCGGACCAGGAACACCGCCTTGCGGAGCAGCGTCCGTTGGCTTTTTCTTTTCCTGAATTCCCAACTGGGCAAGGTTCTCCAGCAGCGTGTTCTTGACGAACGAGTCCAGGTGGTTGTGGTAGGTCCAGCCGTGCAGCTCGACGATCCAGCCGGAGCCGGTCGGATTTTTGCTGTAATGCTCGCTGGGCCGAACCAGGCTCTCGCGCTCCTTCTGGAGCTTGCTGCTGGCCTTGACCTGGTCCCAGTAGGCGTTCAGATCACCGCAGTAAAATGCCTGCACCGATTCGATGTTGAGCTGAACGAGATCCACAACGCTGGGGTCCGGCTCCCCTTCGGCCCCCGGAACCTCCTGGCCGGATCCCGCGTTGGCGTGTCTCCTCTCATACTCTTCATTAGCTCGCCGCCCCTTCGGATCCCAATACCGCATCGCGAACTCCGCGGGAATATTGTCCAGCACTATCTCGTCCACCTGGGTGCCGTCGTCGGCGATGACGGGAAAATGGTGCGGCTTGCCGTCCGGACGTGGGATGGCGGTGTAGATGAACTTGTACAGCTCCGGCCAATTGGCGCGCTCGAATTGACCGGCGACGATGGTACGGACGGCGTCTTCTTCTTCGCGTGCTTTCTTCTTGGCATCGGCGAAGGCAGCCGTGTTCTTCTTGGCCTGTCCGGTGACATTGTCGGCCCTCATTTCGGCGGCCAGGACGCTTGGATGCCCCCAGGTGCGAAACTCCAGGGCATAGCTGAGGGCCAGGCCGCCGCCGGCCAGAAGCAACGCGGCGGCGGCGGCGACAGCGAACGGCTTCTTGGCCTTGACCAGCCGCTCCACGCGGATCTCGTGAGGCAGCAGGTTCGTTTGCAGCCGCGACTGTTTGAGACCTTGCAGCGCCAGTCCGTAGGCCACGGCGAAGGTCAGCACGTTTTCGGTGTACGCCTGCTGCGCCACGACCTGATCGCCGCTGACGCGATCCATCTTGGCGAGCTTCTTGACATCCAGCTGTAGCTTCTCGCTGAGGAACTTCTGCAAGCCGGGCAGACGGAAGGCGTTACCCAGGCCGATCATGTACTCGATGTGGGCGTCGCGGTGCGTGTTGGTGAAATAGCCGAGCGAGCGCTGCACCTCGCCGACAAAATCGTTGAGCACCGGCTTGAGAGCGGCCAGGATTTTCTTGAGGTCGGGCGACTTGGTGGCGTTGCGCTTGAGATGCTCGGCCTTGGCGAAGGTGAGCTTGAGATCCTTGGTCAGAGCGCGGGTGAAGTGATTGCCGCCCAGCGGAATGGGACGCTGCCAGATGATGCGCTCGCCGTCGGTAATGACGAGGTTGCTGCTGTCGGCACCGATGTCCAGCGCGACGATGCACTTTTTCTCGCCGCCCTCGCCGCTGTCCGTCGCCGATTTCGCCAGCAGATCGAAGGCGACATAGTTGCACAGCGCCAGGGGCGCCATTTGCACCAGATGCACATCGACGTTCACGTCCTTGAAGTGCTGCAAGTACCGACTCACCATGTCGCGCTTCATGGCGAACAGGCCGATCTCCGTCTCCATGGCGAAGCCGTCGGTGACGACGCCGGAGCCGATCTTCTGGTAATCCCAGACGACCTCGTCGAGATTGAACGGAATCTGCTGCTTGGCCTCGAAGCGGACGATGTCGGCGATCTTCTTTTCCTCGACAGGGGGCAGCTTGACGAAGCGTGCCAGGCCGCTCTGTCCGGGCACGCTGATGGCCACGATGTCGCCGCGAAGGATGTTGCGCGACAGAAACTTGTCCAGCGCCTCGCGGGTGAGCTGATCGGGATCGGCATCGGGCTGGCTGAGGATCTTGGGATGCTCGACATAATCGAATGCCGTGGCGACGACCTGCCCGTCGATCTCCTGGAGGCGGATGGCCTTGAGGCCACACTGACCCAGATCGATGCCCCAAACTCCGGGTGGTGGAACTGCCATGAATCGTATCTCCCGCCGGTTTTCGGAGGCGCCGTCAAGGATAGGTTTTGGCGGCGAGCTCCCAAATCTTCACCGAATGGTTCGCGACAGAAATAGATGTTGTTACCGTAACATGGTGCGACGCGAGCTGTCAACCATCAGGTGGACGTGTTCGCCCGCGCCGACAACGCCTTGTGAGACACTCTATGAATAACAACAATCGCGAGGACGATTCGTTGGCGAAAAGCCGCTTGCGGCTTAGCGCTCGTTCCGCTAAGCCGCAAGCGGCCAGTCCGTCTTCTTCCTCCGCCGTCCCTTCGAGTATATTGCCAAGAGAGGTCCGCCCCTCCAAGTTTGAGCCAGCGCTCCATGTTCGCGTTGACCTACGACTTTGACGTGGTTGTCGTCGGCGCCGGCCACGCCGGCACCGAAGCGGCACTAGCCGCAGCCCGGCTCGGCCTGCGCACCGCGCTGCTAACCATGAATGCCGATGCCGTGGCGCAGATGAGCTGCAATCCCGCCATCGGCGGCGTTGCCAAGGGACAGATCGTCCGCGAGATCGACGCGCTCGGCGGTGAGATGGCCAGGATCATCGACGCCAGCGCCATCCAATTCCGCATGCTCAACCGGACCAAGGGACCGGCCATGCATTCGCCGCGCGCCCAGGCAGACAAGAAGCTGTATCAGCTGACCATGAAACATCGGGTTGAG
>Ga0335075_10004215_pt1 | contig 22546 bp, 21 predicted proteins | sample Lox_Sample_24_FD_206723 | JGI IMG/M metagenome (GOLD analysis project Ga0335075, IMG submission 206723) | Soil microbial communities from Loxahatchee National Wildlife Refuge, Florida, United States - Lox_Sample_2.4 | ecosystem: Environmental > Terrestrial > Soil > Wetlands | place: USA...
GGCATCCCCCATTACGGGCGCACGGCGATGGACCTCGTGATCGCGCGCGAGAACACCGAAGGGTTCTACGCGGTGCGGACGATGTATCTGGGCTATGGCGAGTTCATGCCGACGCCCGACCTCGCCTTCGCGATCCGCAAGGTCAGTGCCGCGGCGTCGCGGCGCATCGCCCGTGCCGGTTTCGGGCTTGCCATGCGGCGGCGAAAGAAGGTCACCGGCGTGCACAAGGCGAACGTGCTCATGATGAGCGAGGCGCTCTTCCTGAGTGAGGTGCGCAAGGTGGCGGCGGAGTTTCCTGCCGTCGCCTACGACGAGCAGCTCGTCGATTCGATGACGGCGATGCTGGTCCGCGACGCGGCGCGGTTCGACGTCGTGGTGACGACCAACCTCTTCGGCGACATCCTCTCGGACCTCTCCTCCGAGCTTTCCGGGAGCCTCGGGCTCGGCGCCTCGGTCAATGCCGGCGACACGCACTGCATGGCGCAGGCGCAGCACGGCTCGGCGCCCGACATCGCGGGCCAGGACAAGGCCAATCCGGTCTCCCTCATCCTCTCCGCTGCGATGCTGCTCGACTGGCTCGCGGACCGGCACCGCGCGGAGAAATTCTCCCGCGCGGCGGCGGCAATCGACCGCGCCGTCGATACCGTGCTCGAGCATCCCGAGACGCGCACGCGCGACCTCGGCGGCAAGCTCGGCACCTCGTCCTTCACGGCTTCCCTCGTTGACGCGCTCGAACCCGAGCTCGCCGCCGCCGGGTGAAGCGGCGCCGTTTACCGAAGCGCAAGCCCGATCCACGATGATCGGTCGATGGCACTGGATCGGGATGCATTCGCTTCCATCGAGAGCCAAATCGCCGTTGCTCCCAAGGAGGCAGCACTTCGCTTCGAGCGGGCCCTCCTCCTCGATGCGCTCGGCCGTGCCGCGCCGGCCGAGCAGGCCTATCTCGACCTGCTCCGGCACGCGCCGGGGCACGCGGGCGCGCTGAACAATCTCGGCGCCCTGCTGAACCGCAGCGGGCGGCGGAGCGCGGCCCGGCTGTGCTACGCCGAAGCGACCCGGCTTCACCCCGAGGAGCCGGCGGGGCATGTGAACCTCGCGCACCTGCTCCACCTGGAGGGCGAGATTTCGTCCGCGCGGCGCCATTACGAGCAAGCGCTGCGGATCGATCCGGACCTGGCGCAGGCACACCAAGGGCTCGCGAACCTGCTCGATGATTGCGGCGAGGCGTGCGCGGCGGCGCTGCATCGCGAGCGCGGCTGGCGCGGGCGCCCGCTCGTGCATCGCCCTTGCCGCGGGAAGGGGCCGCCGATCCGGGTGCTGCTGCTGATCTCGGCGCAAGGCGGCAATATCCCGACGGCGCCGCTGCTCGACGAGACGATCTCCGAAACCCACGTGCTGGCCGCGGAGTTCTTCGACCCGGCGATGTCCCTGCCGCCGCACGATCTGGTGGTGAACGCGATCGCCGACGCGGACCGCTGCCAGGCGGCGCTGGCGGCCGCGGAGTTGGTTCTTCGCCGCTCGCGGAGGAAGGTGATCAATCATCCCGCGCTTGTGCGCGGGAGCGGCCGGCTCGAAGCGCTGCGCCGGCTGGCCGACATCCCCGGCCTCGCCGTGCCGCGCGTGGCGCTGCTCGCCCGCGAGGGGCTGGATGCGGCGGCGCTGGCGGCGCAGGGCTTTTCCTTTCCGCTGCTCTTGCGCGCGCCGGGCTTTCATACCGGGCGGCACTTCCTGTGCGTGCCGGACGCGGGCGCGCTGGAGGCCGCGCTGGCTTCCTTGCCGGGTGCCATGGTCCTGGCGATCGAACTCCTCGACGCGCGAGGCATGGACGGACGATTCCGCAAATACCGCGTGATGATGATCGATGGCGGTCTCTATCCGCTGCACCTCGCGATCTCGCCCGACTGGAAGGTGCACTACTTCACCGCCGCCATGGCGACCGATGAAGCTCTCCGCGCCGAGGAGGCACGCTTCCTCGCGGACATGAAGCGCGTGCTCGGCGCGCGCGCGATGGCGGCGCTCCGTGCCGTGCGCGACCGGCTCGGGCTCGATTACGGCGGCATCGACTTCGCTCTCGCGGAAACGGGCGAGGTGCTGCTCTTCGAGGCCAATGCGGCGATGGCGGTGGTTGCCCCGGACGCGGACCCGCGCTGGGATTACCGGCGCGCGGCGATCGGCGAGGTCCTTGGCGCGGCAGGGCGCATGTTCGTCGCCCGCGCTCAGGCGGCGGCAGCCAGATCCGGGCTGAGGCTCACGAGCAGTTCGGGGATCTCGCTTGCCGGAAGCGGCCGGCTGAAGAGATAGCCCTGCACCTCGGTGCAATTCTCCGCCACGAGCGCGGCGAATTGTTCGCCGGTCTCGACGCCTTCGGCGGTGGTCGCCATGCCGAGGCTTCTGCACAGGCTGGTGACGGCGCGGATGATGGCGATGCAGTCCGGGCGGGTCGCCAGCTCGCGAACGAAGGACTGGTCGATCTTGATCTTGTCGAAGCGGAAGTTGCGCAGGTAGCCGAGCGAGGAGTAGCCGGTGCCGAAATCGTCCATCGAGATGCGGGTGCCGAGATTGCGGAGCTGATGGAGGCTGGCGAGCGCGCGCTCGCTGTTCTCGATCATCATCGATTCCGTGATCTCGATCTCGAGGCGATCGGGGCGGAGCCCCGATTCCTCGAGCGCGGCCGCGACGGTCGCGATGACGGCATCGCTGCGGAAATGCGCGGCCGAGAGGTTGACGGCGACGCTGAGCTCGTCCTGCCAGCCGGCTGCCTCGCGGCAGGCCGCGCGCAGCACCCATTCGTCGAGCTGCGTGACCAGCCCGGTCTCTTCGGCGAAGGGGATGAATTCGCCGGGCGAGACCAGCCCCCGCGTCCGGTGGCGCCAGCGGATCAGCGCCTCGAAGCCGCTCACCTGGCGGGTCTCGACGCGCACCAGCGGCTGGTAGAAAAGCTCGAATTCCTCTTCCGCGAGCGCCTTGCGAAGGTCGAGCTCGAGGGTGCGGCGCGCCTGCATCAGCGCGTCCATCGCGGGCTCGAAGAGGCGGTAGCGGGCGCGGCCCTCGGCCTTCGCGCGGTAGAGCGCGATATCGGCGTTCTTGAGCAGCTGATCGGCGTCGAGCCCGTCGGCGGGTGCGATCGCGATGCCGATGCTGGCGCCGATGACGAACTGCTGGCCGCCGATCTGGAAGGGCAGGCCAAGCTCGTGGACGAGGCGTGCGGCGAGCGCGGTGGCGCCTGCCGGCTGGCCGACATTGCTCTGGACGACGGCGAACTCGTCGCCGCCGATGCGGGCGATGGTGTCGGTCTCGCGGACGAGGCGGCGCATGCGCGCGGCCGCGGCGCGCAGGAGGGCATCGCCGGTGGTGTGACCCTCGGTGTCGTTGATGCTCTTGAACTGGTCGAGGTCGAGCCAGAGCACGGCGCAGGGATCGGCCCCGCGCGTCCGCGCCAGCACCTCGTCCAGCCGCTCGCGCAGCAGGACACGGTTGGCAAGGCCGGTGAGCGCGTCGTGCCGCGCCATGTGGGCGATCCGCGTCTCCGCCTGCCGCTGCTCGGTGACGTCCTCGTGGGTGGAGACCCACCCGCCATCCGGCATCGGCTGGTGGCGGATGGCGAAAACGCGGCCGTTGCGCAGCTCGACGACCGAGGTGTGCGCCGTATTGCGGAAGGCGACATGGTCGCGCCAGGCGAGGTACTCCGCGCGCGTCATGGCGGGGCAGCTGCCGACTTCGAAGCGGCGATCGACGATCTCGCTCAAGCTTGTGCCCGGCCGCACGTGCTCGGCCAGGAGCCCGTACATCTCCGCATAGCGCTGGTTGCAAATGATCAGGCGCTGCTCCCCGTCGAAGAAGCAGAGCCCCTGGCTCATATTCTCGAGCGCGGCGGCGAAGCGCTCGTTCTGCGCCTCGAGCTCGGCGAACAGCCGCTTCAGCTCGGCATCGCGCGCCAGGCGCTCGCTCGCCAGGTGCCGGCCGCGCGCGATCGCGCGCGCGCGGCGGCGATCCATCCGCGCATAGGTCGCGCTGACTTCGGCCGCGAGCGCCGCGAGATCGAGATGCTCGTCCGCCCCGGTCGCGGCGGCGAGCTGGCGGGCATAGAGAGGATGCATCAGCCGCCGCCCCGGGGCGGCCGCGGCACCCGTGAAACAACCGGCAATTCATGCAGGAAGCGAGGCATTCTCCTCCAATGGCCGCCCGTTCGGACGCGGACGGGCCTGCCCCAATCGCAAGAGGAGAATGAGGCGCGACTTATCAATGTAACGTTAATTTGGGCGCTTCGACACCACCGAAACGCGGGGCGGCGTGCGCAATGTCTGGAGGATGACGCAGTAGCGCTCGGTGGTCGCCACGAGCCGGTCGAGCGCCGCCGGTTCGGCGTCGGTGTCGAGCTCGAACGTCAGGCTGATCTCGGTGAGCCCGACCGGCACGGCCCGTTCCACGCCGAGCGTCCCGCGCGCGTCCCACGTCCCTTCGGCAATGATCCGGCCTGCGCGCACCACCAGGCCCATGGCAGAGGCCACCGCCGTGAGCGTGACCCCGGCGCAGGCGGCGAGTGCGGCCAGCAGCATATCCGCCGAGCAGGCAAGAGCGCCGTCGCCGCCCGCGGCGGGATGCAGCCCGGCGGTGACCGTCCGCCCGCCTGCCGTGACCGCGCAGGCGACGTTGGCGAAATCGAGTACGGCCTCCGCCCGCGCCGGCACGAGCGCGGTCTCCGGAGCCTCGCGGTAGCGGGTTTTCAGCGGCGCCTGAAGGGCGCGAAGCTCGGCTCCGTCCATGGGAATTCCTCCTGCGCGGGCGGCCTCGACCCGACCGTCTCGCGCGCGTGCGAGACCTCAGGTCGGAGCGCCGGCCGAGCCGCCCGACACGCAGCGCCAGCCTGCCAGCCGATAGCCCTGCAGGTCCAGCCGGTCGCTGAGCGCTTGCGAGGCGACCTGCTGGGCCTGCAGGAAACAGGCCTGCATCGAGGGGTACGGCTGCTCGAATGCCGGGCGCACGGTCTTGCAGCTTGCGCCGGTTCCGGCGAGGCAGAAGATGAGGACAAGCTCAACCATGGGGTCAATCTCCGGTTGGCGGCGCACGTTTCTCCCGGCGCGCCCAAACCGGCAGGGCGCTCCGGCAGGCCGGCCGCGCCACTCCCCCCCCTCAGAGCGGGATGCGTTCGCCCAGGCTCACGTACCCCGCTCCACCTGTTTGTTTTCTCGCGTGATCGAACGCCTTCGGTTACACCACCTCCGGCGATCACGCTCTAGCTCAAATAGGTCAATGACCGCCGATGGGAAGCGGTGGTTTTGGAATTCTTGCCGGGAATCGCGGCCGCGCCCGGCGTGGGCCGCGAGAATTCCGGGCTAGAGCGCCGCGCCCTGGAGCCCGCCTTCGGTGCAGCGCCAGCGCGCCAGCCGATAGCCTTGCAAATCCAGCCGGTCCCGCAGCATGTCGGAGGCAACGAACTCGGCCTGTGTCATGCAGCCCATCATCGACGCATAGGGCTGATCGAACGGCGGGCGCACGTGCCTGCAACTGTTCGGCGAAGTGGCGAGGCAGAAGACCAGAACGAGGTGAACCACGACGGAATCTCCCATCCGTTGAGGACGCCACCTCCCTTTGGCCGGGACGCGAATCGGCCGCTTTTCTGACGCCGGCAACGGGATTCGCGAGGCGAATGTTCCGCTCGACAGATGAATTAGCAATGAAGGCAAGCGGCCTGCCACGGTTGAGAGAGCCGATCTCGGATATTTGAAGGCCGCCGATCCGCGCTCACGTCTCGTCCGCGGCGAAGAGGGCGGCATTGCCGCCGGCGGCCGCGGTATTGACCGCGACCGAGCGCTCCTCGGCGAAACGGAAAAGCGTGATCGGCCCGCCGGCCTTGGGTCCGGTGCCGGAAAGCCCGCGTCCGCCGAACGGCTGCACGCCTACCACCGCGCCGATCTGGTTGCGGTTGACGTAAGAATTGCCGACCGGGAGCCGCTCGAGGATCCGCCGCTGCACGCTCTCGATCCGGCTGTGCACGCCGAGCGTGAGGCCGAACCCGTTGCCCGCGATCGCGTCGAGCATTCCCTCGAGCCGGTCCGCCGCATAGCGCACCACGTGCAGCACCGGCCCGAACACCTCTGTCCGCAGCTCCCCGGCATCGCCGAGGCGCCAGGCGCGCGGCGCGAAGAAGGAGCCGTGCCCGGTCTCAGGCGGAAGGGCAGCGCAGAACAGAGGCTTTCCCATGCCGTCCGCATAGGTCGCAAGCGAGTGCTGTGCCTCCTCGTCGATCACCGGGCCGATATCGGTCGCGGGATCGAGCGGATCGCCGATCGCCAGCGTTTCGAGGGCGCCGCCGAGCATCGTGAGCACGCGGTCGGCGATCTCCTCCTGGAGGCAGAGAAGGCGGAGCGCGGAGCAGCGCTGCCCGGCCGAGCCGAAGGCGCTCGCCAGCACGTCCGTCACCACCTGCTCGGCAAGAGCGGAGCTGTCCACCACCATCGCGTTCACTCCGCCGGTCTCCGCGATGAGCGGCACGATCGGGCCCGGGCGCGCGGCGAGTGCGGCGGCGATCGCCCGCGCGGTCTCGGTCCCGCCGGTGAAGGCGACGCCGGCGATCCGGGGATCCCGGATCAGCGCCGCGCCGACGCTGGGCCCGTCGCCCGGCAGCAGCGCCAGTGCCGTCTCGGGAACGCCCGCCTCCCTCAGATGCGCGATCGCGCGCGCCGCCACGAGCGGCGTCTGCTCGGCGGGCTTCGCCGCCACCGCGTTGCCGGCGGCGAGCGCCGCCGCCACCTGGCCCACGAAGATGGAAAGGGGAAAGTTCCAGGGCGAGATCGCGGCGATGACGCCCCGCCCGCCGAGTTCCCACGTGTTCCGCTCCCCCGTCGGGCCCGGCAGCTCGCGCGGGGCCGAGAAGTCCTCGCGTGCCCGAAGCGCGTAATAGCGCAGGAAGTCGGCCGCCTCGCGCACCTCGGCGATCCCGTCGGCGAGCGTCCGCCCGGCCTCGCGGGCGAGCAGGTACAGAAGTGCCGCGCGGTCCGATTCGATCCGGTCCGCCGCGCGCTCGAGAATCGCCGCCCGCGCCGCCCCGCCCGTGCGATCCCATTCGCGCCACCCGTGCGCGAGGCGTCCGAGGGCCGCCTCGATCTCGCCCGGGCTCGCATCGTGCGCGACCCCGACCAGCCGGCGCCGGTCCGCGAGGTCGCGGATCTCGCGCGCCGGCCCGGCGCCGGAGAGCGAGAAATCGGCCCCGCCCGCCGTCCGGATTGCGGCCAGCATTGAAGGCGCGACGGCTCGGTCGGCGAGGTCGAGCCCGGCCGAGTTGCGACGGTCGGGATAGAGCGCACGCGGTAGCGGGATGCGCGGGTTGGGGTCGAGCCCGGTGGTGCGGAGCCGCGCCACCGGATCCGCGATCACCGCGTCCTCCGGCACGCCGGGATCGACCAGCCGATGCACGAAGCTCGTGTTGGCGCCGTTCTCGAGCAGCCTTCGGACGAGATAGGCGAGCAGATCCTCATGCGTCCCGACCGGCGCATAGACGCGCACGGGACAATCCCGCCCCACCACGCCTTCGTAGAGCGGCTCGCCCATGCCGTGCAGCCGCTGCATCTCGAAGCTCCCCGGCTCGGCCAGCTCAAGGATGGTGGCGAGCGAATGGGCGTTATGCGTGGCGAAGGCCGGGCGGATGGCAGGGCGCGCGAGCATCCGTCGCGCGACGGCAAGCCAGGAGACGTCGGTCGCCGCCTTGCGGGTGAACACCGGATAGTCGGGATGGCCCTGGATCTGGGCGAGCTTGATCTCGGTGTCCCAATAGGCGCCCTTCACCAGCCGCACCGGCACGCGGTGTGGCCCCGCGATCCCCGCCACCCAGTCGATTACGGCAAGTGCCCGCTTCTGGTACGCCTGCACCGCGAGCCCGAACCCGTCCCAGCCCTCGAGCGCGGGATCGGCGAGCACGGCGGCGAAGATGTCGAGGCTGATCTCCAGCCGCTCCGCTTCCTCGGCGTCCACCGTGAGCCCGATGCCCGCCTCCTTCGCGGCGCGCGCGAGTCGGCCGAGCGAGCCGATTAGCGCCGGCACGCAGCGCCCCTCCTGCAAGGGCTCGTAGCGGGGATGGAGCGCCGAAAGCTTGACCGAGATCCCCGGCCCCTCGACCGGCCCGCGGCCGGCGGCCGCCTTTCCGATCGCACCGATCGCCTCCTCGTAGGAGCGCTGGTAGCGCTCCGCGTCCGCCATTGTCTTGGCCGCCTCGCCCAGCATGTCGAAGCTGTAGCGCCAGCGCCTGCCGTCCCCGGTGCCGGCGCGGCCGAGCGCCTCGCCGATCGTGCGGCCGAGCACGAACTGGCGCGCCAGCACGCGCATGCCGCGGCGAAGCGCGGTGCGGATCACCGGCTCGCCCAGCCGTCGCACCATGCGCCCGATCGCAGGGCCGGCACCGTCCGCGTTGTTCGCCAGCACCCGTCCGCTCAGCATGAAGGCGAAGGCGGAGGCGTTCACCGCGAGGCTGTCGGCCCGGCCGAGATGCGCCTCCCAATCGGGCTCGCCGATGCGCTCCTCGATCAGCCGGTCCGCGGTCGTCGCGTCGGGGATGCGCAGCAGCGCTTCGGCCAGGCAAAGCAGTGCGACGCCCTCGGCCGTGCCGAGGCCGAACTCGCGGAGGAAGCCACTGACATCCGCGCCGGGCCGATAGGAAGCCCGCGCTGCCCGCACCAGGCTCTTCGCCCGCGCCGCGATCCGGGCCGCGATCTCCGGCGAGGGCGTCGCCGCCGCGAGGAGTGGGGCCAGCACCTCGGCCTCGGCCGCGCGATGCAGCGCGCGCATCGCGCTGCGATCGGGCATCGTTCCGGGTGGCGGCGCGTCAGGCATCGCTCATTTTGGCACGCCGCGGCGGGCGGTGCGACCGTCTCAGCCCTCCGCCATGCCCCAGATGAGGCCGAGGATGCGCTCGCGCATCGCGACGAATGCAGCACTCGACTTGATCGCGCGGATATCGCGCTCGCCGTCCTGCCGCGCGAACGGGGCCGCAATACGCTCGATGATCCGCCCCGGCCGCGGCGACATGACGACCACCTCGGTGCCGAGATAGACGGCTTCCTCGACGCTGTGGGTGATGAACAGCACGGTCATTCCGCTCGCGCGCCACACTGCGTGCAGCTCCTCCTGCATCTTCTCCCGCGTCAGCGCATCGAGCGCCCCGAAGGGCTCGTCCATCAGCAGCAGCACCGGCTCGTTGACGAGCGCGCGCACGATCGCGAGCCGCTGCTGCATGCCGCCCGAAAGCTCGTAGGGATAGCGGTGCCGGAACTCGGTGAGCCCGACGCGGGCGAGCCAGGTCTCAACCCGGGCGCGCCGGCGCGCCGCGTCGACGCCGCGCATCTCCGGGCCGAATCCCGCGTTCGCTTCCACCGTGCGCCAGGGAAAGAGGGCGGGCTGCTGGAACACCACGCCGCGATCCGGCCCGGGCCCGGTGATCTTACGGCCGTCCACCGAGACCTCGCCGGCGGAGGGATGGAGGAAGCCGGCGAGCGTCTGCATCAGCGTTGTCTTGCCGCAGCCGGAGGGGCCGACGATGCAGACGAAGTCGCCCCTCCCAAAGGAAAGGGAGATCCCCTCCAGCGCCTGCACCGAAGCCGCGCCATCCCCGAACACCATCGAAACGTCGGCGAAGCGCACGAACTCCGCCGCCGGCGAACTCGTTTCAGCCAACGACCTTCGCCAGGTAGCTCGTATCGATTGCGGCCGCGAATGTCGCGAGCGGCGGCGCGCTGCGGATGCTCTTCTGCTGCACCAGGAACTCGGCGGTGCCGTGCAGCACGGCGGCGAACTTGCCCGCATGGCCGGGCGGGCCGAGCCATTCGGGGGTAAGCTGGTCCTTGAGGCTCACGAAGTCGTACTCGGCGAGATTGCTCTTGGCCACGGCGGGGCTCACGCCCGCCGCCTGGGCGACGACCCCCGCCGCCTTGTCCGGATCGGTGACGTAAAGATCGAGCGCCTTGCCATAGGCCGAAAGGAACCCCGCCACCGCATCCGGATAGCGCCGCCCGAACGCAGTGCGGACGACGATGAGATCGGCGATCACGTAGCCGTCCGCGTCCAGCTCCTTGTAGGTCTCGTACACCTTGCCGCCGTCGGCGAGGATCTCCGCTTTCGCCGGACTCCACACATAGGCGGCGTCGATATCGCCCCGCTTCCAGGCCGCGACGATCTGCTCCGGGCTCATGTCGAGCACCGTCACCTGGCTCTGGCTCAGGTGATTGACGGCGAGGAATCCCATCAGGCGGAAGTGGGAGGTCGATCCGAACGGCGTCCCCACCTTCTTGCCGATGAAGTCGGCGGGCTTCGTGATGTTCGCCGCGGCGCGCACCGTCATCTCCTCGGCGGGGCCGATATTGTCCACCATCCCGATCAGCTGGTAGCCGAGGCCCTCGGCGATGCCCGCCGCGACCGGCGAGGAGCCGATGGCGAGGCCGAAATCGAGCCCGCCCGCGGCGATGCCGGTATTGATCTCCGCGCCGGTTCCCATCTCGTGCCACACGGTCTTCGTCTTCATCGCGTCGGCGAACCAGCCGAGCGACTTCGCGATCATCGTGGGCTTCGTCTCGACGAAATAGCCGATCCGCGCCTCAGGCGGCGTCGCGGCCCGCGCACCGCGCGCGAGTGCCGCACCCGCGCCAAGCCCGATCCCGGCGGCCAACAGCGTGCGGCGGTCGAAGCTCTTCCCTTTGCTCATTGTCTGTCTCCCGTTCTTATGTTGCGGCCGGCCCGTCACTTTCCGGCCCAGTGGACGACTTTCCGCTCGATCGTGCGCAGGGCGAAGTCGAGGCCGAGGCCCATGAGCCCGATCAGCAGCACGCCGACGAAGACGTAATCGGAACGAAGGAACCGTCCCGCGTCGAACACCAGCCAGCCGATGCCGTTGCTGCCGGCGATGATCTCGGCGGCGATCAGCGTCGCGTAGACGATGCCCACCGCGAGCCGCGCGCCGATGAAGATCTCCGGCAGCGCGGAGGGGAAGATAACGTGGCGGAAAATCTGGGCGGGGCTGGCGCCGAGCGCCCGCGCCGCCTGGATGCGCTGGAGCGGCACGTTGCGTACGCCGTCGCGCGCGGCGATCGCCGCCACCGGCAGGGCCGTCAGGAACAGGAGCACGATCTTCGAGGTCTCGCCGATCCCGAACCACACGATCAGCAGCACCAGGTACGCAAGCTGCGGCAGCGGCCGCAGGAACTCGACGAACGGTGCGGCGAGCGCATCGAAGAGCGGCGCCGCACCCATGCCGAGCCCGATCAGCGTGCCGACGATCGCGCCCGAGCCGAACCCGAGGAGCACGCGCATCAGGCTGATGCCGATATGCGCCGGCAGCGAATAGCCCTTGTAGCCGTTGAGCAGCAGATCGAGGAAGCTCGAGAAAAGGAGGCCGGGCCCCGGCAGGAAGAGCGGGTTCACGAGGTTGAGCGCGCTCGCCGCGGTCCAGGCAGCGAACAGGAGCGCCGCCGTGGCCACCGTGAAGGGCCAGAGAAGCTCCGTCTTCATGCCCGCCCACGCCAGTGCACGAGGCGCCGGTCGAGCAGCAGCAGGAACCGGCTGAGCGCCATGCCGAGCACCCCGAGCAGGACGATGCCCACCATGATGATGTCGTTGCGCAGGAACTTGCTCGCCGAAAGAACCATCCAGCCGAGCCCGTCATTGGCGGCGAGCAGCTCGGCGGCGACGACCGTCGAGAACGTCGCCGCGAGCGCGATGTTGAGCCCGGTGAAGATCATCGGCAGCGAAGCCGGCAGCACGACGTGGCCGAACACCTGTCGCGGCGTTGCTCCGAGCGAGCGGGCGACCGCGATCTGCAACTCGGGCACGCCACGCACGGCGGCCTGGCTCGCGCTGGTGATGATCGGAAAGGCGGTCATCGTGAGAAGCGCGATCTTCGACGCCTCGCCGAGCCCGAGCCAAAGGATCAAAAGAACCAGGAACGAGAGCGGCGGCAGCGGCCGCATGAACTGCACGATCCAGCCGAACGCGGCGCTCGCGCGCCGGCTCATGCCCATCCAGAGCCCGAGCGGCACGCCGAGGAGTGCGCCAAGCCCGAACCCCGCGAGGGCGCGTCCGAGCGTTGCGCCGATGTCCTCGCCAAGCGTGGTGTCGCGATAGCCGTGGCGCAGGATCTCGACGAAAGCGCGCCACACCGCGGTGGGCGGCGGCACCAGATCCCCCGGCACGAGCCCCGCCGCGACCACTCCCTGCCAGGCGGCGAGCGCCAGCAGCACCGAAGCCGCACCAAGCCAGGTCCGCGACGATCCCGGGAGGAGACGCGCCGCCGGCAATCTTCCTTTCTCGGCCCGGCGACCCGGGCGCGCCTCGTCTCCCAATCGCCACTCCCCGAAGCCGTGCCGGCGCGCCTTCGCCGCGCGCCGCTCCGCCCGTTGCGGCGGCGCAAGTTTAGCCGAACGCTCCTCGGCGGCCAGCCGATTTCTCGGCCGGGCGCGCGCGGCCTTACGCGATCGTCTGGCTCTTCAAATCCTTGGGCGCCTTCGTGAGCGACTCGGGCACCGCGCCCACGACCACCGTGTCGTCGTGGCGGAAGCCGCCCAGCCCGTACACATAGATGCCGGGCTCGGCCGAATAGACCTCGTTCTCGATCAAGGCGCGATGGTTGAACGCCATGTCCTCCGGGAATTCGTGGCCGATCGTGCCCATCCCGTGCCCGGTGCGATGGCGGATCAGATCGCCGCATCCGGCCTTCTCGATGACCGCCTGTGCCGCCGCGTCGATGCCCGAGACCGGCCGGCCCGTCACCGAAGCCGCGATCGCCGCTTCGTTCGCCGCGCGCGCGACCTCGAAGAGCCGCGCTTGCTCGGAGGAGGGCGCGCCGCAGAACCAGGTGCGCTCGTTCTCGACCGCGAGCCCGTTCACGCGCAGCACGACGATGTTGATCATGCCGTGCCCGGTCTCGATGCGGGCGCCGGCCGAGCGCCCGTCCCCGTGCGGGGCGGAGGATGACGGGCCGCTGATCGTCCAGGCACGCATGATCTCGAGATGCTGGCCCGCGAACCGCTTGGCACCTTCCTCGGCGATCGCGGCGGCCATCATCATGTCGAGCTCGAGCGTGAGCCGCTTCGGGCGGATATTCTCCCGGTAGCGCTCCTGCACCCAGTCGGTGAGCGCGGCGATCTCGCGCATAAGCGCGATCTCCTCTTCGTGCTTCACCCAGCGGAGTGCGCGCGCTCCTGCCGTCACGGCGCGGAGTACAGCACCCGGCAGCAGGCCCACCGCGCGCGAAAGCGGCCCGGTTGCGGCATCGGTGCCGATCTTTCCGCGCGCGAGCCCGCGCGCTTTCAAAAGCTCCGCCACCAGCTCGGGCCACTCGCCCACCAGCGTTGTGCGCTCGCTGACGCGCGGATGCTCGGCGTAGAAATGCGCCTCGCGCACCCAGAGCCTTCCCGCCTCGGTCGCATAGCGCCAATGGTGCTCGGAGAGCTCGGCCAAGACGACGAACGGCTCGCCCGTGCGCGGCACCAGCGCCAGGACCGGCCGTTCCCAGGGCTGCACGTCGGTCGCGAAATTGGTCGCGAACTGGAAGAAATCCGCGCCCGTGAAGGCGAGCGCGTCCAGCTCCTCCCGCTCCATCAGCGCGCGCATCGCGCCCATCCGGTGCTCGCGCACCGCGGTGCCGAGAAACGCCATCTTTCACCCCTCTCTATTTGTCTGCGATCATCATCAGCCCGGGCAATGCGAGTGCCGCGAAGAGGCGCGCCACGGGAACGTCCGCCTCGTCATAGTAGCCCGCCCGGTGCAGTAGGTTGAGCGTGCCGAGCGTCCGACCGCGCCAGCGCACGGGCATGTTGAGCACGCTCTCGCAGCCGAGCGAGACGATGAGCGCGTGATCGAAGAACACGCTCTCGATGTCGGCACGCGTCCGCCCGATATAGGGTTCTCCGCGGCCGATCACCTGGCGCATCCATGGCGCGTCGGTCACGGGCTTCCGCCCGCCGACGGGATATTCGGCCGGCCGGTTCGTGTAGAAGCGCTCGTTCTCGCGAGCGACCGGATGATGCACGAGGATGGTGAAGAGGAGATGCCCGATCGCCGCCGCGAGCGCCGCATCGAGCACGCGGAACAGCGCCTCCGGCTGATCTTGCTCGCGCTGGGCGGCGAGCACGGCGGCGATATTCGGGCCGGGGTCGGGGCGCGTCATCATGTCTTTGCCTCTTCGCTGTCGATCGGATGCACGCGCAGCCGCTCCGGGAGCAACCCTTGCGGCCGAAGCCGCAGCAGCAGCAGCAGGAAAAGCCCGATCGCGCCCTGCCTCAGGCTCGCCACCTGCAGCGCGGAGAGACCCGGCAGCAGCAGGCCCAGAAAGCGCGTTCCCTCCGTGAGTGCCACGACCAGGACGGCGCCCACCAGCGCACCCTGCATGCGGCCGACGCCGCCCGCCGTCAATGCCAGGACAACCAGCAGCGTCACCAGCACATCGAAGCTGTCGGGGGCCACGTACCCGTCATACGCGGCAAAGAGGCTTCCCGCGAGACCCATCACTGCGGCACCCGCCGCAAACGCGCTGATCTTGAAGGCAAGCACGTTCTTGCCGGCGACTCGCGCGACCATCTCGTCCTCGCGGATTGCGCGCAGCACGCGACCGTACGGAGCGGCGGCAAGCCGGCCGAGCGCGGCGGCCACGAGGATCGTCACCGTCCAGACGATCGCGGCGGACGCAAGGTCGAACCCGAGCGGGGAGAGCACGCCGCGGCCCGGCGCCGGAATCGCCGAGAGCCCGTCGGTGCCGTTGGTGAGCCAGATCTCGTTCGACGCGATCAATTGGATCACCTCGGCGAAGCCGAGCGTGACGATGGCGAGATAATCCCCCCTGAGCCGCGCCGTCACCACCGCGAGCAGCGCGCCCGCGGCCGCGGCCAGAACCATCGCGAACAGGGCGGCAGCGGGCAGCGGCAACGCGAGATGGAGTGCGCTAAGCGCCGAGGCATAGGCGCCGATCGCGAAGAATCCGGCGAGCCCGAGATTGACCATTCCGCCGAGCCCCCAGACGAGGTTGAGCCCGAGGCCGAGCAGCGCATAGAGGCCCGCGAACACCGCAAGCGAAGCGAGATAATCGAGCATCGTTCTAGTACGCGCGCTCGCCGAGGAGGCCGCGCGGGCGAAGCGAGAGCACGAGCAGGATGGCGAGGAACCCGATCGCGGTGCGGTAGGTGGGCGCCAAGACGAGCGTCGAGAGCTCCTCGCCGATGCCGACCACGAAAGCGCCCGCGAGCGCGCCCGGAATGCTCCCGAGCCCGCCCACGACGGCCGCGGCGAAGATCGAGAGCAGGACGCGAAAACCGGTCAGCGGATCGAGCGAGGTGTCGAGCGCCACCAGCATCCCACCGATCCCGGCGAGCCCGAAGCCCACGAAGTTCGCAACCCACGCCACTCTCACCGGGTCGATGCCCTTGCTTTCCGCGAGTGGAGCATTGTCGGCGACCGCGCGCATCGTCTTGCCGATCCGCGTGAAGCGGAGCAGCAGGAAGAGGGCCGCCATCGCGACGAGCGCGAGCCCGGCATCCTCCGCCTCCTGCGGCCCGATCCCGATCCCCGCGACCTGCCAGTTGCGGAACACGGGCAGGTCGTAGCCGCGCGGGTTGTTACCGAAGCCGAAGCGGATTGCGTTCTGGAGCAGGAGGTCGAGCGCGACCGAGCCGATCGCGGCCGTGATCGCGCCGAGCGGGCGCAGCTTCCTCAGCGCCAGCGCGTCGCTCGCCGCACCCGCCGCACCCGCCACGACGAAGGCGACGACGAGCGAAGAAGCCGCGGGCCACGCAAAGACCGCGTTCGCGACCCAGCCCGCATAGGCGCCGACCGTGGCGAGGCTCGCGATCGCGAAGTTCGGAAACCTGAGCACGGCATAGACGGTATTGAAGCCGAGCGCGGGCAACGCGAGCACGGCGCCGGCGAGCGCGCCGTTGACGAGCGCCTGCAGGAAAGCGTCGATCAAGAGATGAAGAGCGTCTTGTTGCGCTGGTTCTCGGCCACCTGGAAGAGGAACTTGCAGCTGATGATGTCGCCCAACGGCGTGAAGTCGCACGGGCCGGACGCGCCCTCGTAGTTGATCTCCTTCCCCGAAGCGAGAAGCCTGAGCCCCGCCACCGGATCGCTCACCTTCTCTCCTGCGCCCTGGCTGATCTTGCGCACATTGTCATGGATCGCGAGCCCGCTCGCCACGCCCGCCTTGCCGATCGCAAGTGCCACCAGCGAGACATGGTCGTAGACCTGGCACGAATAGGGATCCGGGTCGTTGACGCCGAGGATCGCCTGGACCGCCCCGTAGGCCGGGCTTCCCACGTTCGGGGAGGGCGCGAAGCTCCAGAGCCCGTTGGTCACGCTGGCCGGCAGCGCCTTCAGAACCGCGTCCGTCGCTGCGTAGGCGAAGGTGAATCGCTTGCCGTTGAACCCGGCCTGATAGGTCTCGCGCAGGAGGATCTCGAGGTCCGGGGCATAGCTGTTGAGGAAGAGCGTGTCGGGCTTCGCGTCGAGCGCCTTGCCGATCTCTGAGCGGAACGAGATCTGCTTCGGGTCGTAAATGATATCGCCGAGGCCGCTCGCCCCGCCGCCCGCGAGCACCTCCTTGAGCCGGTTCCAGGAATCGACCGCGAAGGGCGTCTGCGCCGAAAGCCCGAACACGCGCTTGGCGCCCTTCTGCAGCAGGAACTCGGCAGCCCGCCCCGATTGGAGATGGGTGTTCGGCTGGGTGCGGATGATGTAGCCGTGGTGGGGCAGCTTCGTAATCGAGTCCGCGCCCGAGACGCAGAACAGCATGGTGTGGCTCTGCCAGCAGAGCGGCGCCACGGCGGTCGTGCAGGCCGAGGCCCAGGTGCCCACGATCGCCACCACCTTGTTCACGTCGATCAGCTTGTGCGCCGCCTCGACGGCGACCGTCGGGTTGGTCTCGGAGTCCTCCACGTCGAGCGCGATCGGCCGGCCGAGCACGCCGCCCGCGCCGTTGATCCGCGTCGTGAGCGCCTTGGCGACCTTGGCCATCGAGGGGCCATAGGCGCCGCCGGCGCCGGTCAGCGGATTGATCGCGCCGAGCGGGATCGGCGCGGCGGCCAGGCCGGTGCGGGCGAGGAACGGAACAGCGAGCGCGCCTGCCAGCGCGGCGCGGCGCGGAATGGTCGAACCCATGCGAGCCCCCTTTTTGGTTTCGTGACCCGGAAGATACGGGGGTCAGCCGCCCAAGAACAGCCGCCGCACGTCCGGATCCGCGGCCATCGTCTTGGCCTCTCCCTCGCGGACGGCATGCCCGTCCACCAGCACCACGCCGCGATCGGCGAGTGCGAGTGCCGCGAGCGCGTTCTGCTCCACCATCGCGATCGCCGTGCCCTCGCGATGGATCGCCGCGATCATGGCGAAGAGCGCCTCGGCGGCGAGCGGCGCGAGCCCCGCCGAGGGTTCGTCGAGCAGCAGGAGGCGCGGCTCGACCATCAGCGCCATCGCCATTGCCAGCACCTGCCGCTGCCCGCCCGAGAGCGTGCGCGCGGCCGCCCGCCTCTTTTCCGCGAGCACGGGGAATCTCTCGAATAGAGCGGCGATTCTCCCGCGCGTGCCGGCCGGCTCCAGGAAGCCGCCCATCTCGAGGTTCTCGCCCACCGTCATCGTCGGAAAGACGTTCGCCTCCTGCGGGACGAAGGCGATGCCAAGCCGCGCCCGCTCGCGCGCCGAGGCGCGCTCCACCGGCGCGCCCGCGAAGCGGATCGTCCCGCTTTTCAGCCGGATCATCCCCGCGATCGCCTTCAAGAGCGTCGATTTGCCGGCGCCGTTCGGCCCGATGACGGCGACCATCTCGCCCGGGCCCACGGCGAGCGCCGCACCATGCAGGATCTCGTCCGCCGCCCCGTAGCCGCAGACGATTTCCGCGGCCTCCAGCAGCATCAGATTCGCGCGCCGAGATAGGCGAGCTGCACCGCCTCGTCCGCCGCGATCTCGGCGAACCGCCCGGTGCGGAGCGTGCGGCCTTCGGCCATGACGATCACCGGCTCGCAGAGCCTTGCGATCAGGTCCATATGATGCTCGATGACGAGGAAGGTGATCCCCTCCGCCCGGAGGCTCCTCAGATGCTCGGCGATGCGCTCGGCGAGCGTCGGGTTGACGCCGGCGATCGGCTCGTCGAGCAGCACGAGCCTGGGCTCGGCCATCAGCGCGCGGCCGATTTCGAGGAGCTTTTTCTGCCCGCCCGAAAGCGCGCCCGCCGCCTGGTTCGCAACCGAGATCAGGTCGAGCCGCCGCGCGATCGCGAGCGCCCGCGCGAGCGCCCGCCTGGCCGCCGCCCGCCCGCCGCCCACCAGCGCCGCCCACATCTCCTCGCCCGGCTGCTCCTTCGCATAGAGCAGGAGGTTCTCGAGCACCGAAAGGCGCGGGATCCCGCGCGCGATCTGGAAGGTGCGCACGAGGCCGGCGCCGCTGATCCGCTCCGGGGGCCAGCCCGTGATATCGCGCCCCGCGAACAGGACCTGGCCCCCATCCGGCGGCACCACGCCGCTCACGCATTGAAAGGCCGTCGTCTTGCCCGCGCCGTTCGGCCCGATCAGCGCGGTGATGGTGCCCGCCATGACGTCGAAATCCGCGCCTGCCAGCGCGCGCACGCCATAGAAGCTCCGCGCGAGCCCGCGCACCGAAAGGAGCGGGGCCTCAGCCATCGAAGCCGCGGAACGCTCCGAGACTCCGGCGCTGGCGACCGTCGGCGTCGAAATTTCCGGGGTCGAGCCAGCGCGTGTAGCCCTCCCGAAGCAGCGGCCACTCGCGGTCGATGATCGAGAACCAAGCGGTGTCGCGGTTGCGCCCCTTGTACACCACCGCCTGGCGGAAGATGCCCTCGAAGCTGAACCCGTAGCGCTGGGCTGCGCGCCTTGAGGGCTCGTTCAGACTATCGCACTTCCACTCGAACCGGCGGTAGCCGAGCTCGTCGAACACGCGCTTTGCCAAGAGAAACATCGCCTCGGTCGCAACCCGGCTCCGCTTGAGCGCCGGCCCGTAGTTGATGTTCCCGACCTCGATCACCCCGTTCGCCGTATCGATCCGCATCAGTGCCGCGACACCCTCCGCCCGCCCGCTTCTCTTATCGATCAGCGCGTGGAAGAGCGGATCGCTCCCCGCTTCCACCTTCTCGACCCAGGCCCTGTAATCGGCAAGGGAAGCGAACGACGTCTGCGGCAGATAGGCCCAGTTGTCCTCCGCGCCCGCATAGGCGCGGAAAAGCTCGGCCGCATGACGCGCTGCCTCCAGGGGCTCGACGCGGCAATATTCCCCTTCCATCGTCGTCCGCGGCGGCGGCTCGCGCGCCGTCCACCCAGACACGGGAAACCCCACCTCTTGCATTCCCTCATCACCTCGCAAACCTCGCCTTCCTCGATTGTCGCGCCTGGCCCGATCCGAGCGCAACCACGGCCAGGTCCCGGCGATTCTTGAAAGCCGAAATTCGTGGGACAAGTTGAACCCAAGCATGCGCGAATGCTTCGGTTCGTCACATCGAGCCACAGCGAGTGACCGTCATCGCCGCGCGCAAAGAGGAGCCGTCGAAGCAGAATCTGCGCGCCGTCGGCTGGCGCCTAGCCGCGGAGCGCAATCCCAAGCCCGCCGCCTGATAGCGGGCGCCGGGCTGGCCGGCGGCCTTGAGTTGCGAGTGATTCGCGATTAGGGTCGCATGATGCGTATCCTCGCCCCGCTCCGGGAACCGCCGCTCGCCCTGCTTTGGGGCGGCCTCTCGCTCTCCGCGATCGGGGATCAGCTCTATGCCGTGGCGCTGACCTGGATCGCGGTCGGCGTGATGGGCGCGGCGGCAGGATATCTCTCGGCACTCGGCTTCGCATGCGTCCTCGCGACCGCGCTCATCGCCGGGCGCTGGACGGATGCGTGGCACGAGCGCGCCGCGATGATCGGCGCCGACCTCGCGCGTGCCCTGGTGCTGATCGCGGTCGTGCTGGACTGGAGTTTTCGCGGCAGGCCCACTGCGATGGCGCTCGTCCTTGCGACCATCGTCCTCGCCCTCGGCCAGGCGGTGTTCCGCCCCGCACTCCAAGGCCTGCTACCGGGGCTGGTGCGGGACGGCGGACATTTGCCAGCGGCGAACGCCCTGCTCGACAGCACGGACCGGATCGCGCGGCTGCTCGGGCCCGGCCTCGTCGCCCTCTTTGCGGCCTTTCTGCCGGCCAAGCACTTCCTCTCGCTCGACGCGGCGAGCTTCGGCCTCTCGGCGGCCGCACTCCTCCTGATCGGTCGGATGCGCCGGATTGCGCGGCGGAGCGATGAGCCGGCCCGGAACATTCTCGCCTCCGCGCTCCGTGGTTTTCGCGCGGTCGCCGCACATCCGCCGCTGCGCGCGAACTTGCAGGTCACCGGCATCGCCAATGGCGTGTGGTACGCGGTGATGTTTCTCGGCCTGCCGCTCGCCATCACCCGGCATGTGCCGGGAAGCCTCGGGCTCGGCGCCTACGGGCTCGTCATCTCGGCCTATGGCTGCACCAACCTCGCCTCGACCCTCGTTGTCGGCAGCCGGACAATGCCCGCCAATCCCGGGCGGATGATGTTCGCCGGCTCCGTCGTGACCGGCAGCGGGCTCATGCTGCTGGCGCTGGCCGCCGCCGCGCACTTGCCGCCTTCCATGGCGCTCGCTGCTTTCGCGGCCAGCGCGGCGCTCGGGGGCATCGGCGGGCCGATGCAAGACGTCCTGGTCGCCGTGCTGCGCCAGACCGAGCTGCGGCACGCCGATATTCCTGCTTCCATGCGTGCCTCTCTCGTCGCCAGGAACGGCGGGCTTCTCGTCGCGATGATCATTGCCCCGCCGCTCTATGCCGCCTTCTCGGTGGCTTGCGTCATGGGTGTCTGCGCCGCAATCACCATTGTCATCGGCATCACCGGCATGATCCGCTTCGCTTCCCCGCCCATCCTCGCCGATCGGTTCTGATCGGCCTACGAACCGGGATCGTATTTGGCCGCGAACTCGGCGGCGGGGAGCTTGCGGAAATCCTCGAGCGCCGCGGCGAGGCGCTCGCGTGGCCAGTCCCACCACGCAATCCGCTTGAGCGAAGCCGCCACGTCCTCCGGCACGCGCCGGCGGATCACCCGCGCCGGATTACCCGCAACGATCGTGTAGTCCGGGACATCCTTCGTGACGACCGCGCCGGCGCCGATCGCAGCGCCCGTCCCGACCGAGACGCCAGGGAGCAGGATCGCGCCATGGCCGATCCATACGTCCGGACCGATGGTGACGCGGTGCGCAAGCCGCCATGCGAACACTTCCGGATCATCCTCCGCGCCGTCGAAATGCGAGCGGGAGCGGTAGGTGAAATGATGCAGCGTCGCGCGCCACATCGGATGGTTGGTCGGGTTGATCCGCACATGCGAGGCGATGTTGCCGAATTTTCCGATGTTCGCGTTGAAGATGTCGACGTCGCGGACGGCGTAGGTGTAGTCGAAAAGATCGCTCGCGAGAATCTGGCAGCGCTCGCCGATTACGGTCCAGGGCCCAAGCCGGCTCTTCTGCACCAGTGCCGTCTCATGCACCCATGGCGCTTCCGTCATCATGTTCGAGCCGTGCCACGGGCTCTGGACGTCGCCGACATTGACTTCGATCACCGTTCGCTCTCCTGTGGCGCCGCTCTCCGCTCCGCTCCGCCCACGATCTCGCGCAGAAGTGCCACCAGCGCCCGCACCCCTTCCTCCACCGTTCCGTCATTGACGATCGCGCTGACCGCGATCCCCTCCGGAATGGCGATGATGCGCGAGAGGCGCTCGGCGACTCCCTCCGCGTCCTCGCGCCCGCGCGCGGCGAGCCGTCTTGCGAGGATCTCGGGCGGCGCCGTGATCTCGACCACGCGGACGGGGAAGCGCGCCGCGGCCTCGGCGAGAACGCCGCGCGAGACGCTGGCGACAACGATTCGCCCGCCTGCAAGATCGCGCTCGATGCCCGCCGGCACGCCGTAGAAAAACCCATGCGCCTGCCACCAGAGAGCGAACCCGTTCGCATCGCGGCGGGCGCGGAATTCCGCCTCGTCCAGGAACGCCTCGTCCGCCCCGGGCCCGCTCGCCCTGCGCGTCACGGCGCGGCGCACGAAGCGCACGCGCGGCTCGTCCGCGAGTGCGGCCCGCGCGGCGCCGAGCAGCGTGTCCTTCCCCGCGCCGGAGGGCCCGACGACCAGAACCAGCACCGTCCGGCCTGCTCAGGAAACGCGGCGCCCGGCGCTCCAAACCTCGCGGACCACCGGCGTCGCTGCATGCAGGCGTACGCGGACGAGATCGGCCCGCATGCCGGGCGCGATGCGGCCGCGATCCTCGAGCCGGGCCATGCGGGCCGGATTGTCGGTGATCAGCGCGATGGCCTGCGCCAGCGAGAGCCCCGCGGACTCGGCGGCAAGAAACGCGGCCTCGATCATGCTCGCCGGCACGTAATCGGAGGCGAACGCATCGACCATTCCTTCGCGCACGAGATCGCGCGCGGCGACGTTCCCGGAGTGCGATCTGCCGCGCACCAGGTTCGGCGCGCCGGCAATCACCTCGATCCCCAACCCCTTCGCCGCGCGGGCGGCTGCCATGCTCACCGGGAACTCGCTGA
>Ga0335075_10004216_pt1 | contig 22544 bp, 18 predicted proteins | sample Lox_Sample_24_FD_206723 | JGI IMG/M metagenome (GOLD analysis project Ga0335075, IMG submission 206723) | Soil microbial communities from Loxahatchee National Wildlife Refuge, Florida, United States - Lox_Sample_2.4 | ecosystem: Environmental > Terrestrial > Soil > Wetlands | place: USA...
AGCCAACGAGGTCTCCGTCTGTGCCGCGCCGCTCAGCGGGGATCGCGCTCGCGAGCTCCGCCACGCGATCGTGTTCGGCCGGGTAGCGTCGTGCTCGCTGGCGCTTCCGCGTGAGTCTCCACCAGACGAGGCGGCTGCGAATGCTTCTGCTTGGCCAATCCATCGCGCCCTCCACGTCGACGCTTTACGGACGTAGAGGCCATCAGCGACCGGAGCCGCGCTCAGAGCGAGCCTCATCGCTCACCATTCAGGTTAGTACCCCGTGGGCCGCGATCCGTGAGCCTCTACGACACGCGGATCGCTGACCCGGGCGGGTATTGTTCTGGGCAGGCGATGAGGCTCGCCTTTGAGTGCACCGGCTGGTGCTGATGGCTTCTACCACCCGCGGAGAACCCTGCGCGGATGAGCCATCGAAGGAGGCCCAGCTGGATGTGGCATGACACGCGGCGAAGCCCGACGGGCGGCGAGCAAAGGCACGCCAGTGACGCCAGCGAGCGGCTGCGGATGCTCCGTGCGCTACCCGCAGAGGACACCCCCCTCAGCGAGCTGGTCGCGGCGACGGGTGACATCTCGCTCACGGTCGCGCGCGAGGCGCTGCAACGGCTGGCGCGGGTTGGCGGGCGCGGCGAGGCGGAGGTGCTGCGGTGGCGAATCTGGCGCGCCGACCCATCGTTGCTGGGTGAGTTCGCGTCGTGCATCGCCGCGCTCGGTGATCGCCGCGCCATCGGCGAAGCGCTCGCGGTGCTGCGCTGCGAGGACCGTGGCGACCGGGTCTATTGGGATCGGGTCACCGCCGTGGCGCTGCTCGGCGCGTTCGCCGACCCCGCGACCGGCGCCGCCATACGCGCCGCGCTTGTTGACCCGATCGGCGCGGTGCGTCAAGCGGCCGTCAAGGCCCTTGGCCGTCTACCGGCGCAGCGCGAGAACCAGCTGGCCGTGGCCGCGTGCCTGAGCGACAGCGACCCGCAGGTTCGAGCGGCTGCGATCGGCAGCGTCGCGGCGCGTGACCCGAACCCCGGCCTACGGCTCGCCGATCTCGCCGCCGACCAGAGCACCGTTGTGCGGACCGTGCTCGCGCGCTCGACGATGCTGCTCGGCGAGCAGCCAGCGGCTCGGCTGCTGGAGGACACCGAGATCCGAGTTCGCGAGCTGGCCGCCCAACACGCGGGCACCGATGCGGCTGGCCCGCTGGCGAAGGCGCTGCGCGGGGACAGCAGCCGCGTGGTGCGCATGGTGGCCGCACGACGTCTCGGTGAGCTCGGCGCGACGGGGGCGAGCGGCTCGCTGATCGACTCGCTCTGCGACCCCGACTCGCTCGTGCGGGTCATCGCCCTGCGCTCGCTCTCGCGCCTTTACGACCAGGGCAACCTGCTCTGCATGCTGGTAGGCGCGATTGGCGAGAAGACCGGCGAGGATCGTGCCGCGCTGCTGTACGCAGTCAAGCGCCTTGATGGCGCCCGCGAGTGTCTAGGAAAGCTCTCGGCACTGGTGGACGATCCACACCCCGCGGTCAGGGTGGCGCTTGGCGAGCTCGCGCGCGATGTTCCCGAGAGCGAGCTGCTCGCCAGACGCGGGAGCGCGCGTGAGGGCACCGTCGAGCAATCCCCGCACAGGGCGAAAGAACTTGAACAGAAGGAGGTAACCCGTTGAGCGAGATCGATCAGACTCATGCCCGCCAGATACTGGATAGCCGGGGCAATCCGACGGTCGAGGTGGAGGTCACGTTGCGCTCCGGCGCGTTCGGGCGCGCATCGGTCCCGGCGGGCGCGTCGACCGGCACACAGGAGGCCCGAGAGCTCCGCGACGGGGGCGATGCCTACTTGGGCAAGGGCGTCCTGAAAGCGGTCGCGAACGTGGACGGCGAGATCGCCACGGCGATTCGCGGCCGAGAGGCGCAGGACCAGGCCGCGATCGACGAGCGGCTGATCGAGCTCGACGGCACCCCGGAGAAGTCGCGGCTCGGCGCGAACGCGATCCTCGGCGTTTCGCTCGCCGTCGCGCGGGCCGCCGCGGCCGAGACGAATATGCCCCTGTGGCGCCGCCTCGGCGGTCCGCAGGCAACCCTCCTGCCAGTGCCGATGATGAACGTCCTGAACGGCGGGGCGCATGCTGATAACAGCGTCGACTTCCAGGAGTTCATGGTCGTCCCCGCCGGGGCTGGCAGCTTCAGCGAAGCGCTGCGGGTCGGCGCGGAGGTCTACCAGCATCTCAAGCTGACCCTGCACGAGCAGGGCCTTGGCACGCGCGTAGGGGACGAGGGAGGGTTCGCGCCGGATCTCGCCTCCAACGAGCAGGCCGTCGAGCTGCTGTTGGCCGCGATCGACGCCGCGGGCTACCAGCCAGGTGGAGACGTGCTGCTTGCGCTGGACCCCGCGACCAGTGAGCTCTACCGCGACGGCGCCTACCATCTGGCCGGCGAGCAGAGGACGCTGGGCCAGGACGAACTGGTCGCATACTGGCGGGACTGGTGCGAGCGCTTCCCGATCTATCTGCTCGAGGACGGGATGGCCGAGGACGACTGGCAGGGCTGGCAGACGCTCACCGCGCAGCTCGGCGAGCAGGTCCAGCTCGTGGGGGATGACATCTTCGTCACCAACCCGCTGCTGCTGCAGCGCGGCATCGACAGCCACGTCGCCAACTCGATCCTGATCAAGCTGAACCAGATCGGCACGCTCACCGAGACGCTCGCCACTATCCAGATGGCGCACGATGCCGGCTACCAGACGGTGATCTCCCATCGCTCCGGAGAGACCGAGGACACCACGATCGCCGACCTCGCGGTCGCCACAGGCGCCGGGCAGATCAAGACGGGCGCCCCGGCACGCTCGGAGCGTGTCGCCAAGTACAACCAGCTGTTGCGGATCGAGGAGGAACTCGGCGAGCAAGCCCGCTTTCCGACCCTGTTCGCGCCGGGCAGGTGAACTGCCCCAGCCGCTGGCCCCGTTGCCGACCGTGACCGGAGCCGATGCAGCCTGACGCGGCTCAGCGTGCGATCGCGCCCTCGGCGGCGCTGCCGACGAGCTTCGCGTACTTCTGGATCGCCACCTCGACGTGCGAATCGGCGCGCGGCGGCTGGCGGTAGGCGCTCGCGCGCGCGGCGATCTCCTCATCAGAGAGAGCCACGTCGAGCCGGCGCGTATCCACGTCGATCGTCAGCTCGTCACCGTCCGCGAGCGCGGCGATCGAGCCGCCTCTGACGGCCTCCGGCGCGACGTGCGCGACCATGAAGCCGTGCGTTGCGCCGGAGAAGCGCCCGTCGGTGATCAGCGCGACCTCCTCGCCCAGCCCCTCCCCCACGATCGCTGCGGTGACGGACAGCATCTCGCGCATGCCGGGCCCGCCGGCGGGCCCCTCGGCGCGGATCACGACGACGTCGCCCGCTTGGATCTCGTGTGCGAGCACGGCCGCCATCGCGGCCTCCTCACCGTCGAACACGCGTGCCGGCCCGACGTGCCGGCGCCGCTCGTGGCCGGCGAGCTTCACGACACACCCATCGGGCGCGACGTTGCCGCGCAGGATCGCGAAACCGCCGGTCGCTTTGATCGGCTCGGCCACGGGCCGCACGACGCGCTGGCCGTCGGTCTCCTTGGCCTCCGCGGCGTGTTCGCCGATCGTCCTGCCGGTGACCGTCTGCGCATCGACGTTGAGGATGCCCGCGTCGCGCAGACGCGAGAGCACGAGCGGCACGCCGCCAGCCTCGTACAGGTCGGTCGCGGCATAGGGACCGGCGGGTTGCAGGTCGCACAGCAGCGGCGTGCGCTCGGAGATGCGGTCGAACTCGTCGATCTCCAGCGGCACGCCGATTTCGCGCGCGACCGCCAACAGGTGCAGCACGCCGTTGGTCGAGCCGCCGCTGGTGGCCACGGCGGCGATCGCGTTCTCCAGGGCGGGCTTGGTGATCACGTCGCTGGGTCGCTGGCCGCGGCGCAGCACGTCCATTACCAGTTCGCCCACCTGGACCGCCACCTCGAGCTTGCGCCCGTCCTCGGCGGGGACCATCGCGGAGCCCGCCGGCGAGATGCCGAGCGCCTCGAAGGCCATCGCCATCGTGTTGGCGGTGAACTGGCCGCCGCACGCGCCGGCGCCCGGCGAGGCCACGTCCTCCAGTTCGTGCAGTTCCTGCTCGGTGATCTTGCCGGACGCGTATTCGCCGACGGCCTCGAACACCTGCTGGATGGTCACCTCCGCGCCCTTGTAGTGGCCGGGGCGGATCGAGCCGCCGTAGAGCATCAGCCCGGGGATGTTCAGGCGCGCGAGCGCCATGACCGCGCCGGGGATCGTCTTGTCGCAGCCGGAGATCGTCACGAGCGCGTCGAACTGGTGGGCGCTCGCGACGAGCTCGATCGAGTCGGCGACGATCTCGCGCGAGACCAGCGACGCGCGCATGCCCGGCGTGCCCATCGTGATCCCGTCGGAGATCGCGATCGTGTTGAGCTCCATCGGCGTGCCGCCCGCGGCACGGATTCCCTCCTTGACCTTGGCGGCGAGCACGCGGTTGTTGAAGTTGCACGGCATCGTCTCGATCCACGAGTGGGCGACGCCGACGATCGGCTTGGCGAGGTCCTCGGCGCTGTAGCCGATCCCGTGTAGGAACGCGCGCGCGGCCGCCCGCTCGGGGCCTTCGGTGAGAGCGCGGCTCCTGTGTCGGACATCGAAGATGCTCCCATTACTCACGCGCGAACTCATGCCGGGCTCACTCGCGGTTGGCGAGCATCGATGCCGCATGGCGTTCACCGGCCGACTGGATCTCGCGTAGCGCGTCCTCGCGCGATCGCCAACCGTTGACCGTGACGTGCTTGCCCGGCTCGAGGCTCTTGTAGACCGAAAAGAACTGTTCGATCTCATGGCGCAACGGTGACGGCAGATCATCGAGCCGCTCGTAGGCGTTCCAGTAGGGGTCATGCAGCGGCACGCAGACGATCTTGTCGTCGATGCCCTTCTCGTCGGTCATCTCGAACAGCCCGATCGGCTTGACGGGGATCAAGCAGCCAGGAAACGTCGGCTCATACAGGCATACCAGTGCGTCCAGCGGGTCGCCGTCCTGGCCGAGCGTGTCTCGCAGATAGCCGTAATCGGTCGGGTAGGTCGCAGCGCTCGTCAGCAGCCGGTCGAACTTGATGCCCCCCAGCTCGGGGTCATACTCGTACTTGTTGCGAGTGCCCTTGGGAATGTCGACAACGCAGATCAGCTCCGACGCGTGGGCTGCGGGTTCTTCGGATTGAGTCATACGCGGCGTCCTCCACTCGACGGGCAGTAACCATCAGGCAGAGGCCATCAGCGGCGGCGACCGCGGTTATGAAGGAGCGAGCCTCATCGCTCGCGGACAGTCTACCGCCGCCCTCACGGCCGCCGCTGGCCCGCCGCGGGGCTCGCAGAGACCGCTGCACACAGTTCGGAGCGGGCCCATTGGTAGGATCGCGCGGCGGCTCGGTGAGCTCGTACGGTCATGGACCCGACCGTGGCCAGGTACTGGCCTAAGCGCCCGTTGCGGCTAATGGCTCCTGTGATGTGCGTTCTCCCACACCACAGCTATGCGCGAACGTAAGGCCGCCAGCGGCAACTCCTCCGATCGGCGAGGCACAGACGATCCAGCCGGTTCATCAGCGCGGTCGCCGGCCTCGGGCACATCCGGCTGGCTGACGCGCGGCGTAGCGAGTGTCAGCGCGGCGAGCTTCTTCACCGACTCCGGGCACGAGATCGCGACCGCGATCCTGCCGAGCTTCATCACGACGGTCCTTCACTCGACGGCCGCGGCGCTCGGTGTGATCGAAGGCGTCAGCGACGCTCTGACGGGAGTCGCGAAGCTGATCGCCGGGCCGTTGGCGAATGATGCCGACCGGCGCGGGCGGATCGCCAGCGGCGGGTATCTCGGCACGGCTGTGGCGACTGGTGCGATCGGCCTGGCCGGGACGGTATGGCAGGCCGGTGTGCTGCGGGCGCTCGCGTGGACCTCGCGTGGCCTGCGCTCACCGGCACGCGACTCGCTGCTGGCCTCGCTTGCGCCGAGCGGCGCGTACGGTCGTGCGTTCGGCCTCGAGCGGGCGGGGGATAACCTCGGCGCGGTCGCGGGGCCACTGCTGGCTGCTGGCCTGGTGGGCTGGGTCGGCATCCGCCCGGCGATCTACTTCGCGTTCATCCCCGGGGTCGCGGCTGCGTTCGCGATCGTCGTGGCCGCGCGCGAGGCCCGAGCCCGCCCGCCCCGCCCGCGTGAGCGCCCGCGCCTGCAGCTGGCGGGGCTGCGCGACAGCGGGCTACTGGGACCGATGATCCCCGTCGCGCTGTTCGAGTGCGGCAATCTCGCAACCACGCTGCTGATCCTGCGTGCGACACAGCTGCTGCACGCCGACTCTCGCTCGGTCGCCGCGGCCGCGTCGCTGGCGATCCTGATCTATGCCGCACACAACGCCGTCGCTGCGCTGATCGCCTACGCTGGCGGGCACTGGAGCGACCGTGCCGGCCCACGGGTCGTATTCGGGGCGGGCGCCGGCCTGTACGTGCTCGCCTACCTGGGCTTCGCCGCGGGTCCGCATCCCTGGCCGCTGTTGCTGCTCGCGTTCGCGCTTGCTGGGGCGGGCGTCGGGCTGGCCGAAACCGCCGAGTCGACGCTGGTGGCGCGCTCGCTTCCCGACCGGCTGCGCGGCAGCGGCTTCGGTGTCCTCGGCGGCGTTCAGGCGGCGGGCGATCTCGTCGCGACCGTCGTCGCCGGCGTGCTGTACGCGGCGGTCTCGCCGACCGTCGCGTTCGCCTACGCGGCGATCTGGATGCTGGCCTCGCTGCTGAGCACGAGCCTGTCCAGGGCCGCGCCGGCCGCCGAGCTCGACTGAGCCTGCGGCCGGCGCGGAGCCCCCTCGCGGCTCAGCCTGTCAGGCTGCCCTAGCCGGTAGCCCCGTCGGCGGGCCGGTGCGGTCCGGGACCAGTGGCTCTGCGACCTCGAGCTCGTGACGTACCCGCTCGGTCGTGATCTCGTGAACCGCGAGCCCGAGCAGCGACACGCCGACCATCGCGCAGCCCAACGCGAACGCCAGCCAGCGCGCGGTATCGCCCGTGTAGACGATCATCGTCACGATCAGCGCGACGGCAGCCGCGAGGTTCAGTGCGGCGATGGCTAGCAGTCCCGGCCTGCCCTCCGCTGTCCAGTCCGCGGTCTTGCCGTTGCGGCGCAACAGCCCGCGGTCGAGCAGCGAGGCGAGCGCGACGGTGGCGGCCGCTATCGCGATACCGAATGCGATCCAGCGCGGCGAGACGTGATTGGTCCCAGGCCGGGTCATCGCGAACGTCATCACCACGATGAAGCCGCCGGCGACGGCGATCGCAGTGTTCGCCAGCCACGAGAGCCAGGAGCGCATCGACACATGCACCTGCACGTGCAGGTGCGAGAGGATCTCGAGCGCTCGCGGTGCGCTCGCGTCCGTGGGCGGGCTCTCCTGGGCCTGCCCGGGCATGGCGCTCTCGAGCGCGTAGACGACGCGCTCGATCGATGTCTCGTGCAGCGCGAGCGCGCGCAGCGAGACGATCAGCAACGCCAGCCCGCAAGCGAACGCCAGCCAGCCCGCCGCCGGCTTGTTCAGCGTGAGCATCGCGATGATCGTCCACGCGCCGATCAGCGCGTTCGTCGCGCTCAGCCCGGAGAACGCCTGGCTATCGCGCCGCAGCGCCACCAGGAACGCGCCGAGGGAGAACACCGTCGCGCCGATCGCGACCCCGAAGACGATCCACGGCGTCGTGGAGCTGTCGAATGCGAACCGCACGACCACGATGAACCCGCCGCAGACGGCGGTCGCGAGGGTTGCGGCCCAATAGCGTGTGTGTGTCATGACACGAGACCTCCTGTTCAGTGAACAAAGGAGAACTCGCACCGCGAGACGGTCGCGTGCGACCGAGGAGGCCGGGTGCGCTCCGTCCACGCTCAACTGATGAGGGTGAAACGAATCCGATGTCCACACGAACCTCCAACTCACGGCCGAGTTCGGTAGAAGCCATCGGCGGCAGCGCCGCGGTCAGAGCGGGCCTCATCGCTCAGGCAGTGATTATACCCCGCCTTCGACGTTCCTCGGCGGAACGTGCCGGGGTCCACACCGCGCGGGCTCTGACACCGATGATGTCCGCGGGCCTGGCATCATGCACGCTGGCGATGGTGCTCGCCGCGGCCCGTACGGCCGGAACTGCCGATCACGGCTGATGGCTCCTGAATCCTCCCCGAGCGGCGCCCCGGGAAAGGAGCCCCCAGCAATGTGTCCTGAGCACCCGAAGATGAGCCGGTCGCTGACGCTGGCGGGACTCGAGGGCGCTCTGCTGGTCGGCTGGCGGACACTGCCGCACTCCCCGGCTGGCGATCGACTCGCGATCGCGGTGTCGCAGTTCGCGGATCACGCCCGCGGCTGGATCGCGCTCGGTGTCCTCGGTGGCGCGGCGCAGCGCTCCCGTGCGCCACGGTGGTTGGCGGCGGCCGCGGCCGTAGCCGCGACCGAGCAGGCAAGCCGGCAGCTAAAGGGCGTGGTGCGCCGTTCACGACCGGAGCTGGAGGGCCTGCCACCGCTGGCCGGGGTCACTGCCCGCTACAGCTTCCCGAGCTCCCACACGGCGACAGCGGTCGCGGCGGTCTACGCCTTCGACGGTTTGCTCCCGCGTCCTGCGCTAATCGGCTGGGCGGCTCTGACGGCGGCCTCGCGCCCGTATCTTGGGGTTCACTATCCAAGCGATGTACTAGGCGGCGCGATCCTCGGGTACACGATCGGTAGGGCGGCCCGAGCAATCGCGAGCCGATGAGCGAGACGGGCGAGGATCGGAGGAGTCGCGCAGATGGGCCAGCAACTCACGCGCAGCGCGACGCTGAGGTGGACGACCGATCCACCGGGCGGGGTAGGACGGGTGTCTGTAGCGAGCGGGGCCTTTGCGGCACTGGCGGTCTCCCTCGCCGAAGGGGACCCTCATCCTCGGGAGAGCACTCCCGGAGAGCTGCTCGCCTCGGCGCTCGCCGGTTATCTGGGGATGCACCTGGCGCTGCGGATGCAGCGACACGGCACTCCGCTCAGGGAGCTCGTGGTCGAGGTGCAGTTGAGCATCACCCCTTGGCCCTCCTACACGACGCGGACGATTACCTTCGCGGTCCGGGGGCGACCCGGCGACGGCAAGACACTGACCGGAGAGGAGTTCGCCGCCGCCACTCGGGAGGCGCTCGACACGGCAACCGAGAATATGGGTCTTCGTCCGGGGCTCATACAGCTCGGCGAATGCGAGCTGGCGTAGAGCAGCTGTCCCGGCTCGCCACAAGCGCGCCGCGCGGCGCGCCCCCCCGCTCGGCGGTGTGTGCGTCGCCGCGATCGTCGTCTGGATCTCCATCGCTGGGTGAGGCTGGCGATGAGGGGTAGACTCAAGTCGAGCGATGAGGCTCGCTCTGATCGCGGTCGCTGCCGCTGATGGCCTCTACCCCCCGAAATTGATCGTGGAGGTTGATGATGGCGACCATCGAGCAGCTTGCAGGCGAAGATCCGGCCCCTCCGTATGCTGGCGCGCCGCACGGGCGCGCTGACCTACCGGGCGTGAAGGCGCAGGGCGCCAGCGAGCCGAGCGTGCTGTTCGAGCACGCCAGGAGCGGGGAGCGCACCGAGCCGCCTGAGTGCTTCAAGGATCTCAATCTCGACCAGGCGGTCGACGCGATCACCGCCCGCCGTGATGAATATGACCTGAAGCCGATCTTCTACACCGCGCTTGGCGATGTGGAGACGATCGTCTACCGCCAGGAAGTGATGCGCGACACCGAACGGGAGGACATCTCCGGGTGTGTCGCGCAGTTCGCTGAGCGCATGCGGCGGATGCGCTCGTATCTGACGCTCGTCGGCAAGCTCTACCACAAGCGCCAGCGGGAAGCGTGGTATCTGGAGGCGGTAGCGGCGTATTGCGAGGCGGTGCGTGGCCTGTGCGATGGTCTGCAAGCAGCTGCGCCGGAGTCCAAGGGCTTGCGAGCTGTCGGCGGCTACCTTGCCGGCTACATCCGCTCCGAGGATTTCCTCACGCTCGACGGCGAGACGGAGAAGCTGAAACACGAACTGGGTGACGTCAGGTACACCCTGACGCTGAAAGGCGGCAGCATCAGGGTCAGCGACTACGACCCCGAGGGCGCCGATTACGGCGCCCAGGTCGAGCGCACGTTCGAGCGTTTCAAGCAGGGCCCCGTCGAGGACCACCGCGCGAGGTTCGCGTCGTTGCAGGAGATGGGGCACGTCGAAGCAGCCGTGCTCGAGTTCGTCGCCAAGCTGCACCCGGAGCTGTTCGCGGAGCTCACGAGATATTGCGAGCGTCACGGCGCGTTTGCGGACACGACGATCGCCACGTTCGACCGCGAGATCCAGTTCTACAGCGCCTATCACGCCTACATCGCTCCGATCAAGGCGGCCGGGCTCACGTTCTGCTACCCGCAGGTGTCCGACAGCAGGAGCGTCTCGGCTCGAGAGACCTTCGACCTGCCGCTCGCCCGCAAGCTCACCGAGGAGAAAGCGGCCGTCGTCTGCAACGACTGGCATCTGAGCGGCCAGGAGCGGATCTTCGTGGTGTCGGGCCCCAACCAGGGTGGTAAGACGACGTTCGCGCGCACGTTCGGGCAGTTGCACTACCTGGCGGGCATCGGCTGCCCTGTGCCGGGCGCGCACGCGCGCCTGCTGCTCTACGACGAGCTGTTCACGCACTTCGAGAAGCAGGAGGACCTGTCAAACCGCCACGGCAAGCTCGAAGATGACCTGGTTCGGGTGCATGACATCCTCGAGCGGGCGACCGCCGAGACGATCGTCGTGATGAACGAGAGCTTCACGTCGACCACGCTCGAGGACGCGAGGTTCCTCGGGACCGAGGTCCTGCGGCGGATGATCGCCCTGGATGTGCTCGGTGTGTACGTCACGTTCGTAGACGAGCTCGCCTCGCTCGACGAGAGCATCGTCAGCGCAACGAGCACAGTCGACCAGCAGGACCCGACGATCCGCACCTTCAAGATCGTGCGCCGGCCCGCGGACGGTCTTGCCTATGCGGCCGCACTCGCCGCGAAGTACCGCCTCACCTACGAGGCTTTGCGAGAGCGGGTGGCGTCGTGAACGTCCATTTGATGTACCGCGACCGTGACTTCGACCTTGGACGCGAGCTGCCCGGCAACGCGCAGGCGTTGAGCGAGGATCTCGACCTCGAGACGCTGCTCGGCACGATGGCGCTCGGCGACAAGGCGCTCTACCTATCCGCTCGGGTCGCCCTGTTCACGAGCGTCAGCGACCCTGAGAGCATCGTCTACCGCCAGGACGTCCTGCGTGACTGTCTGGAGCACTCAGAGGTAGCCCGCGAGCTATACAAGCTGACAGTCGAAACGCTGGAAGCGGAAAAAAGCGCGCGTTTCGGGTTCTTCGTCCACAGCAGCCAGTACCCCGACTCGACACTGCACTCGGCGGTCCGCGCGCTCGAGGTGTTCGCGGAGATGTTGACGCGGCTACGGCAGATAGCGGACGAGCACGCCCACGAGTTCAGCTCTGAGGGGTTCGCTGCCTTCTTCGCGATGATCAAAACGGAACTCGATGACGAGTACCTGCAGAGCGTCAGGGAGCATCTCAGTGCGCTCGCTCGCAACGACGTCGTGGTGAGCGTCCAGCTAGGCCAGGGCGCCAACGGCGTGAACTACGTGCTGCACCGCAGTCGCAGCCGGGGGCTGCTGCAGCGGATCAGCTCGCTCGCGAGCCGCTCCGAGTATGTGTACCGGATCGCCGACCGTGACGAGGCGGGCGCGCGCACCCTGAGCGAACTGCGTGGCCGCGCGCTCAACGAGGTCGCGAACACGGCCGCGCAGTCCACCGAACACATCCGCGGCTTCTTCCACCTGCTGCGCGGCGAGCTCGCGTTCTATATCTCGGCGCTGAACCTCCACGCCCACCTCACCGCGAAGGGCGAGCCGACATGCTTCCCGACGCCGGTGGCGGCCGGGCAACGCACTCTCGTCACAAAAGGGCTGTATGAGCCTTGTCTGGCTCTGCGCACGCAAGGACGCGTCGTCGGCAACGACATCGACGGCCACAACAAGCCCCTGATCGTGATCACTGGCGCGAACCAGGGCGGCAAGTCGACGTTCCTGCGCAGCGCCGGGATCGCACAGCTGATGATGCAGTGCGGCATGTTCGTCGCGGCAGAGTCGTTGACCGCGAACGTGTGCACGGGGGTCTTCACACACTTCAAGCGCGAGGAGGACGCGAGCATGCAAAGCGGCAAGCTCGATGAGGAACTCGCCCGGATGAGCGAGATCGCCGACGCCGTGGCGCCGAACAGCCTGGTGCTGTTCAACGAGTCTTTCGCCGCTACCAACGAGGCCGAGGGGTCTCAGATCGCCCGGCAGATCATCGCCGCCCTCCTCGACACGGGCACGAAGGTCCTGTTCGTCACGCACATGTACGACCTCGCGCACGGGCTACAGGTCGACCGCGCGACAGGCACGCTGTTCCTGCGCGCCGAGCGCCAAGCAGACCAGACACGCACGTTCCGGTTGCTAGAGGCCGAGCCGCTGCCGACAAGCTACGGACCGGATGTCTACCGGCGCATATTCGGCGACGCCGGCGACGGCAGCGTGCGGCTGGCGGCGGGGAGCCTGTCGTGACGAGCGGCGTCCTCGTGAGCTAGCGCTTGGCGATGTCCGATCTTGCCCCGATACGCGAGCAGGTCTACGGCGACCCCCGCCCGAAGGAGTATTTCGACCGTTTTCACGAGCGCTCGCGTACGCGCGAACCGGATTGGGTATACGAGGTCGCACGGGTCCTGACCTCCCTTTACGCCTACACGTTCCTGCGGGCTCGCGCGATCGACACGAACAAGATCCCTGGCTCGGGCGCGGTGATCCTCGCGCCCAACCACTTCTCGTTCATGGATCACTTCCTGATGGCCTGCTATCTGCGTCGCAAGGTGCGGTTCATGGCCAAGTCGCAGCTGTTCAAGCGGCCGATGCAGTTCGTCTTCAGCCACGCCGGGGTCTTCCCGGTCAGGCGCGGCGCGCGCGACGAGGAGACGTTCATCACCGCCGAGGCGATCCTCGAGCGGGGCGGCGCGGTCGCGATGTACTGCGAGGGAGGACGCTCGCGCACCGGCAAGGTCGGCGAGCAGGCCAAGCGCGGGATCGGGCGCCTCGCGCTTGAGAGCGGCGCGCCGGTCGTGCCGATCGCGATCCACGGCTCCGCGCGCGTGCGCAACTGGAAGCGACTGCAGTTCCCGAAGGTGACGGTGCAGTACGGTGAGGCCATCTGCTGGCAGCGGACAGCGAATCCGACGCGTGAGCAGCAGCAGGCGGTGGCCGACGCCATCCTTGGGGAGATCCGCGAGCTGCACGCGGCGCTGGCTGAGCATCGCCGCGAGGGGTTCGCGCGGGCACTGGCGCGGATCGTGCCGAGCTGGCGCATCAGGGGCGGCCGCTTCACGGGTCACAGCCAGTGAAGCGATGAGCGACTCGCGTCGCGCGGGGGCTAGAATCGTAGGCGAGCGATGAGGCTCGCTCTGATTGCAGCCGGACGCTGCTGATGGCTTCTACGTCGAGTTGGGAATCGACCGTGGAGGCCAAGGCATGTCATCTCGCAACATTGACTTCAAGGAGTACGCGGCGTCGTCGCAGGCCGAGACGGCAGCGGCGACGGTAGGACGGATGCTCGAGCACGTCGCGGGCGGGGTGCTGCGCTCACGACGCTTCTCCGTGCGGTTCTGGGACGGTAGCGAGCTCCCAGCGACCGCAGAGGACGGCAACCGACCGGCGATCCTCGTGACGGACCCCTCGGCGCTCGCGCATATCGCCCGAGAACCGAACGAGATCGGCCTCGCGCGTGCCTGGGCGCTCGGCGCGATCGACGTGCGCGGCGAGCTGGACGACGTGTTCGCGATGGGCGAGCAGATGCCGCGCCCGCGCCTGTCCAAGCTCGACTGGCTGCGTGCCCTGTACGCGACGTGGCGGCTGCTCGGCAGTCAGGCGGTGCGCTCGCCGAGGATGCCCGCCGGCGAGATCGGCCGGCGTTCAGGCGGCGTTCACTCACAGCGACGTGACCGCGCGGCGGTGCGCCACCACTACGACATGCCCACCGACTTTCACCGACTCGTGATCGGGCCGAGCATGGTCTACTCGTGCGCGTACTTCGCGACCCCGACAGACACGCTCGAGGACGCCCAGGCGCGCAAGCTCGACGTCATCTGCCGCAAGCTGCGCTTGACACCCGGAGCGCGACTGCTCGACGTGGGCTGCGGCTGGGGTTCGCTGGTTCTCCACGCCGTCCGCGACTATGGAGTGAGAGCCGTGGGCGTCACGCTCTCGGAGCCGCAGGCACAGGAGGCACGCGAACGGATACGCCACGCCGGGAGCGAGGTCGCGTCGCGGTGTGAGATCAAGGTCGCCGACTACCGGGAGATCGAGGACGGACCGTATGACGCGATCGCCAGCGTCGGCATGTACGAGCACGTGGGCCTGGCGCAGCTCGACACCTACACCGCCACGCTGCAGCGGCTGCTGCGTCCCGGCGGCCTGTTCCTCAACCACGGGATCGCGCGCCTCGCCGCCCGCCCGAAACAGACCAGCCGGTTCATCGACAGGTTCATCTTCCCGGACGGGGAGCTTCATCCGGTTGGCGAGCTGATCACCGCGCTTGAGCGTCAGCGCTGGGAGGTGCGCGACCTCGAGTCTCTGCGCGAGCACTACGCGCTGACGCTGCGATGCTGGATCGCGAACCTCGCCGCTAACCGCGAGCAGGCTGCTGCGGTCGCGGGAAGCGAGCGCGAGCGGATCTGGCGGCTGTACCTGACTGGCGCCGCGCGTGCGTTCGAGCGCGGCGAGCTGTCGATTTTTCAGGTCCTCTCGACCAAGCCTGGGGCCGACCACGGCCTGCCGCTCGTGCGCGGCGACCTGACGAAAAGCGAGTCGGCCGTACACGACGGGAGGGTCCTCGTGGGTGGACGCGGATGACCGGGGGTTGCCCTGATAGCGTTCGCGCCGGCGATGAGGCCCGCCACAACCGCCGCGTCCGCGGCTGATGGCTTCTACGGCGTACCGAGAAGACCACGGCGAGGAGGCTTCGAGCATGTCAGCTCGCGTCAAGGTGCGGGCCGTAATATGGGTGGGCGGGAAGCTGGTCGTTCATCGCTCTCAGCGACGCGGCAACGAACATATGAGCCTCCCCGGCGGGTGGGTTGGCCCACGCGAGTCGGTGATCGACGCGCTGGCCCGTGAGATCGACGAGGAGCTCGGGATCGCGGTGGACGTTGGCGATCTGCTGTGCGCCGCTGAGATCGTCAACAGCTCCTCCCGCCAGGATGTCGAGTTGATATTCGCTGCGACGCTGTCCGCGCCGCTGGACACGGGCGGGCTGACGCTGATCGACCCGCTCGGGCCGCAGGCTGCGGACGTGCTTCCGCCGATACTCGGAGAGCTGGCCAAGCGCCGGCAAACCACTGCGGCGAGCGCCGAGGGGCTGCCGCGCTGGCTTGGCAACGTCTACAAGCCGGGCGTGAACCACTCCTGAAGCTGGCGGCGGCTCTTGAACACCGGCTGGTGAGCCGGGCGTTGCGTCACGGGAGGCGATCGTCGTCGTCGGTGCGCCACGGCCGTGCCAGCTCGCGGTGGCCTGCGATACGGCAGATCGCCTGGCGATAGGCGACTCGCTCCTCGTCGCTGATGAGTCCTCGACGCAGCGACTGACGCTTGAGCGCGAACGCTCGCATGTCTTCGGCGGCGCGCTCCATCGCCACAGCGAGGCTCGCCGCGAGCCACTTCGCCTGCTCTGCTTTGGGGTTGGCGTCCAAGACGCGGGCGAGATGAGGCACACACAGGCCCGGAGGCGCCTCGCCGTCGGGGTCTTGCGGTAGCCGCTCTAGGACGTCGGCGACCGCTTCGCGCTCGGCCGTCACGAGAGCGCGACACACCGGGCAGCGGTCGTGTCCCGGGCTCAGATGAGCCAGCACTTCGCGTAGCTGCTGGCGGCTGGATGTGGATCGCAGGGCCCCTCGGAGATCGGCCGCCGCCGTCCGTGTCAGCTCTGCGTAGGTGAGCGCGATCCCGACGGGTTCCGCTGTCTGCGAGTACAGCCAGGTGTGCAGCGGGCAGAAGCCGCCGCTGGCTGCGTGCTCGGCGCGTCGCTCCTGGCGCGAGGACAGCTCGTACTGCGCGTGAGCGAGGTAGTCGAAGGACACCATCCCGAGTCGCTGGCAGACCGTGCACGGCGGCCCCGGGTCCGTGACCAGGGGTGGCGACGGCTGCAGCGCCGCTGGCGCGCTCTGCTCGAGGATGGCTGGCGTGGGACGCCAGGCCACGATCTCGCGGTGAAAGGAGGCCAGGCTCGCTCCGATCTGTTGCAGGAGCGCGGTGTGGTCGTCTCGGCATGGGGTCTCCAGCCGCCCGCGTACGCGATCGGCGGCTCTTTGTATGTCCTGGGCGACGCGCTCGTCTAGCCGCTGCATCCAGCGGTCGGCGGCAGCCGCGAGGCCACTTCGCGCCTGCTGAGAGTAGGCGCTCACTGCGCTCTGGAGCGCCTCGCGCAGCCGCCGGCGCGTGTCGTCTTCGGAGCGCACAAGCAAGAACCAAGGGGGTAGCTGCAGCTGCGCCGCGAACGCGACCCGGGGAGCTTCGAGCGGCGGGAGATCGCCGGGGGACCACGAGTGCGTTTGGCTGGCGGCGCTATCCGCCGAGCGCCCGTAGGTCTCGCGGGCGAGCCGCTCGACCGCATGCGGCGCGGTCAGCATGGCTTCGATGTCATCACCGGCCGTCTGAAAGAGAAGCGTGTGCAGGTCGGTGATGCGTTGCCGCAGCCACTCATCGAGAAGCGGTTGGGCGGCCTGCTCGATCGTTGTCAGTGACGCCTCTAGCTGGCTTCGCGAGGTGTGTCCATGCGCTGCTTGCACGAGCCCGGCGACGGCATCGCCCAGCTCCTCTGGCCATGTGCGGGAACGCTCGAGCAGCACCGCCGGCAGTTGCGTCTGCAGTTGCTGGCGCACCGCCGCTGCGCGCGTGTGTGCGCCTGCGATCAGCTCGCTGACGCGTTGGCTGAAGGTCTCGCTGGTGCTCTTGCGTGCGCTGGCGTCCTGCGCCTGCGCGAAGCGGGCCAGCTCGAGATCGGCCTGCTGGCGAGCCAGCAGCCGTTGCGCACGGTTGCAGGTCTGCTGCAGGAAGACACGCGACTTCTCGTCGGTCAGGAAGCGCACGAGCGGCTGTTCCATCGCCGGGAGCCCGCTTTCGGCGAGGCCCGCAGGGTCGGCGGTCATCCTGGCGGTGAGCGCTTGGCGCGCCGAGGTGGCGAATACACGCAGCTCGACACCGTCGCTGCCTGCCCCGAGCTGCTCGCGGACGTAGCGCAGGATCGTCTGCGCCTCTGGTGCCGGCACGAGATCGATCTTGTTGACCACGAGGAACAGCTTCTGGACGTGGTGGCGGACTTTCGCCAGGAACTCCAGCTCGGACTCGCTGAGGGGAGCGTCACAGCTCGTCACGAAGATCACGGCGTCGGCCTGTGGCAGGAAGTCCTCGGTGGTCGCGGTGTTGGTTGCGATCGCCGAGCCGATGCCGGGCGTGTCGACGAACGAGAAGCCGAGTCGCAGGATCTCGGCGGGCACCTCCACCTCGGCGGCGACGATTTGCAGCTCCTCCCGCTCGCCGCTTTGCTGCGCGACGAAGCGAACGAGCTCATCGAGGGGGATGTCGATCGTGTGGGCGCTTCCCGCACGGCGCACGGACGCGCCTGGCTGGCTGGCATAACGGACGGTCGTGACCACGGAGGTCATCGGCAGCGCGCCGGTCGGCAGATACTCGCCGCCGAGGATCGCGTTCATCAGTGTGCTCTTGCCGCGGCTGAACTGGCCCACGACCGCGAGCTGGAAGTTGTCCTCCGCGAGCCGGGCGAGCAACTCGCGTCCGCTGTGCTCGCGCTCGTCGTCGTGGCGCTCATGGGCGATCGTCATCAACGCCTGGATCAGCTCGGCGAGCTCGAGCTTGCGTTGCCGGTACTCGCTGAGCGCGTCGGCGCCGTTGGACGCCGGCGCGGGCGCATCGCCGTGATCCCCAGGCGCCGCTTTCGCCGCCGCGCCGTTGCTGTCCTCACTACCGCCCGTCTCGGGGGTGATCGCGAGCCCGCTTGTCACCGCCTCCAGCCTGCTGGTCATTGGCTTGCTCGCAGCGCCTTGGAGGCGACCTCGCGGAGCATGAAAGAGTCGCTTGCGGCGAGCTGCGCCAGCCAGCCGGCGAGCTCTTTGGCGCCCGCTATCTCGATCGCGCTGCGCAATGCCTGGGCGGCGAGGAACGGGTCGAAGCGCTCATCGACGACGCCGCGCAACGCAGGCAGCGCAGAGACTGCCCTGCGCGTGCCGAGCGTCTTGGCGGCGAGCATCGCGCGGTCGCTGTCGGGGTGGTGCAGCGACCAGATGAGCCGCTGCTCGTCAGAGATGTCTGCTGGCGCCGAGACCTCCTGGCCGCAGCGAACACAGGGCCCGGTCGCGAGCGGGTTCGGCGCGTAGCAGTGAAAGCACCAGTACATGACCCCTACTCGGGGGAGGCATCCACGTATCTGAGCTGCGAGGCGAGCGCTTCGCAGCACTCCCCCACGCGCGCCAGCTGCTCGAGTCGCTGGCGCGTGCTGGCCTCGTCGCGGCTGTGCTGGGCGCTGGCGCGCTCCAGCGCCGCCGTGATGACACCGATCGCGGTCTCGACGCTCGCGGCGAGCTCGCGGCTGTACTCGCGCACGGCCGCCTGAGCGCGCTGGTGCAGCTCGGAGCGAAGGCGACCGGCATGCCGGTCGGTCATGTCCAGGAGACGCTGTTCGGCGTCGGCCACGAGCAGGTCGCGCCCGAGGCGCCCAGGCACGAGGGTTCGCAGCCGGCCGACGATCAGGTCGAGCGTGTTCTCCGGGTCCGCGAGCTTGAACGAGAAACTGGTCGGCTCGCGAAGCGCGAGCTGCGGCGGCCCCATGAGATCGCCGGCGTCCAAGACGTCTGATGCGGCCGCCTGGACGCCCTCCAGGATCTCTCGCACACGAGTCGCGTAGCTGCGCTCCAGTGACACCAGCTGCGTGGTCAGCGTCGACTCGCACCGCCTTAGCATCTCGGCGAACTCGTCGCGAATCCTGGCGTCGATCCACTCGCCGAGCTCGCGTGCGAGCTGGCGTGGACGCATCGGCCCGATGAGATGACTGTGAGCCAGCAGCTCGCCTCGCAGCCGCGCTTCCTCGGAGCGAGCATAGCCTTCCAGGGGCTCGTCCAACAGCTGCTCGAGGGCCCTCTCTAGACCACGGTCGAGCAGCGTCGTGGCCTCGACTCCAGCGGCTCGCAGCTCCACGATCCGCGCCCGGAACATCTCGGTTCGTTGCCGCAGCGCCTGGACGGGGAGTTCGGTCGCGCGTGCCTCAAGCCTCGCGGATTGGGCGATCTCGGCCGCTGCTGCGGCGGCGATTCCGGCGAGGGAGCGCGCCAGTGTCCCCGTGCGCTCCTCACTCGCCAGGCGCCTCAAACGCCGCCGCAGCGCGGCCACCCCCTCTCCCTCCCGGGCGCTGACCGCAAACACCGCTGCCGGTTCAATGCCCGAGACCTGTTCGGCGGCTTGCTCGATGAACTCGAGCGCCGCCCGCCGATCCCTCGCGTCGAGCCGGTCGATCTTGTTGACGGCCAAGATCACGCGGGGCACACGTTGCGTCACCACGCGCACGAGCTCCCGCTCGACGAGCGAGAACGGCTGGCCGGCGTCCAGCACGAACAGCGCGGCATCCACCTGGGCGAGAAAGTCGTGCGCGGCCTGGGTGTTGTGCGTGTGGATCGAGCCGACGCCGGGCGTGTCGACGAGGTCGAGACCTTCACCCACAGGCTCGTGCTCGAGCTCGACGCGCACCAGCTCGACACCCAAGCGGTTCCCGGGGTTGGCGGACTCGGTCACGTACCCTGCCAGCTCGCCCAGCGTCGCCTCCTGCTCACGGCCGTCGTCGAAGCGCACGAGCAGCCGCTCGCGCTCGCCGGCGGCGATGACCGTCACGACCGAGGTCAACGGGAGCACCCCTGTCGGCAGCAGCTCGCGTTCCAGCAGGGCGTTGACGAGCGTGCTCTTGCCGCGCTTGAACTCGCCGAGAACGACCAGGTTGAAGCGGTCCTCGAGCAGCCGCCGCTGCGCCGCCCGCAGATCCCGCACCACCCCGTCCAAGCCGAGCGTCTGGCCGCAGCCGATCAACTCGGCGAGTCCCGTCGCGAGCTGCTCACGAGGCACACCGTTGGCCTGATCGGGCAGCCAACGCTGTTGCGATGATCGCGTCCTGGCCTGCGTCAGCTCCACTAGAACCTCCACCAAACGGAAACGGTTCGTAGAGGCCATCAGCGGCGGCGCCGCGATCAGAGCGAGCCTCATCGCTCGACCGGAGCGTAGCACCGACGGGCGCGTGCGCAACCATCCCAAGCCAGATGTTCGGCGCGCTGCTTAGAATCGGTGCGCGAAGCGATGAGGCTCGCTTCGGCCGGCTGGCATGGCCTAAACCGCGGAGCACCCGCCGATGGCCTCTACCCCACAAGAGTCCTCGTTCAGGTGGAGGTTGTGATGCCCTGGCCGTTTATGCCCTCACAGTGCCCAAGCTGCCGCTACTTCGCGGGCTTCGAGCCGTATGCCGAAGACGACAGCGGCTATCGACTGCCGGGTGTCTGCCGGCACCCGGCGATCGGCATGGAGCTGTTCGTGCCGAAAGATCGGCCCTCGCTCGCTGATGCGACGTGCGACCTTCGCTGGGCGCGCGCCTCTGAGTCAGCGGCCGCGGTTCACTCGGTCACGCACGCCACGTGCCGGTACCCAGGCTCACGAGCGAGCGGCGCGTCTAGACTTCACGCTTGAGCGATGAAGCTCGCTCTAACCGCGGACACGCCTTGTTCGCTGATGGCTTCTACCCGGTGGTTGATCTTGCGGCGGGAAGGCCGTTGTGACGGACAGGGTGCTGACAAGGTGGCTGAGGCAGGGCGTGAGATACGGGGTATGCCCGTTGTGTCGTGCCTCCCACAAGCTCGACCGTGAGTACGTCTGGGGCTTCTTCGATAAATGGTCGATGCATGAAACCGCCGTTGAGGAGTTCGCCCGCGCCGGCGGGTTCTGCGCTGAGCACGCCGAGCAGTACCGTCGCATCGAAGTCGACGCGATGCGATCCACGATCGGCATCTGCGACGTGTATCTGCCGACGCTCGAACGTCTCTGCGAGGACCTCCCGATGCTCGCAGACGATGGCCGGCTCAACCGTGCGCGCTGCCCGGCATGCCTGTATCGCGAGAGCGGCGTTGCCAACAACACGCGCTACCTGTTGATCGAGCTCGTCGAGGACAGCGACTTTCGCGACCAGTTGGCTGGCTCCTCGGGGCTGTGCCTCCCTCATTTTCAGCTCGCATGGGGCAGCTCTGAAACAGTCGAGCAGCGCGAGCAGCTGCGTGCCGTGCAAGTCGCCGCGACGAGCAGGCTGCTGTGCGAACTGCGCGAGCACGCCCGCAAGCAACGCGCCGAGGCAAGCGGCGAGCCGCCCGGAGTCGAGGCCGACTCGTGGCAGCGTGCGCTGTGGCTGACTGCCGGCTGGCCCGCGCCGGCGCGATCAGCAAGCCTTCCCGAGGGAGAGAACCCTTACGGCACGAGGACCGTGAACGCCGCCCCGAACGCGCCCGCCACAGGCCAGCACACGTAGACGATGGGCTCACGCAAAGCAAAGGCTCGCGCTGCCCGCGCAGATGATGTGGACATCGAGGCCGAGCTGCGACGCTTCCTGAGCGATCGCCCCGTGTGGCCGAGCTACGCCGAGTTCGTGGCGGCCGGGCAGCGCGGACTGCGTGAGCTCGTCACCAGGCACGGCGGCGCGCGCTACTGGGCGCGGCGTGTGGGTGTCGAATGGGTTGAGCGCCGGCCCGGCTACGCTCCCCGCTGGACGCCCGAGCGTGTAGGCAGCGAACTGGAGGCGTTCCTGGCCGGGCGGGAGGTTTGGCCATCACGTACAGAGTTTGAGGCGGCCGGTCTGAATCTCCTGCGAGAAGCCGTCAACCGGCTCGGCGGCGTTGAGGTTTGGGCAGCCAGGTTCGGTCTGCCGCGGCCGAACAACTCGGCTGGCTCGACGCGCATCTGGGACGAGCGACGGCTCGAGCGTGCGGTCGGGCCGCTCGTCAGGCGACTCGGACGCTGGCCCACCAAGCGCGAGTTCACCGAGGCGGGCCTCGCGTCTGCCCAGTCGGCGATGTATCGCTACGGCGGCGTCGAGCGTTGGCGCAAGCGCTTCGGTGTCGCCTCGGTACCACGAAACGGGCGGGTCCCGAATCGCCGTGTCTGGACGGACGAGCGCATCGCGAGCGAGCTGCGTGCCTACTGCGCGGGGCGGACTGAATGGCCCGGACAGCGCGAGTTCATTCGTGACGGGAAGGGCAGGCTGTATAAGGCGGCGAGCCTGCACGGAGGGATCGGACGCTGGCAAAAGCGACTGCGCCTGCGGCCGCCTCGCCGCACACACCCAGCAGCGGCAGGGCGCCCGTGAGCGTGGCGAGCGTGAAGCTCTCCAGGCGGGGTCGCCCGTGGGACGAGGAAT
>Ga0335075_10004217_pt1 | contig 22543 bp, 22 predicted proteins | sample Lox_Sample_24_FD_206723 | JGI IMG/M metagenome (GOLD analysis project Ga0335075, IMG submission 206723) | Soil microbial communities from Loxahatchee National Wildlife Refuge, Florida, United States - Lox_Sample_2.4 | ecosystem: Environmental > Terrestrial > Soil > Wetlands | place: USA...
CGGATGGCCGGCGTCGAACTGGCCGACATCGGCGTGGTCGAGCTCTACGACTGCTACACCTACACCGTCCTGGTGAGCCTCGAGGACTACGGGTTCTGCGGCAAGGGCGAGGGCGGCCCGTTCGCCGCCTCCGGCGTCCTCGGCCCCGACGGCAAGCTCAAGGTCAACACCGGCGGCGGCCAGCTCTCCTCGTACTACCTGTGGGGCATGACCCCGCTCTCCGAGGCGGTCATCCAAGCCCGCGGCCAGGCCGGCGACCGGCAGGTCCGCGATCACGAGCTGGTCCTGGTGTCCGGCAACGGCGGCATCCTCGACCACCACTCGACCCTCATCCTCGCCGCGGCGACCTGAGCAGACGGACGCGAAGCCATGACAGTGGGACCAGTCAGCCGGGACGAGGCGACGGCCGAGTTTTTCGACGGCACGGCCGCGGGCCAGTTCCTGCTGCGCCACTGCCCCGCCTGCGGCGCGCTCTCCGCCCCGCAGGCGGCGCAGTGCGAGCAGTGCGCATCCACCGCGCTCGACTGGCGCTCCGCCTCGGGTGACGCCACGCTGGTGAGCTGGACCGTCGCCTACGGCAAGCCCGGCCCCTCGGGAAACGCGGACCGCACCATCCTGGCCATCGCCGAGCTAGCCGAGGGCCCCTGGTGGTGGTCCCAGCTCATCGATGCCGACCCGGCCCGGCTCCGCGTCGGCGCCGCCCTGCGGATCAGCTTCCTCCGCCACGAACCCGACGCGGAGGCGGTGCCCGTTTTCGCCCTCCGCGCCGCCCCGCCCGCAGCAGACGGCCCGCCCGCTCAATCGCCCTCCGGCGGGTAGCTGAGCCGGTCCCGCACGGCCACCACGCCCTCGACGTGCCTGGCCGCGTCGATGATGTCCCGGCCGACCGGGGCCGTTTCCGGTGTGCCCTCGATGGTGACGACGCCGTCGGTGACGACGACCGTGAACCGGGCGGGGTCGCACAGGAACACGCCCGTGATCAGGTCCTGGCTGATCTCGCGCTGTATGTCCGCATCGGCCCGGTTGTAGACGCTGAGCACGTCGGCCCGGGACACGATGCCGATCAGCGTCCCGTCCTCGCTGGTCACCGGGAGTCGCTTGACCCGCCGGGAGTACATCAGCCGGGCCGCCTCGGTGACCGGCGCGTCCGGGCCGATGGTGACCGCGGGCGTGGTCATCAGCTCGGCCGCGGTCACCGCGGCCGCCTTGTCCTGGTCGCGTCGCCGCAGCGTGCCCTGGGTCGCCTCCGGCGAGCTGCCGTCGAACACCTTCTTGGCCAGCAGGTCGCCTTCCGATACGACCCCGATGACCCGGTGGTCGTCGTCGATCACGGGGAACGCGCTGACCCGCTGCTGGCGCAGCATGGCCGCCATGTCCTTGTACGGGGCGCTCTGCCTGACGACGATCACGCGGGTGCTCATGACATCCCTGACGGTCGCGTGCATGACTGCCTCCCTAGGGTTCTGGTGCCCGGTCGCCTGATCGTTTACACGGGGCGGTGGCCGGCCGCGCCCGCGCAGGCCCGCAGACCCCTGGATCTCGACAGGCCGGCCAACAAATGTTAATGTCTATAACATTGTTAATGCCTCTGACATCTATCCACCAGAGAGCGGGTGCGTCGCGATGACCACGCAGCCAGCCGGCGATCAGCGGCACTGGACCGAGGCCGACATCCCCGATCTGGCAGGGAAAACCGCCGTCGTCACCGGCGCCAACACCGGGCTCGGCCTGCAGACCGCCCGGGTCCTGGCCGGCCGCGGCGCCCGCGTGGTCCTCGCCTGCCGGAACGCCGGCAAGGCGGCCCGCGCCGCCGACCAGATCGCGGCCGCATCGCCCGGGGCCGAAGCCTCGGTCGTCCGCCTGGACCTGACCTCCCAATCCGGCGTCCGCGACGCGGCGGCCGAGATCAGCCGGCGCTTCCAGAAGCTCGACCTCCTCATCAACAACGCCGGCGTGATGGAGGTTCCCTACCAGCGGACCGAGGACGGCTTCGAGCTGACCCTGGCCACCAACCACCTTGGCCCGTTCGCGCTGACCGGGCTGCTGCTCGACCGGCTGGCCGACGGCGCGCGGATCGTGACCGTGAGCAGCATCGGCCACCTGGACGGCGTGCTCAACGTTGGCGACCTGCAGTCGGAGCGGGACTACGACCCGGACCGGGCGTACGGCCAGTCCAAGCTGGCCAACCTCCTGTTCACCTACGAACTCGACCGTCGCCTGCGGGCGGCCGGCTCCACCGTGGCCGCGCTCGCCTGCCATCCCGGGGTCGTGTACACGGACCTGTTCAGCCACCGCTCCCGACTGCGGCAGTTCCTGCTCAGCCCGTCCATGCGCATCATCAACTTCTGGGCGGTGCAGAACGTCCGGATGGGCGCCCTGCCGGCCCTGCGCGCGGCGACCGACCCGTCCGCACGAGGCGGCCAGTACTTCGGCCCCCGTCGGCAGGGCCTGAGACGCCGGTTCTTCACCGGCTACCCGGCGGTGGTGGAGTCGAGCGCCCGGTCCCATGACCAGGGCGACCAGGCGCGGCTGTGGCAGACCTCGCAGCAGCTCACCGGGGTCAGCTACCCCGGCCTAGGCTGAGCGGATGCCAGCCAAGGGAGGTCGCTATCACCATGGCGATCTGCGGCCGGCCCTGGTCGACGCCGCGATCGCGGTCATCTCCGAACGCGGCGTCCGCGGCTTCTCGATGGCGGAGGCAAGCCGTCGGCTCGGCGTGACCACAGCCGCCCCGTACCGGCACTTCGCCGACCGCGAGGAGCTGCTGGCCGCGGTGGCCGCCCGCGGGCTGACGGTCTGGGCGGCGATGCTGGCGGGCGCGGCCGAGGCCGCCGACACCCCGGCCACGCGGCTGGCGGCGATGGCCGGGACCTACGTGCGGTTCGCCGCCCGGCATCGCCCGCTGTTTGACACGCTGTTCAGCTCGGGCCTCGACAAGAGCCGCCACCCCGAGCTCCAGCGCGCCTGGGAGCCGGTCGACGCGCTGCTCACCGGCGTCGTCCTCGAAGTCTGCGACGGGGACCCGGCCGCGGCCGAGGCGCTGGCCGACGCGATCGAGGCGAGCGCGCACGGCTACGCGATGCTGCTCACCGACGGCGAGTACGGGCAGGGCGACGACGCCGTCAACGCCACCGCCGAGAAGGCGATCGCCTCCGCCCGCGCGCTGATCGCCGGCCGCCAGGCCCTGCGGACCTGACCGGGGATCGGCGCGCTGCTGATGACGCCGCGCTGCCATGAAACGCCGGCCGCCGGGTAGTGCCGACTGTCGTGGCGAAGGCGTTCGGGTATCTCATGGTCGGCCTGCGGTTCCCCATCATCGCGGCCTGGGCGGCGGCGGTGGTCCTGGCGGTCCTGCTGCTGCCGCCGCTGCCGTCATCGGGCGGCCTGTCCGACCTGATCCCGGCCGGTTCGCCGGCCGCCCAGGCCGACGCGACCGCCGCCCGGCTGTTCGGCTACCCGCTCGAGGCGGGCATCGCCATCGTCCAGCGAGACAAAAACGGCCTGCCGCCGTCGGCGGTGAACCGGGCCGCCCGGGCGGCGGAGAAATACGACCGCCACGCCAGCATCCCCGGCCTGCTCGCGGTCATCCCGATACCCAACGGGGCGGGCCTCCCCGAGGCGATCAGCGTCTCCCCGGCCAGCGCGGCCGCCCTGCTCGCCCGGGTCCGCGGGCACACGTCGACGATCGTCACCTTCCTCGAGTTCAGCCCCGACTCGACCATGCGGCAGCAGGTAACCGACGCGAACGCCTACGCGCGCCAGGAGCTGACCGACGTGGTCGGCGTGACCGGCCCGGTCGCGGCCCAGTACGAGCAGGGGCTGATCATCAACCGCGACCTCGCCTGGGTGGAGCTGTGCACCGTGCTCGCGATCGCGCTGATCGTCGGGATCAGGCTCCGCTCGCTGCTCGCGCCGCTGGCCGCGCTGCTCTGCGCGGCCGCCGCGTACGAGATCGCGATCCGGGTCGTGGTCTGGGGCGCCCGGCGGACCGGGATCGCGCTGCCCCAGGAGGCCGACCCGGTCCTGGTGGTGCTGCTGCTCGGCGTCACCACCGACTACTGCGTGTTCTTCCTCTCCGGCCTGCGGAGCCGGCTGGCCGAGGGCGCGGACCGGCTCCAGGCGGTGCGCGACTCGACCGCCGAGTCGGCCCCGATCGTGCTGGCGGCCGGGCTGATCGTCGCCGCCGGGACCGCGGCGCTGCTGGTGGCCAGGGGCGGCCTGCTGCGCGCGTTCGGCCCCGGGCTGGCGGCGACCGTGCTGGTGTCGATGGTGGTGTCGCTGACGCTGATGCCGGCCCTGCTCGGCGTGCTCAGCCCGGTGATCTTCCGGCACGTCGCCCCGCGCAAACCCGCTGCCGCCCGCAGTCCGCTGGCGCGGTTCGCCACCGCCCGGCCGGTGGCGCTGCTGGTGGTCGCGGCCTGCGTGGCCGGGCTCGGGATCGCGGCCGCGGCGGGCCGCGGGCTTGGCCTCGGCTCGCCGCTCATCGGCGAGATGCCGGCCGCGTCGACGGTCGCCCGGGCCAGCGCCGCCGCCTCGGCCGGGTTCGCGCCCGGGATACTCGCGCCGACCGAGATCGTGGTCATCGGGCCCGGCGCCGGCGCGCAGACGGCGGCCGACCGCCGCCTGGCGGCCGCGCTCGGCCGCCAGCCCGGGGTGGCCGACGTGATCGGGCCGTCGGAGCTGACCGGCGCCGCCGTCCCCGCGTCGTCCGCGAACCCGATGATCGCCAACGGCGGCGGAGCGGTCAGGTTCGCGCTGGTCTACGACAGCGACCCGCTCAACGCCACCGCGATCGGCCAGGTCCGGGTGCTGACCGCGCGGCTGGCCGCCCTCGGCCGGGCGGCCGGCCTGCGCGGCGTCCGCTACCAGGTCGGCGGGCAGACGGCGCTGACCGGTGACGCGATCAACGCGACCGCGTCCGATCTGTGGCGGGTCGGGCTGACGATCGTGGCGGTCACGCTGCTGCTGCTGATCCTGTTCCTGCGCGCGCTGCTGGCCCCGGTCTACCTGCTCGCCGCCAGCCTGCTGGCGGTGCTCGCCACCCTCGGGCTCACGGTCGTGCTCTGCGACGCGCTGTTCGGCTCGGCCGACCTGGTGTTCTTCGTGCCGTTCGCGGCCGGCGTGCTGCTGGTGTCGCTCGGGTCGGACTACAACGTGTTCGTCGTCGGGCGGATCTGGGAGGAGGCGCGCACCCGCCCGGCCCGGGACGCGGTCGCCGTCGCCGCCCCCCGCGCCTCCAGCGCGATCACCACCGCCGGGATCGCGCTCGCGGCCAGCTTCGGCCTGCTCGCGATGATCCCGCTCGAGCAGTTCCGCCAGCTCGCGATCTTCATGGCCGTCGGCGTCATCCTCGATACCGTCGTCGTCCGCTCGCTGCTGGTGCCGAGCCTGGTCGCGCTGACCGGCCGGGCCGGGATGTGGCCGGGCCGCCAGCGCACGCCGGCCAGAGATCAGAATCAACATCCGGAGGTCGAACGGTCCCTGACTTCGCCTGGCCACTCCATTCCCGCTCAGGACTGAGGGGGCCTGGCCGAGTACCGCGAGCAGTCGGCGGCTGGGAGTCACCCGAGGTCCGTTCGGGATGATGGTTTTGATTTGATGGGCGGAAATGATGCGTGGCTATATTTGACGACATCACGATCACCGCAGCGAATGAAGGCGAGGCGCTGGTGGAATCCGCGGCAGCCGGGGTCAGGCCGATCGAGTCACGGTCGGTCGCCGACCAGGTCATGCTGGAGCTGCGGCGGTCGATCTTGTGCGGGGCGCTCGAGCCCGGTCGGGAGTTCTCGCTCCGCGAGCTGGCCGTGATGCTGCAGGTCAGCATCATCCCGGTCCGCGAGGCGCTGCGCAGTCTGGAGAATCAGGGTCTGGTCCAGATGCGCCCGGGCCGCAGCGCCGCCGTCGCCCCGCTCGACCTGGGCGAGCTGCAGAGCATCTACCGGCTGCGCCGCCGCCTCGAGCCGGAGATCGCGCAGCGCTCGTGCCTGCTGATCTCCGACGGCGAGCTCGGCCGGCTGGACAAGCAGGCGGTCGAGTTCGGGGCCGAGCAGCTGACCATGAACCAGATGTACGAGGGCCACCACGAGTTCCACCTGGCGCTGCTCGCGCCCGCCGCGACCAGCTGGGACCTGCGCATCCTGTCGACCCTGTGGCGGGCGTCCGAGCGCTACATCCGGATCGGCTGGGGCAGGCTCGACCCCGACCCGGGCGAGCACCGCCGCCGCGAGGCGCACCACCTCGAGCTGGTGGCGGCGTTCCGGCGGCGCGATCCCGAGCTCGCCGCCAGCGCGGTCGACCGGCACCTGTCCCGCAACGAGGAGACGGCCCTGCTCGCCCTCAACGACTAGCGTGCTGGCTCGCCCACAGCGCGCAGTCGGCCGCGAACGCGAGCTGCCGCAGGTGCAGGGCGTGGCCGAGGATGTGATGGTCGATGCTGTGGCCGGTGGACCGGGCGATCCCCGCGTCGACGAACGGCGCCGCCGTCAGCAGCTTGGCGAACTGCTCGACGTTGGCCGGGGTGCTGTCCCACAGCGCGTCGAACTCGGCCAGCGCGTTGTGCACCGGCACGGTCAGCCGCGGCGCCAGGCCGGGCAGGTGGTCGTCCGGCCACTGCGGCGCCTGCACCAGCTCGCGCACCGGGACCGGCGCGTACGACGCGTGCGCGGCCTCGACCCCGGCCGGCGTGCGGGTGAACTCGGGCCCGAACATGACCTGGTCGCGCTGGTCGTAGGGCAGGTCGACGGTCGCGTCGGCCGGCAGCGACGCCAGCGCGCCGGCCGCCCCGCCGCGCCGGATGACCGCGCCCATGCCGGTGACCGACGCCCCGATGAGGCGGAAGTCCGGCTCCCCGGCCGCGATCATCAGGGCGATCATGCCGCCGATCGAATGGCCGACCAGGAACACGCCGTCCGCCCCGACCTCCCGGGCGGCCTGCCCGATCACCTCCGCCAGCGTCCGGGCGTGCAGGTCGAACGTGTTGTCGCCCGGCTCCGGGGTGAAGCTCCCGCCGTAGCCCGGCCGGTCGAAGCTGACGACCGGATAGCCGCCCGCCGCGGCGAGATCCATGAACGTGCCGGCGTCGGAGCCGGCCACATCGAAATAGCGCGCGTTGTAGGTGCCGCCGTGCAGCGCGGCGATCAGCGGCTTGCCTGCGGCGGATCCGGGTCCGGCCGCCAGTCCGGCGATGGCCTTCCCGTCCACCTCGAACGCGACGGTGCGTCGTGGCTGCGTCATCTGTGACTCCTCGATCCCTCGGGCCTTGGCGGTCACCTTAACTGCGATATGTGATAACACGCAAGAGGGCCGAGCCCCCGGTCCGCGTCTCCCGGTCCGGTCGCGCGGCCGGCAACCCGTTCCTAGACCTGGATCACGGTGTCGCTGTCGCCGGACAGCAGCAGCTGCGGGATCTGCCCGAAGGCGTACTGGGCGGTGGCGGCGTCCGGGTCGAGCGTGAACGTCCAGACGACGTCGAAGCGGTGCTTCGGCCACGCTGCGGGGATGACCGCGCCGCTGACGAGCGGCAGCGCCGAGGCGATCGCCGGGATGTGGTGGTGCTCCCAGCAGATCAGCACGACGCCGGAGTGGTCGCGCACGACGCTGGCGGCGAGCTCGGGCTCCTGGCCCACGGCGAAGGCCGAGTCAATGGTGATCCCGAGGCGGCCGCCGAGGCCCTCAATCGTCTGGTACGTCCGGTGCCCGGCGTTCTTGCCGGGGCCGCCGTGCACCGGCGAAAGCAGGACGGTGGGGGTGAGCAATCCGGATTTCGCTCCTCCGCTGGCAGGATCGAAAAGGGCGACAAGCCCGCCCGCCCGCTGCCATCCCCTGGGCACCAGGGAATGCGGGCTCTGCTTGCCCTCAAGGTCGACCCCGAACGGCGCATCCGGCGACTTGCCGTGGTGGGAGGGGTCCGGATCAGCCGGTTTCTCGCCGTGCCTGATGATGTAGATCGCCTCCGGCGGCGCGGCGGGGCTCTTCTTCGCGCGCTGACTCATCGGTCTCCCCTTAAGCAAACGACCGATGCAGCGAGAACACCCGCTTCTCCCGCCCGATCGCCGACCCGACGATCCGCTCCCGCCACGGGGTCGAGACCGCCGCCTTGTACTCAGCCGAGTCGAACGCCGCCAGCGAGTCGATCTCGTGCAGCGACAGGTACGTCGGCCCGTCGCCGGACGCGAGCCGGTACCGCCGCGACCGCCGCCAGCCCGGCACCGCCAGCAGCATCGGGATGTAATAGGTCGCCAGCCACGACGGCGACAGCCCGTCGGCGGCCCGGAACCGCGCCACCGCGCCGAATCCGTCCAGCGCCAGCCGGGCCGGCACGTGCTCGTTGTCGTACCAGTCGGTGAACTCGCCAAGCGCAACCGGGCCGGGGGAGGAGTACACGAAGAGCAGATCGTCAGCCATGACAAAAGCGTAAGCCCGGCCGGAGCGACGGTAGAACGTCGTCCGGCCGGGCTTACGCTGCCCGAACTCGCAGCCAGTGGCGACCTCTGACTAGACCCCGGCCGCCATCGGGTCGATGCCCGCCATGTCCTCCCGCTTGATCCGGATCATCACCAGCGCGATGACCACCGCCAGCAGCGAGATCCCGGCCGACACCAGGTACCCCTTGCTGAACCCGAAGGCCAGCGCGTGGTTGTAGATCGCCCCCTGCTGCGCGGCCGACAGCTTGCTGCCCGCCGCGGCGGTGGCCGAGTGCAGGTTCGACGCCACCGCCGACCACGCGACCGTGCCCAGGATGGCCAGGCCGATCGCCCCGCCGACCTGCTGCCCGGTGTTCAGCAGCGACGACGCCACCCCGGTGTCCTTGTTCGGCACCTTCGCCAGCGCCACCAGCGACAGCGGCACGAACGTGAGCCCCATGCCCAGGCCGGTCAGCATCATCGGCCCGAGCAGCCCGCCCGCGTAGGTGCTGGTCTCGGTGATCCGGGACAGCCAGAACATGCCGCCCGCCGCCAGCAGCGGCCCGAAGGTGATCAGCGGGCGCGCGCCGATCCGCGCGACCAGCTGCGACGAGAGCGCCGCCCCGACCACGATCAGCCCGACCATCGGCAGGTAGGCGACGCCCGAGCGGACCGGGGAGTACCCCCAGACCTCCTGCACGAACAGCGTCATGAAGAAGAACATCCCGAAGATCGCGGTGCCGATGCACAGGCTGATCAGGTACGCCGCCGTCCGGTCACGGGACGCGAGCACCCGCGGCGGCACCAGCGCGTGCCGCGACCGTCCCTCGATGAAGGCGAACGCCCCGAGCAGGACCACCGACGCCACCAGCGAGGCGATGACCTTGGTGCTGCCCCAGTGCCCGACCGCCTGGCCGTTGGTGAAGGTGGTCGCCGCCTCCGACAGCCCGTAGACCAGGGCGCCGAGGCCGAGCGAGCCGGTGATCGCGCCGGGCAGGTCGAACCGGCCGCGCACCCGCTCCGACTCGCCGATGACCCGCGGCGCGAGCAGCACCAGGATCAGGCCGATCGGCACGTTCACGAAGAACACCCAGCGCCAGTCGGCGTAGCTGGTCAGGATTCCGCCGACGATCAGCCCGATGGCCGCGCCGGAGATCGACACGCCCGCGTACACGCCCATCGCCCGGTTCCGCTCCTTGCCCTCAGGGAAGGTGACGGCGATCAGCGACAGCGAGGCGGGCGCGGCCAGCGCGCCGCCGATGCCCTGGATGACGCGGGCGGTGAGCAGCCACGCCTGGTCCTGGGCGAAGCCGCCGGCCAGCGAGGCGAGCGCGAACAGGGCGATGCCGGCGACGAAGATCCGGCGCCGTCCGAGCAGGTCGCCCATCCGCCCGCCAAGCAGCAAAAGCCCGCCGAAGGCGAGCGCGTAGGCGTTGACGACCCACTCCAGGTTCGCCCCGGAGAAGTGCAGCGCGTCCTGGATGTGCGGCAGCGCGACGTTCACGATGGTCGCGTCGAGCACGACCATCAGCTGCGCGGACGCGATGACCACGAGCGCGAGCCCGAGCCGTCGCGGCGCCGCCTGACCGCCGGACGTCGCGCTGGTGGCCCCGCCGCCGACCGCGACGGGAGCGCTTCCCGTCTGGCCTGAGGTTGTGGACACTGTGGTTCCCCTTACCTGATTTTGGGCGCGTTTCACCCACGGAGTTACTACGGCTTGTTTTAAAGTCTTTAAAAATCTTTAAAGCTGTATCGAACGGTCGCGTGGCTCCGCGTCGCCGGCCGGTGTCTCCGCACCGAGGCAGACGTCCGGCCGGACGCCGTTAAGCGCCTTCTTCAGCAGCGCCAGGAAGCAGCACCGCTCGCCGTCGTCAAGCGCGTAGCTCCACGGCATCTTCACCGCGAGCTCCCGCATCAGCCGCTCCTTCGCGGCGATGCCCTCCTCGGTCAGGACCAGGTTCTTTACCCGCCGGTCCCGCTGGCTGGGCGCCCGCCTGGCGAAGCCGCGCCGCTCGAGGGTGTCGGCGACGCTCGTGACGAACGACGCGTCGCACCCCATCTGCTGCGCGAGCTCCTTCATGGACAGCGCCCCGTCCAGCTTGAACATGGCCAGCAGATCATGCGGAGCGATGTCGAACTCCGACGCGATCCCCTGGGCCACCCCCCCGACCAGCTTGACCAGCCCGGTGAGCGTGTCCAGGATGTCGCGGTTGACGGCGGACGCGTCCGCCCCCGTGTCACCCGACCCCTGCACTTTCATGCTCATGACCAACTAAACAGTTGAGCTACTCAAGCAATTCCCGCCCCCGCCAACTTTCTCGGATTTTTCTGAGCCTTCGCCCATAGGACGCTGCAGCCCTCCCGGATGTGACGTCCGTACCCCCGCTTTCTCATCGCCCAACCCGACCGAGCCCGCGGGAACCGGGCCGGACCCCGATCCGACATTCCGCTATATGCCCTGGTCTGCGCCCTGGACTTCCGACGAACACGGGGTTTCATGCCAACCGGCGGCCTGGTCGGGGCGTCCTAAGCGATGTGACAGAAACCTCATCAAGACCGTCCGTGAAGCGCCGCGCCTTCCTGGGCGCGGCCGCCGGCGGCGTCGCCGCGATCGCCGTGCCGGCCGTGGCCAAGGCCGCCGTCCCCAGCCCCCGCAGCCCGATCGCGCTCGCCGCGCGCCGCTCGGTCGGCATCGCCGCCCGCTCGGACGGCCCCACCGCCGCCGACTGGACCGCGCTCGCCCATGACCTGAAGGGCACGCTCGTCCGCCCGGGCGACCGCAGCTACACGGTCGACAGCTACCTGTTCGACCCGAGGTTCGACGGGATCCACCCGGCCGGGATCGCCTACGTCGACAACGCGACCGACGTCGGCACCTGCCTGGCGTTCGTCCGCAAGTTCGGCGTCAAGTTCGCGGCCCGCTCCGGCGGGCACAGCTACGCCGGCTACTCGTCGAGCACCGGCCTGATCATCGACGTCGAGAACCTCAAGGGCGTGCAGATCTCGGGCACGACCGCGAACGTGGGCGCGGGCACCCGGCTGATCGACTTCTACAGCGAGCTCGCGGCCAAGGGCCGGGCCATCCCCGGCGGCTCCTGCCCGACCGTCGGCATCGCCGGCCTCGTGCTCGGCGGAGGCGTCGGCGTCGTCGGCCGGGCCTTCGGGCTGACCTGCGACAGGCTGACGTCGCTGAACATCGTCACCGCCGACGGCAAGGCGCCGCAGGCCAGCGCCGCCGAGCACTCGGACCTCTACTGGGCGTGCCGAGGCGGCGGCGGCGGCAACTTCGGCATCGCCACCTGGTTCCAGTTCGAGACCGTGCCCGCCCCGTCGCCGGTGCTGTTCTTCCTCTCCTGGCCGTGGTCGAAGGCGGCCAGGGTGATCGCCGGGTGGCAATCCTGGGCCCCGAACGCCCCCGACGCGCTCTGGTCGAACCTGCACCTGGCGGCCGCGCCCGGCGGGCACACGCCCACCATCCAGGTCGGCGGCTGCTACCTGGGCAGCATCACCGGCGCGCACAACCTGATCGAGCAGCTCTACGCCAAGGTCGGCTCGAACGCCACCGGCTACAACCTCAACGTGTACTCGTACCTGAACGCGATGCTGCTTGAGGCGGGCTGCGCCAAGATCGGCCTGCAGGGCTGCCACCTGCCCTGGTACGCCAGCGGCGGCAAGCTGAACCGGCAGCCGCAGTTCGCCAAGTCCGCCTACTTCTCCCGGCCGCTGTCAAGCGCCGGCATCAGCACGCTGCTGCGCGGCGTCACGAGCCTGCAGTCGGTGCGCGGCGCCGCGGGCGGGGTCGGGGGAGTGGCGTTCGACGCCATGGGCGGCGCGATCAACCGGGTCTCGCCCACCGCCACCGCCTTCGTGCACAGGAACGCCCTGTTCGGCGCCCAGTACACGACCGACTGGACCAACGGCGCGGCGGCGGCTGGCATCAACAACCAGCACGCCTGGCTCCGCTCGTTCTGGGCCTCCATGCAGCCCTACGCCAACGGGCAGGCCTACCAGAACTACATCGACCCCGACCTGGCCAACTGGCCCCAGGCCTACTACGCCCAGAACTACCCGCGGCTGCAGACGGTCAAGCGGACCTACGACCCGACCCGCCTGTTCAACTTCCCGCAGGCGATCGTCCCGGCGGCCGCCCCGGCCGCGGCCCCGCCGCCGAGCGTCCCCGTCACCGGCTAACCGCCCCGCCAACCAGCCCACCTACCCCGCCCACCCCACCCCCATGAACCCGAATGCGTGTTTGGGCCGACAAGAGCCGGCCCAAACACGCATTCGGCCTGTGCGGGGTGCGCGCCGTCAGTGATCGCTGGAGGCGGACCAGATGTTGATGCCGGCCTCGACCGCGTTCTTGTCGATCGCCGCGATCTCCTCGGGCGCGAACGTGGTCTGGCCGGCCGCGGCCAGGTTCTCCTCCAGCTGGGCGACGCTGCTGGCGCCGACCAGGGCGGAGGTGACCCGGGGGTCGCGCAGCGTCCACGAGATCGCCATCTGCGCCAGCGACTGCCCGCGCTCGGCCGCGATCGCGTTCAGCGCCCGCACGTGGGCCAGGGTCTGGTCGGTGAGCTGATCCCGCGAGAGCGACCCGTTCCGCGAGGCCCGCGACCCGGTCGGGATGCCGTCCAGGTACTTGGTGGTCAGCAGCCCCTGCGCCAACGGCGAGAACGCGATGCAGCCGGCCCCCTCGGCCTCGAGGACGTCGAGCAGCCCGCCCTCGATCCAGCGGTTGAGCATGGAGTAGGACGGCTGGTGGATCAGCAGCGGCGTGCCCAGCGAGCGGAGGATGGCGGCGGCGTCCCGCGTCCGCTCAGGCGAATAGGAGGAGATGCCCGCGTACAGGGCCTTGCCCGACCGGACGGCGGTGTCGAGCGCGCCCATCGTCTCTTCGAGCGGGGTGCCGGGGTCGAAGCGGTGGCTGTAGAAGATGTCCACGTACTCCACCCCCATCCGCTTCAGCGACTGGTCGAGGCTGGAAAGCAGGTACTTGCGCGAGCCCCACTCCCCGTACGGCCCCGGCCACATGTCGTACCCGGCCTTGGTCGAGATGACCAGCTCGTCCCGGTAGGGGAGGAAGTCCTCGCGGAACAGCCGCCCGAAGTTGACCTCCGCCGAGCCGTAGGGCGGCCCGTAGTTGTTGGCGAGATCGAAGTGGGTGACGCCGAGGTCGAAGGCGCGCCGCAGGATCGCGCGCTGGGTGCTCAGCGGTGACTCGTCACCGAAGTTCTGCCACAGGCCAAGGGAGACCGTGGGCAGCTGCAGCCCGCTGCGCCCGCTGCGGCGGTAGGGCATTTTCCCGTCGTATCGACCGGAGTCGGCAATGTAAGTCATGGGCACGAGTCTGCCACTGCCGACGCCTGCTACGGGAACTGGGCGGTCGCCGCGGCCGTGCTCACGATGCTGCCGTCGGACTCGCCCTTGCCGTCCGTCACCATCACGAAGCAGATCTTGTCCGCCGCCGGCAGCACCTCGAGCTGCGACCCGTAGATCGTCCCCTGGGTCGAGGAGTAGATCTGATACGAGGTCTCGACCCCGGGCACGCCGCCGATCTCGAGGTCCCGCTGGGTAATGTGCGTCGAGTCCAGCTGCTGGAATTCGGCCGCCGCCTCCTCCTTGACCAGCGGCACGGCGGCCGCGCCCACCTCGGTAACGCCTGACGTGGTGCAGTAGGCGTTGAGGTTGCGGGCGAAGTGACCGGCCACGGCCGACGCGACATCGAGCACGATAATCCCGCCACCGCGATACCGGTCACCACGGGCACCGCCGAACGCCCGGCCGTGATAGGCGCCATTGCCGCCTTTCCAGCTAATTGAGAGGTAATTCAGAAGGGTGCCGGCGGCCCGTTCACGGCGCGAGGGTCGGGGACGCCCGACGCCGTCAGGGATGCCGACGCGCCGTCCGGCCGTCCTGGCGGGTCCGTTCGCATCGCTAACGACTCGAGTGGGATGATTTCCGCTGGACCTGACGGGGCAGCGCGGCCGCCGAGGCGGCGCCGGCCCGGGGCCCGCGGTTCGCCTCGCTCGCGGAAGGACTTCTGACATGTGCACATACCTGACCGAGAAGATCGAGCTCAGCGGCAGCGCCAAGGGGGCGGCCGGCTGGATCAGGGTGACCGACGGCAGCGTCTACCTGGATCATCCGGTGCACGCGCCGTTCGGGCACTCACTCAACATCGACTTCCTCGCCCCCGAGCTCGGCCCCTCCGGACGGGTCGCGGTCGAGCTCAGCCAGGAGTCGGCCCGCGCGCTGGCGAAGGCGATCGAGGCGGTGCTCGAGTCGGCGCCCCCCGGCCTTGAGTAGCGGTTCGCAGCGACAGTCCCGTCCATGACGTACGAACAATGAGGAGATAACCATGTATGACGCGATGTTCGCCGAGTCCATCACGATCGCCGGCCACGGCGGGGACACGATCGAGGCCTACTCGGCCCGCCCGCTCGACGGCGCCCCCCGCGGCGGCGTGGTCGTGATCCACCACATGCCCGGCTACGACATCCAGACCAAGGAGATCGCCCGCAACTTCGCCGCCCACGGCTACAACGCGGTCGTCCCCAACCTGTACCACCGCGAGGCGCCGGGCGCGAGCTCGGACGACGCGGCCGCGACCGCCCGCGCCCAGGGCGGCGTCCCCGACGACCGCCTGGTCGGCGACGTGGCCGGCGGCATGGCCTACCTCAAGAGCCTGACCAACTCCAACGGCAAGGTCGGCACGATCGGCTACTGCTCCGGCGGGCGCCAGTCGTTCCTGGCGGCGGTCAGCCTCCAGCTCGACGCCGCCGTGGACTGCTACGGCGCCTTCGTCACCGGCGAGGCGCGCGAGGGGACCACGATGGTCCCGATCGTCGACAAGACCCCGACCCTGTCCTGCCCGCTGCTCGGCCTGTTCGGCAACGACGACCAGTACCCGTCGCCGGCCCAGGTCGACGAGCTCGAGGAAGCGCTCAAGGCCAACGGCAAGACCTACGAGTTCCACCGCTACGACGGCGCCGGCCACGCGTTCTTCTCGGTCAACCGCCCGTCCTACCGCCCCGAGGCCGCCACCGACGGCTGGGAGAAGATCTTCGCCTTCTACGGCAAGCACCTCTCGGCCTAACCCCTCCGGACCTGTCAGCGACCCCAGCCACAGGTCCCCCTCCTGTCGCCACGCCAGCCACAGGTCCCCCTCCTGTCGCCCACGCCAGCGACAGGTCCCCCTCCCGTCGCCGACGCCAGCCACAGGTCCCCCTCCTGTCGCCGACGCGAGCGAGCGGTTCCCTCCTGTCAGCGACGCCATCGACCCGGTCCACGCTCCTGTCACCTACGCCAGCGACACCGATAGACGCGGTCGCTGGCGTAGGTGACGGGTCGACCGCCGGGTCGATGGCGTAGTTGACTTGGTGCGCACACCCGAGCTGGGCGCCGGATGTCCGGAATGTCGGTGGGGCGTGGCAGGATTCCCCGACAGACCATGGCAGGGTGACGCGACAGAGGGCGGAGTCAGCATGAGGTTCACAGTGCAGCGCGACGCGCTCGCCGAGGCGGTGACCTGGGTGGCCAGGGCGCTGCCGACCAGGCCGGTGGTGCCGGTGCTCGCGGGCCTGCTGCTCCGCGCCGAGCGGGAAGATCACAATCAGTCCGGATCGAACGGTCCCGGGTGGCTCACTGCGTCCTGCTTCGACTATGAGGTGTCGGCCCGGATGCGGGTGCGCGCCGAGGTAGCCGAGCCGGGCGTCTTCCTGGTGCCGGGCAGGCTCCTGGTCGAGATCGTCCGCAGCCTGCCCGGTCAGCCCGTCGAGTTCGGCGACGACCCCGATGGCATCTCGGTGACCTGCGGTGAGGCGTCCTTCGCGGTCGCCAGCCTGCCATCGGCCGAGTACCCCGAGCTGCCGGAGCTTCCGCAGCTCGCGGGCACGGCCGACGGCGGCGCCCTCGCCACCGCGATCGGCCAGGTAACGCCGGCCGCGAGCCGCGACGACACGCTGCCGATGCTCACCGCGGTCAACGTCGAGCTGGCCGGGACGACCATGACCCTGGCCGCCACCGACCGCTACCGGCTCGCGGTCAGGGAGCTCGGCTGGAATCCGGCGCCGGGGTTCGGCGACGAGGACCGGGTCTCGCTGCTCGTGCCGGCCAGGACGCTGGGCGACGCGGCCAAGATGATGAGCGCCGGGACCGAGGTCGCGGTCATGCTCAGGCCCGGCGACCGGGCCGGCGCCGCGTCCGGCGGCGGCGGCGCCGGGGCGGCCGAGGCGATGATCGGCTTCGACGCGGGCGAGCGGCGGCTGACCGCCCGGCTGCTGGCGGGGGAGTTCGTCCGCTACCGGTCGCGCTTCCCTGAGGAGTTCGGCTGCACCGCCGACCTCCCGGCCGAGGCGTTCGCCGAGGCGGTGCGGAGGGTCGCGCTGGTCGCCGAGCGCGGCACTCCGGTGCAGCTCACGTTCGCGCCCGGGCGGGTCACGGTCGGGGCCGCGACCCAGGGCCAGGCCCGGGCCAGGGAGTCGGTGCCCGCCGACTTCGCCGGCGACGAGCCGGTGATCGCCTTCAGCCCGCACTACCTGCTTGACGGCGTCGTCGCGGCGACCGCGACCGCGCCGGCGACGCCCGCCGCGGCGGTCAGCCCGGCCGGCCAGCCGCCGGCCGGCCAGGCCGAGCGCGGCCCGGCCAGCGGGCGCGTGCGGCTCTGGTTCACCAGCCCGAGCAAGCCCGCCGTGATCACCCGCCAGCCCGACCCGGACGCAGCCGAGGCGAAGGGCGCCGAGGGCGACTTCCGCTACCTCGTCGTCCCCCAGCGGGTCCGGTTACCGACCCGGCCGGGGCGAAACGGACGTAACCGAACGCAGCGCCGGCTAGTGGCCGGGCGGCATCATCGGGCCGACCACCGGGGCGCCGTGCCGGGCGAACAGCAGCGCCGTGAACAGCCAGATCAGCATGGCCAGGATCAGCAGCGACAGGGCCGCGAACTTCCCTGCCCGGTCCGCGGGCGAGGGTCGGTAGCGCGCGTCCCCGGCCCGGGACCTCGGGCCCGGCCGGCCCTCCCACCCCGGCTGGAATCCGGCCCTGGCCGAGCCCATCGCCGAGCCGCGCATCCCGGCGTCCCACTCGCCCGCCCAGCTGTAGCCGGGGGCGGGGACCGGCATCCACGGCCGGCCGGGCATGCCCGGCGCCGGGGTGTGGCGGGCGAGCCGGGCGAGCCCGGGCAGCCGCCCCGGCCCCGGCAGGTCGGACATGATCCGCGCGAGCTGGCCGAACGTCTTCGCCGCGAACACCTCCTCGAGGCGTTCGTGCAGCTCCTCGAGGGTCAGTCGGCCAGCGGTGAAGTGCTCGCCGAGATCCGCCGCGGCCGCGTCGCGCTCCGCGTCCCCGATGCGCATCACATGGGGACCTCGTGGCCAGAAGGGATCGCCGCCACCAGGGAGGGGTGCGTAATAACGCATCGCCATCGTCCCTTCCGTGCTCGCTCGGAAGTTCGGTCCCCTCCACGATAAGTCGCGGACGGCGGCCGAGGGAACACCGGCCGGGCACACGGCCCGGCGGGCGAGCTACCGACGCCGCCGCCGCGGGCCCCGGCCGCCGCCCCGACGGCGGCCGAAAATGAGGAAGAGCAGCCGCCGCAGCATCGCGAAGGCGGCGAAAAGCAGCACGACCGCGAACGGGCGCCCGCTCCCGATCCCGAATATCCCGACGATGCCGAACAGCAGGAACGCCGCGAACAGCATGAACGAGGTGATGCCGACCCCGACCGCGCTCCTCGCGCGGAAGCCGGGGCCGCCGCCGAACCCGTTGGCGCCGTCGCCCGAGCGACCGCCGTCGCCCGTGCCCCAGTCGTTCCACTGCTGCCCGGGCTGGCCGAGCGCCGTTCTGCCCCCGTACGGGCCGCCCGCCGTGGCTCTGGCGCCCCCGGCGGTGGCATCCCGCCAGGTCGCGGACGGAAGGTCGGTGAAGACCGCGTTCAGGTCGCCGCGCGTCTTGGCGGCGAAGGTCTGGTCGAGCCGCTGGTTGAGCTCGTCCTGGGTCAGCCGTCCGCTGGCGAAGTGCTCGCGCACCTCGGCCGCCGCGGCCTCACGCTCGGCGTCCCCGACCCGCATCTCAAATCCCGAAGTCACAGCTTCCCCCAGCACGAGGCGATAGTGAAATCCACGATATATCGCGACAGTCGCGCAGGCAAGCGGGCCCCGCGCGAGCTCGCCGAACCTGGCCGCACGACCTATCGAAACCGACCGAGCTGAGGGCCGGGCCGGCGTTAGCCGGCCAAACCCTCAGCATTGCCGGCCGCGGTCGCCGATCGGCGGTAAGCGCGGCGGCGGCGTGCTTCCGCGCCGGGCGGCCAGCACCGCGCGGGTCAGCGGGACCGCCGCCAGCACGCCGAGCGCGGTGGCGACCGCGACCCAGTCGAGTGTGACCGCAATCGCATGCCCGGAAACGTCCGGAGCCGGACCGCCGCGGGCGTCGAGGGTGAGGAAGAGGCTCCCGAACACGGCCACACCCACCGCCTGGCCCAGTTGGATCGCGGTGGTGAGCAGGCCGCTGGCATCGGCCGCCGACGTCACCGGCACCCGGACCAGCGCATGGGTGACCAGCGGGCTGAACGCGAGCGCCAGCCCCGCGCCGGTCGCGATCAGGCACACCTGCAGCGGCAGCCCGCCCGAACCGCCGGAGCGCAGCGTCTCGGCCATCCCGGCGTAGCCGGCCGCCCCGGCCAGGCAGCCTGCCGGGGTCAGGAACGGGTGCCAGCGGGCGGGCAGGCGCCGCCAGAAGTACCCGCACAGCCCGAACACCACCGCGCACGGCGCGAACACCAGCCCGGCCCGCAGCGGGTCGTAGCCGAGGCCCGCCTGCAGATGGATTGCGAGGCTGAACAGGAACCCGCCGTAGGGGCACATCAGCAACACGACGGCCCCCAGGCCGGAGAGCAGGCCGGGCGAACGGAGGACCGTCAGCCGCAGCAGCGGTTCGCCGCCCGCCGCCGCCACCGCCCGTTCGGTCCAGACGAAGACGACCGCGAGCGCGCAGCCGAGCGACAGGCAGCCGAACGCCCAGCCGGGCCAGCGTTCCTGGTGCCCGAGCATCAGCGGCAGCACCACCAGGAAGACGGCGGGCACCGCCACGCAGAGCCCCCGCGGGTCGAGCCGGCGCTGCCCGGACGGCGCGTCGCGCGGCACCAGCCGCGGCGCGAGCGCCAGCACGGCCAGCCCGATCGGCACGTTGACCAGGAACACCGGCCGCCAGCCGGAGCCGAGCAGGTTAGCGGTCACCAGGGCGCCGCCGGCGATCTGGCCCACGACGAACCCCGAGGACAGCACCGCCGTGTACGCGCTCAGCGCCCGGGCCCGCGCGGCCCCGCGGAACCGCACCTGGATCACGCTCATGATCTGCGGAATCATCGCGGCGGCGCCGGCCCCCTGGACGAACCTGGCCGCGATCAGCTCGACGATGCCCGGTGCGAGACCGCAGCCGAGCGACGCGAGCGTGAACACCTCGAGGCCGAGCAGGAACATCCGGCGTCGCCCGACCAGGTCGCCCAGCCGCGCGCCGGTGATCAGCAGCGTCGCGTAGCTGACCAGGTAGGCGGCGATGACGAGCTGCAGCTCAGCGCCCGACGCGTGCAGTGACCGGCCGATCGTGGGCATCGCGACGTTCACGATCGTGACGTCGAGGAGCGCCATGAACTGCCCGGCCAGCAGCACGACGAGGATCAGCCAGCCCGGCCCGGCGCCGCGCGCGCCGGCCCGGGCCGGCGACGTTTCGGTGGTGATAGTCATGGAGCCACTCTGGAGCCCGCCCGCCCGCCGACCCGAGTGCCTGCTCATCATGGTGCCGCGGCTACCAGCCTCGGCCCGGTGGTCGCGCGCGAACGCCCCCAGTGGTCGTTCACGAATGTCAGTGGGGCTCGTTAGCCTGAGAGTCAACACCGGACGAAGGGAGGCGTCATGGTCGCCTATGAGTCCAGGCAGGCGCGGCGCCCGCCCTGCGACCGCGTGCAGGACCGGCGGCGCGAGGAGCTGGGCAAGTTCCTGCGCGCCCGGCGGGCGCAGCTCGCGCCGGAGGACTTCGGCATGCCCGGCGGGTCGCGGCGGCGCACGCCCGGGCTCCGCCGCGAGGAGCTGGCGCTGCTGGCGGGCGTCGGCGTCACCTGGTACACGTGGCTGGAGCAGGGCCGCGAGATCAACGCGAGCGTGCAGGTGCTCGACGCGCTGGCCCGGACCCTGCGGCTCGACCGGGCCGAGCGCGAGCACCTGTACTGGCTGGCGGAGGCCTCGCCGCTGCTGACCGGGGCCGATCGAGTGCCGGTGCCGGCCGAGGTCCGGGAGATCGTCGACTCACTCGACCCGCTGCCGGCCACCCTGACCAACGGCCGGTTCGACATCCTGCTCTCGAACGACGCCTCAGAAGACCTGTTCTGGGAGTGGCACGAGATGCCGTGCATCCACAAGAACACCCTCTGGTGCTGCGTGACCGAGCCGACCGCCCGCGACAAGTTCCCCCAGTACGAGCAGGAGGTGCCGTACCTGGTGGCGCGGCTGCGGGCCGGCTACGCCAGGCACGTCGGCGACCCGGACTGGGAGGAGGACATCCGCCGGCTCGCCGGCCTGAGCCCGGAGTTCGCCGGCCTGTGGGCCAGGCACGAGGTGGCGGGCCCGGAGCCGCGCGTCCGCACGTTCGTCCACCCGCAGGCGGGCCCGGTCACGTTCACCGCCACCGAGCTCGAGATCCCGGTCCTGCCGGAGGCGCGGCTCACCGTGTACACCCCGGCCGACGACCAGACCCGCTCCCGGCTGCCGCTCACCCGGCGGGCGCGCTAGCGCCGGCCGCGCGGCCGACCGCAGCAGGACGGCGGCCGCCAGCATGACGTACGAGCTCCCGACCGCCTGCTGCCAGACCGCCCAGCCGAGTTCCCGGTTGCCGCCGGACGGGAACCACCACTGCGGCGCCGCCGCGAACACCGCCACCCCGACGACGGCCAGCGCCAGCCCGCCGGGGTGTCGGCGCCGCGCGCTGAGCAGCGCCAGCGTCAGCATCGCGGTCTCGCCCCATACCCAGTGGTGCGACCACGAGATCGGCGACACGAGCAGCGCCGCGAGGGCGTTGAGCGACAGCGCCCACGCGTCCGCGCCCTGGTCGAACGCGGTCCGCATGCCGCGGCAGGCGGCCAGCACGACGAGTGCCGACAGCGCGAGCCAGGCGGCCGCCCCGGCCGGGGAGTGCGGATCGAGCCCGGCCCGCGCCAGCACGCCCTGGATGGACTGGTTGGCGGCGTAGACCGGGCTGCCCGGCCGGCCGGCCTGGAAGACAACCGAGGTCCAGTACCGGGCCGAGTCGGGCCAGTCGAACAGGAAGCCGGCCCCGGTGCTGACCGCGAACGACACCGCCGCCGCCCTGACCGCGGGCCAGTCCCGCCGGAGCAGGAAGAACAGCGCAAACGCGGCCGGCGTGAGCGCTTGAGGACCCGGCCGCGGGCGAGGACCTGCGCAGGCTCGGCGCCCAGCTGCTGCGCACCAACGAGCGCAACGAGCAGCTCATCGAGGGCCTGCTGGCGCTGGCCGAGAGCGACCGGGGGATTCAGGGGAAGCTGCCGGTGCGCCTGGACGAGCTGGCCGGGCGAGTTCTCGACGCGCACGCCGGGCAGGCCGAAGAGGCCGGGGTGACGCTGCGCCGCAAGCTGGCGCCGACCCGGGTGGCGGGCGATGAGGTGCTCCTCGAGCGGCTGATCGCGAACCTCGTCTCCAACGCGATCAAGTACAACCAGCCCGGCGGCTGGGTTGAGCTCGAGGTCGCGGCGGAACCCGCGCTCTCAGTGCGCAACTCGGGCGATCGGGTGCCGGCCGAGGCGATTCCGGTGCTGTTCGAGCCGTTCCGGCGGCTCGGCTCCGATCGGGTGCGGGGACGCGGCGGGGTAGGCCTGGGGCTGGCCATCGTGCGCTCCATCGTCATCGCGCACGAGGGCACGATCCAGGCCCGTCCGGGCCCCGACGGCGGCCTCGAGCTGGAGATCGCCCTGCTCACCGGGACCGGGCGCGATCCCCTGGCCGGCCGTGCGCGCGGGCCGGGCGATCAGTTCAGGAAGTAGCTCGAGCCGCCGTTCTGCGGGTTGGTGACCAGGGCGATCACGGTCATCGTGAGCCCGTGCGCGAACGTGAGCGTGAGGTAGATGTCCTTGCCGT
>Ga0335075_10004218_pt1 | contig 22541 bp, 25 predicted proteins | sample Lox_Sample_24_FD_206723 | JGI IMG/M metagenome (GOLD analysis project Ga0335075, IMG submission 206723) | Soil microbial communities from Loxahatchee National Wildlife Refuge, Florida, United States - Lox_Sample_2.4 | ecosystem: Environmental > Terrestrial > Soil > Wetlands | place: USA...
TCCGGGAGGACCGGCCGCCCGTCGCGCTGAAGAGCGGCCGGCTCGCGCTCAACCTGTCCACCTTCACCCACCTTTACGGCTACGGCTATCGCAACATCCGCGAGCTGAACGACGTGGTGACGATGGACGATCCGCGCATCCGCTGGGTCAGCAGCCCCGCCGCCTCCGCCGCGCCACGCGGGATCGCCCGCTGAACGCCATCCGCAAGGGAGTGCCCGCCATGCTTCGTCCCCTCCTCGCCGTTCTGCTCGTCACCGCCGGCGCCGCGCCGCTCGCCGCGGCGCAGCCCGCGCGCCAGGCCGTGCAGCGCGACAATCCGCAGATCGACTATCCCGGCTTCCGCCGCCTCGCGGCCGAGGTGCAGCCCTACCGCCAGACCCGGCTGGTCGACTGGGCCGAGTTCGACCGGATGCGCGGCCAGCGCGAGGTGCTGATCCTCGACGCCCGCTCCGAAACCGCCTTCCGCCAAGGCCATATCGCCGGTGCGGTCAACCTGCCCTTGCCGGATTTCACCGCGGAGAGCCTCGCCCGCGTGATCGGCGCCAACCGCAACCGGCCGATCCTGATCTACTGCAACAACAATTTCTCGAACAACCGCGCCCCGGTGGTGACCAAGATGCTGCCGCTCGCGCTCAACATCCAGACGTTCATCAACCTGGTCGGCTACGGCTATCGCAACGTGCGCGAGCTGAACGACGTGATCGACTTCACCGATCCCGAGGTGCGCTGGGTGCAGGGCTGAGCGTCAATCGGCCAGCGCGTCCGCGATCTTGCGGGCGAGCTGGTCGATGGTGAAGGGCTTGGCGAGGAAGGCGACGCCGGGATCGAGCATCCCGTCATGGACGACGGCGTCGCGCGTATAGCCGGTCGTGTAGAGAATGCGCGTCCCCGGCCGTTCGGCCAGCACCCGGTCGGCGAGCTGGCGGCCGTTCATGCCCGGCATGACGACGTCGGTGAACAGCAGGTCGATCCGCGCCAGCTCCCGGAGCCGCGCCAGCGCGGTCTCGCCGTCCGGCGCATGGACGACACTGTAGCCGAGTTCGGTCAGCGCCTCGACGGTCATCGCCCGCACCTGCGCTTCGTCCTCCACCACCAGGATGATCCGGTCCGGGCTGCCGGCCGGCATGGCGGCGGCGGGCGGCCGTTCCTCGGCGCTCGCCGCGGCCGCGCCGTGATGCCGCGGGAGATAGAGCCGGATCGTCGTCCCCTGGCCGGCGCCGGAGGCGATCTTCACATGGCCGCCGGACTGGGTGACATAGCCGAACACCTGGCTGAGCCCGAGCCCGGTACCCTGGCCCGGCCCCTTGGTGGTGAAGAAGGGATCGAAGGCCCGCTCGATCACCGCCGGCGCCATGCCCGTGCCGGTGTCGGCGACCGCGACCATGACGTAAGAGCCCGGCCGCACGTCCGCATTGGCGGCCGCATGAAGCTCGTCGAGTTCGGCATTGGCGGTCTCGATGGTGAGCCGGCCGCCCTCGGGCATGGCGTCGCGCGCGTTGACGGCGAGATTGACCAAGGCGTTTTCGAGCTGGGCCGGATCGGCGAAACAGGGCCAGAGGCCGCCGGCGAGCCGGGTCTGGACCGTGATCGTCTCGCCGATCGTCCGGCTGAGCAGCTCCGACATGCCGGCGACGAGCTGGTTGGCGTCGAGCGCCTTCGGCTCCAGCGGCTGCTGGCGGGCAAAGGCGAGCAGACGCTGGGTGAGGATGGCGGCGCGGCGCGCGCCCTCGGCGGCATGATCGATGCTCTTCGCGACCCGCGGATCCTCGCCGCCCTTCAGCCGCCGCTTCGCCATGTCCAGCGAACCGGTGACGATCGCCAGCATATTGTTGAAATCGTGCGCGATGCCGCCGGTGAGCTGGCCGATCGACTCCATCTTCTGCATCTGGCGGATCACGGCCTCGGCCTCGCGCCGCTCGGCCGCCTCCGCCTCCAGCGCGCGCGTGCGCTCGGCGACGCGGGCCTCCAGCTCGGCATTGAGGCTGAGCAACTGCGCCTCGCTCCGCCGCCTGAGCTCATGGGCATGGAGCACGCCGTTGATCAGCAGGATGACGATCAGCGAGACCAAAGCGAAGGCGCCCATCGCGATCCAGCCCTGAGCCGCGCCGATCGCGAAGCTGTGGACCGGCGCGACCAGATAATAGAGCGCGAGCCCGCCCGAGACGGTGGCGGACAGCACGCCGGGCCCGAGCCCGCCGACGAAGGTGCTGACCGAGACCGCGACCAGGAAGAACAGGAAGGGCGAATGATCGAACAGGCCGCCGAGCCTGAGCTTGGCCCAGAGCGCGAACAGCGACAGCAGGAGGGCGAGCGGATAAGCCAGCCACGGTCGCGCGCGGATCGGTTCTGTCGCCGTGAACGGGTTCATCTTCGCAACCGATATCGCGGCCCGGACGGCGGGGCCATAGGGGTTATCCCGATTTACCTGAACCGGCGGGCTTTCATCCGGCCGCTCGCCCTAGAAATCCGAAAGGCCGAAGCGGGCAATGCCCTGATTGTGGCCGAGCGGATCGAGGGCCGTGACGTCCAGCTCGACCGGCGCGCCGATCCAGCGGGCGAGGTCAATATGATCGGCGAGGTCGTCGTCGGTCAGCGGATGGACGAGGGCGCGCAACCCGGATTCCTCCAGCAAGGCGATGATCGCGGGGACGGAGCGCGCGCGGAAGTGGATCTCATATTGAGGCATGGGATGCGGCCCCACGCCCTCGTCCATCATCCGCCCGACGAAGAGGATGTCCGTCCGGCTCGCGAGGCTCTCGCGCAGCGTCGCGGCGGCGGCACGCTGCTCCGGCGCATAATAGACATGGGCGTGCCAGGGCGCGTCCGGGTCAGCCATCGGCGTCGACCGCCAGCGCCGCGGCCAGCCAGTCCGGGATCAGGGCATCCGCCAGATCGTCGACGCGACGATGCTCAACGGCGAGGCCGAGCTCCGGATAGTGGATGCGCAAGCGCGGGCCGGGGGCGTCCGTGGGCACGACCACGAGGCGGCGGTTGACCTTGTTGCGCCAGTTCATCCGCGCCGTATTCTCCTGCCCGACATAGCAGCCCTTGGCGAAACTGACGCCGTTCAGCGCGGCGGCGTTGCATTCGAGCCAGAGACTCTTGTCGCTCCCCAGCTCCGCGACCCCCTCCACCACGCCAAGGCGGAGGCGGTGGGCCAGCCAGCCCGCCGCGGGAGCGCCGGCCGGCGCCAGCCAGCGGCGGCCGAGCGCGGCGAGACGCGGGTCGGGAACGCCCTCCACCCCCTCGGCCGACCAATGGACGGCGAGGCCGGGCTCGGGCCCGATCGCGATCGCGCGGCGCAGGCGATAGAGGGAGAGCCGGCGGGCCAGCGCCTCGGCCTGCGCCGCCTCGCAATCGACCAGCACGTCGTCCCCGTCCGCCCAGAGGATGAAATCGAACAGGGCCTTGCCCTGCGCGGTCAGCAGCCCGGCCCAGAGCGGCCGCTCCGGCGCCAGCAATGCGACGTCGTTGGTGACCAGCCCCTGCAGGAAGCCGCGAACGTCCTCCCCGGAGAGACGAACGAGCGCGCGATCGGAGAGGGTGGTGCCGGCCATGGTCACAAGTTAGGGGGTGAGCGTGACCGATCCAAGCCATCTCACGCTCCGCCGCCCCGACGACTGGCATGTCCACCTGCGCGACGGGGAAATGCTGGCGGCGGTGGCGCCCTATACGGCGGCCCAGTTCGCGCGCGCGATCGTGATGCCGAACCTCGCGCCGCCGGTGACGACGGTCGACGCCGCCGCGGCCTATCGGGCGCGGATCCTGGCCGCTCTACCCGAAGGCGCGGACTTCACGCCGCTGATGACCTGCTACCTCACCGACGACGCCGCGCCGGACGAACTGCGCCGCGGGCACGGCGACGGCGTCTGGGTCGCGGCCAAGCTCTACCCCGCCAACGCCACCACCAACAGCGCGCATGGCGTCACCGACATCAGCAAGCTCTGGCCGGCGCTGGAGGCGATGCAGGCGATCGGCATGCCGCTGCTCGTCCATGGCGAGGTGACCGATCCGGCGATCGACATTTTCGACCGCGAAGCGGTGTTCATCGAGCGGGTGCTGGAAGGCGTCGTCCGCGACTTCCCCGCGCTGAAGATCGTGTTCGAGCATATCACGACGGCCGAGGCGGTGGCCTTCGTCGAGGCGGCGCCCGCGACCGTCGCCGCGACGGTGACGCCGCAGCATCTGATCCTCAACCGCAATGCGATCTTCGAGGGCGGCATCCGCCCGCACGCTTATTGCCTCCCCGTCGCGAAACGGGAGCGGCATCGGCTGGCGGTGCGGCGGGCGGCGGTGTCCGGCTCGCCGAAATTCTTCCTCGGCACGGACAGCGCGCCGCATGCCCGCGAGAAGAAGGAGGCGGCCTGCGGCTGCGCCGGCATCTTCAACGCGCCCTACGCGCTGGAAAGCTATGCGCAGGTGTTCGAGGCGGAGGGCGCGCTCGACAGATTGGAGGGCTTCGCCGCCGAGCATGGGCCGCGTTTCTACGGCCTGCCGTTGAACGAGGGCACGGTCACGCTTGAGCGGGCGGACACGCCGGTGCCGGCCAGCCTTCCGGCCGCCGGCACCGCGATCATTCCCTTCCACGCCGGCGAAACGCTCGCCTGGCGCTTCGTCGGGTAGTTCTCTGTGCTCCGGCGAAGGCCGGAGCACAGGAGGGTATTCGCCCTTATTGCGCCCCGATCGCGTCGAGCTGCGCCACCGTCTCCGGCGACAGCGCCAGGTTCGCCGCCTCCAGATTCTCCTTGAGATGGCCGAGCGAGGACGTGCCCGGGATCAGCAGGATGTTGGGCGCGCGCCGCAGCAGCCAGGCGAGCGCCACCTGCATCGGCGTGGCGCCGAGGCCGGCGGCGATCTGGTTCAGCCGCTCCGACTGGACCGGCGAGAAGCCGCCGAGCGGGAAGAAGGGGACGTAAGCGATGCCGGCCTCGGCCAACTCGTCGACCAGCGCATCGTCGCCGCGATGGACGATATTATACTGGTTCTGGACGCAGACCACCGGCGCGATGCCCCGCGCCTCCTTCACCTGGGTGGAGGTCGCGTTGCTGATGCCGAGATGGCGGATCAGGCCCTGCTCGCGCAGCCGCGCGAGGACGGTAAACTCCTTGGCGATCGAGCCCTCGCTCGGCGCATGAATGTCGCCCATGATCCGCATGTTGACGACGTCGATCGCCTCGAGGCCGAGATTTTCGAGATTGTCGTGGACCCCGCGCTCCAACTCGTCGGGCGAGAAAGCCGGGAGCCAGGCGCCGTCCTCGCCGCGGACCGCGCCGAGCTTGGTGACGATGGTCAGATTGGCCGGATAGGGGCGCAGCGCCTCGCGGATGATCCGGTTGGTGACGTGCGGGCCGTAATAGTCGCTCGTGTCGATATGGTTGACCCCGCTGCCCACGGCGGCGCGGAGCACGGCGAGGGCGGCGTCATGGTCGCGGGGCGGGCCGAACACGCCGGGGCCGGCGAGCTGCATCGCGCCATAGCCCATCCGGTTCACGTCGCGGTCGCCGAGGCGGAAGCTGCCGGCCTTGCTGATGTCGGTCATGGAGAATCTCCTTGAGAAGCGTGCCGCCGCGATATGGACCTCGCCATGCTGTGCGATAAGCCGCTATAATCTGCACAGGCCGTACGAAATCATGGACAATAACGATGGACCTCGCCGATCTTTCCGCCTTCGCCGCGATCGTCAAGGCGGGCGGCTTCCGCAGCGCCGCCAAGGTGACGGGCGGCTCCGCCTCGAAGCTCAGCGAGGCGGTGCGGCGGCTGGAGGCGCGGCTCGGCGTCCGCCTGCTCAACCGGACGACGCGCAGCGTGGCGCCGACCGAGGCGGGGGCGCGGCTGCTCGAACGGCTGCTGCCGGCGCTGGGCGAGGTCGAGGCGGCGCTGGACGTGGTCAACGCCTTCCGCGACCGGCCGGCGGGGACGCTGCGGCTCAACGTGCCCGCCAATGTCGCGCGCACCGTACTGCCGGGGATCGTACCGCCATTCCTGAAGGCCTATCCGGATATCGTGCTTGAGGTGACCGCGGAGGACGGCTTCGTCGATGTGCTGGCGGCCGGCTGCGACGCGGGCATCCGCTATGGCGAGCGGCTGGAGCAGGACATGATCGCGCTCCCGATCGGTCCGCGCACCCAGCGTTTCGTCACCGCCGCCGCCCCCGCTTACCTGGCCGCGCACGGGACGCCGCTGCACCCGCGCGATCTGCTGGCGCATGCGTGCATGCGCGGCCGTTTCTCGAGCGGGCGGATGCCGGTCTGGGACTATGAGAAGGACGGCGAGACGGTGACGGTCGAGCCCGCCGGGCCGCTGGTGGTGCAACCGGGGCTGGCGGGAGACCTCCTCGTCGCGGGCGCGGTCGCGGGGCTCGGCATCGTCAGGCTGTTCGAGGACTGGCTCAGGCCGGACCTGGACAGCGGCGCGCTGGTCCCGATCCTCCGCGACTGGGAGGAGGCGTTTACCGGGCCTTTCCTCTATTATCCGGGCAGGCGCTATCTGCCGGCGCCGCTCCGGGCGTTCGTGGATTTCGCGAGGGGGAGCCAGGCGCCCGGATAGGGGCCGGGGTCATCCGTGCTCCGGCGAAGGCCGGAGCGTTGCGACGATCGCCCCCCCCTGCTCGCAACGCTCCGGCCTTCGCCGGAGCACGGCAGTGTGTCCCCTCAGAACGGCAGCCAGCGGTTCCGCTCGGAGAAGCGCATGTAATTGACGTTGACGCCGAGCCGCAGGCCGCCGCCGAGGCGGACCGGGATCAGCACCACGTCGCCGCGGCGCAGATAGGTGGCCGAGAAGCCGCCGACGAAATAGGCATGGCCCTCGCCGCCCGGATAGCGGCGGAAGAGCTGCTGGGCGTCGTGGAGATTGTAGACCAGGACGAACACCTTGTTGACGTCGCCGCCCACGTCGAAGCCGAGCGACGGCCCCGTCCAGTAGACGTCGCGCTGGCCCTCGATGCTGTGGTGCATGACGCCCGAGCCCCAGCGCGCGCCGAAGATGAAGGCGCCGCTCGCCTCCTGTCCGGCGATATAGGCGATCGGCTCGCCCTGGTCGCGCAGGATGTTCTCGAGGATGCCGGCGAGGCCGCGGGCGCCCCGGCCGAACACGCCCTCGGCGGCGTTGAACACGTCCTGGCGCGGCACGGTGCCGGCGCGGCCGGTGACGGGGATGGAGTGGATGTCGGTGCCGGTCGCCGGGCCGGTGGCGGGGGCGCCATAGGCCGGGTCCTGACCCTCGTCCGGAGTCCAGGCCGGCGCCTCGGTCGCCGGGCCGGCGCCGTCGGTCGCGGCAGGGGCCTCGTCGCCGGGGGCGTCGGTGTCGTTCCAGCTGCTCGGCGCGCTCGGATCGACCTCGCGGATCTCCTGCGCGGCGGCGGGGCCGGAGGCGGCGAACAGCAAGGCGGCCGCGGTCAGATTCATCAGCGATTTCAACATGGCATGTTCCCCACAGGCTCTCGCCCGCAGATTAGCGCCTGCGAAGCTTGCCAGTCCATGAATCGGCGGCGAGACGAGTCGATCCCGCGCCAGAACGAGTCGGCGGGCGCGATTTTCACGGCGATTGAGCGGAACGGGCGCTGGCGGAGACGGAGGGATTCGAACCCTCGGTAGGAGTAATCCCCCTACGGCGGTTTAGCAAACCGCTGGTTTCAGCCACTCACCCACGTCTCCGGGAAGGCCAAGAGAGAAGGCCTATATAAGGCAGTTTCGGATCGTTCAACCGGGCGCGGCAGGCTTCGTGTCAATGGCGCGGTCGGGAAAAGGAGGAGCCTTGCCCGCCCGACGCGGCCCGCTACAGTGATCCCCGCATATACGAGGGGGGATTGTATGCGGTTCAAGGCTTTGCTGGTGGTGTTGCTTACCTTGCTCGTCGCGCCCGCGGTGGCGCAGCCGCAGCTGGACGGATGGGACGCGTTCGCGGACGCCATCCGCCGCAATCCGATCGGCAATCCCGACGCGCTGCGGGGCCGCGAATTCGTCTTGCGCGCACGCGACGCCGGCAACGAGCAGACTTTGGCACTCACGCCCACGGAAGCCTTTGCGGTCGAGAAGACGGGAAGGGGCGTGTTCCGGGTGACGATCGTCAATCCGCGCGTGCTCGTTTCGGACGACCCGCTCGATCCCTATGCGACCGTGGCATGGCGGCTGGTCACGATGACCGACGGTGAGGTGCCCTTCACCGCCGAACTGGAGGGCATTGCGACCTGCCAGTATCGCGTCCGCTTCAAGCGCGTCGGCGGCGCCGATCTCGACCTGCAGGCGCTGCAGGCCACCTACGAGGCCACGCCGACCCTGTCCCAGCCCGGCGCGGCGGAGGTCACGCCCGACGGCCCGGGCTATGGCGTGGTCCGGCGCGCCGGCTCCACCGGCAATGTCGCTTTGACCCTGACGATGCGCCGGCGCAGCGACGGCCGGACGCTGCGCTCCAGCCCGGTCACCATTCCGTCCTGCGATTCCTCGGCGCCGCAGACCGTGGTGATCAACAACGATCCGACCCCGGGTCAATGCATGCAGATCGAGCCGCGCACCCATGTCCAGTGCACCACCTGTGGCCCGCTGATCATCACGGTGAGCGGCATCTACACGAATTCCTGCCGGCGCGCGGTCCGCTGCGACGTGGACGCCCGGCTCTATTACGGGAACGAACTCAAGGCCGACAGCACCGGGGCATGGGTCCAGCTCAATGGGAATACGAACTGGAATTCCATCACCGATCCGATCCGGCTGTCCGTGACGCGGTCCGAACCGACCTTCCTGGTCAATGGACCGACGCTCCGCAACTGCCGGTTCGTGGACTGACGGTCGGACAGGCGCTCATCTGTTGGCAGGAGGGCGATGGCCCGCTAATCGCTCCCCATGCTCAGCCTTGCCTTCATCCGTGAGAATCCCGACGCGGTCCGTACCGCGATCGCGCAGAAGAACGTCACGCTCGACCTCGACGCCCTGCTCGCGCTGGACGGCGAGGTGCGCGGGCTGAAGACGCTGACCGACAGTCTGAGGGCCGAGCGCAACGCGATCAGCGACGGCTTCAAGAGCGCGACGCCCGAGGAACGGCCGGCGCTCGGCGCCCGCGCCAAGGCGATCGGCGCGGAGATCGGCGAGGTCGAGAAGACGCTGGGCGGGAAGCAGGGCGAGCTGGACGGCCTGCTGCTGCGCATCCCCAATATCCCTTGGGAGGGCGCGCCGGTCGGGCCGGACGAGAATTCCAACATCGTCGTGCGCACCGAGGGAACGATTCCCGACTTCGATTTCGAGCCGCTCGACCATGTCGCCCTGATCGAGAAGAACGACTGGGCGGACCTCGCGCGGATCACCCAGGTCGCCGGCTCGCGCACCTATTGCCTGAAGGGCCGCCTCGCCCTTCTGGAACAGGCGCTGATGCTCTGGGCGCAGCAGCGGCTGGCGGCGGACGGCTTCACCCTGATGACCGTGCCGGCGCTCGCCCGGCCGCAGGCCTTCGTGGCGACCGGGCATTTCCCGGGCCATGAGGAAGAGGCCTATCACATGCCCGCCGACGATCTCTATCTGGCGGGCACCGGCGAGATCGCGCTCACCTCGCTGCACAGCGGCGAGATCGTCGACGCGGACAAGCTCCCCATCCTCTACGCCGGCTATTCGCCTTGCTTCCGCCGCGAAGCGGGCAGCGCGGGCCGCGACGTGCGCGGGCTGCTGCGCGTCCACCAATTCTACAAGCTCGAACAATATGTGATCTGCCGGGACGATCCCGCGGAGAGCGCGCAGTGGCACCAGCGCCTCCTCGCCAATGCCGAGGGGATGCTGCAAGCGCTGGACATCCCCTATCAGGTGATCGAGGCGTCGACCGGAGACATGGGCAACGGCAAGTTCCGGATGAACGACATCGAATCCTGGGTGCCCAGCCTGGGCAAATATCGCGAGACGCACAGCTGCTCGACCCTGCACGACTGGCAGGCGCGGCGGGCGAACCTCCGGTGGCGCGACGAGGAGCGGAAGGTCCGCTTCGCGCACACGCTGAACAACACCGCTCTGGCGTCCCCACGCATCCTCGTGCCGCTGCTCGAGAACCACCAGCAGGCGGACGGCCGGGTGAAGCTGCCGGAGCCGCTGCGCGCGCTCATGGGGGGCGAGTATCTCTGACGAGGCGAAGCCGCGGCTCGGGCTCTTCCTGCGCGAAGGGCCGGCCTTGTGGCTGCGCTTCTACAAGAGCTTCGGCAGGCTGGCGGCGCGCGGCCCGGAGAACGGGCCGAAGCTGATGGTCATCCCCGGCTTCGTCGCCAACGACCGCACGACATTGGGCCTGCAGCGCGCGCTCGCGGCGGCGGGCTACCGGGTCAGCGGCTGGGGGCTCGGGCTCAACAGGGGCGTGACTCCCGACACGCTTGAGAAACTTGCCGAGAAGGTCGAGGCGTTCGGCGGCGGCGGCAAGGTCGTCCTCGTCGGCTGGAGCCTGGGCGGCGTCTTCGCGCGCGAATTCGCCAAGGTCCGCCCGGACCTGGTGGAGAAGGTCGTGACCATGGGCTCGCCTTTCTCCGGCGACCCGCGCAGCAACAATGTCTGGCGGCTCTACGAATGGATCGCCGGCCATCCGGTCGACGACCCGCCGATCAAGACCATCCTCTCCGAGAAGCCGCCCGTGCCCACGCTGGCGCTCTGGTCGCGCAAGGACGGCATCGTCTCGGTCCGCTCGACGCGCGGCCTGCCCGGCGAGAGCGACCGGCAGGTGGAGATCGACTGCTCCCATATGGGCTTCGCGGTCAGCGCCCGCGCCTGCCCGGCGGTGATCCGGGCGATAAGGGAGTTCGAATAGAATTCAGTCGGGGAGCAGCGTGGCGCATTCGCCGCCGCCGAGCCGGGTCCCGTCGGCCTCCGTGCACAGGCTGGAGAACAGGATCGTGACATTGCGGTTTTCCGGATGGGCGACACCGTCCTCGGTCCGGACGATCGGCTGCCCCTCGGCCGCCGCGACGATGCGGATGCGGACATGGCGGGACAGGCCCCGCCCCAGGAGCGCGTCGCGCACGGCCTCGGCGCGGCGGCGGGACAGAAGGAGATTGGCGGCGTCCGTGCCGGCCCGGTCCGTCGATCCGGTAATCTCGATCGCCCGCACGTCGGCCCGGCGGATGAACGCGACCGTATAGTCGAGGATCGCCGCCGCCCGCGCGGTGATGCGCGCGCTGCCGCTGTCGAAGAACATGATCACCGGGCTCAATGCCCAGGCGGGCATCGCGGCGAGCAGGAGCGCCGCGCCGGCGAGCAGTCCCTGGATCCAGCGGCGCACGACGCGGAGCCGATCAGGCCAGGAACAGGGCCGCCATCTCCGGCGGCACCCGGAGCGGCCGGCCGGTCGCCTTGTCGATGATCGCCCAGGTGGTCTTCGCCCTCACCCGCGCCTTTCCGTCTTCGCCGGTGAATTCCATATGCCGGTCGAAGCGGGCGCCCTTGGGCGGATCGGGGACCCAGGTGCGGCCGGTCACGGTCTCGCCGGGCAGGACGGCGCGCAGATAGTCGATCTCGTGCCGGGTCACGACCCAGATGTAGCGATCGGCATAGGCGGCCGGCGCGAGCGCATACCAGTGCGATACCGCCACGTCCTGGATCCACTGCACCCAGACCGCATTGTTGACATGGCCGAGCTCGTCGATGTCGGCCTCGGTGGCGGTGATGCTCTTCTCGAACATGCTCATTGCAGCCTCGGCACCCCGTCCGCGCCCGGCGTGAAGCGGACGCCCGCGCGGGTGAAGAGCGAGGCGAGCATGGCCTTCGGATCGGAGACGCCGCTGCGCAGCATCGCCTGGATGTCGCGGACGATGCCCGGATCGGCGCCGGCGCCGGCCAGGGCCGCCAGCCATTCGGCGGCGGTCAGCACGCCGTCGGCGCGGTTCGCGTCGATCACCGGGCGGATGAAGGCGCCGTAGGGCCTGCGCGAGACGCCTTCCGCGATCAGCGCGAAGACCGCGCCGCAAGCGTAGAAAGCCTGGTTGTCGCCCCGCTCCCCCGCCGTGGCGATCGGCCGGTGTGCGAAGCCCGCGCATTCGTTGACCGAGTTCTGCAGCTTGGGCCGCGGATCGTAGGCCGGATCCATGGCGGCGATCGCGCGCGCCGCCAGCATGTCGGCGCCGCCTTCCATGATCCAGCTGTCGCCCTGACTTTCGTAGCGCACGGCGTTGCCGAGCCAGAAATGCGCGGCCTCGTGCGCGATGAACCAGCGGGCGCCGTGACGCAGCTCCTGGTTCTCGGCGACCACGCCGACGCCTTCGAAGGTCATGCCGATCTGGCCCTGCAGGGTGCTGCCGCCCATGCTGGAGAGGCGGGGCGTCGGCCCGCGCCAGCTCACCAGCAGGGTCGGGAAGGCGCCGCGATGCGGCCCGAGCACCTGAGTGAAATGCGCCAGGATGGCCGGCGTGGAGGCGGCGAGCTCGCGCTTCAGCCAGTCCGGCAGCGCCGGATCGATCACCGTGGCGATGTCCGGGCTCACCACCGGCCGGAGCGGTCCGAACAGGACATAGAGCTTGCCGCCGATCAGGGTCGCGGAATCGAACCTCCGGCCGATGTGCAGGACCTGTCCGCCCCGGTCGCGGAACGTGACCTGCGAGCCGTTGCCGCCGAAAGAAAGGCCGTTGAGATCGACCGGGAGCGCCGCCACCGCGGCGGTGGACGCCACCGGCATGAGGTGGAAGTGGCCGCTCCACAGCGCCACCGAGCCGTCGGTGAAGATCAGCGCCGGATCATATTCCGCGACGAGGTCCGACGAGACGGGCGTGAAGCGGACCCGGACCACCGCCGGCACATTGCCCCGCTCGGCGAAGAGCACGTCGTGCCGGCCGTGCCGCGCCAGCCGGACTCCGGGGGTCAGGACCGTCCAGCTTTCCGGCCGCCAGGCGCGGTTGCCGTCCCGGGTGACCGAGGAATGGCTGAACATCCAGGCAGGCGAGCGCTGGGCGAATCGGAACTCCGCCGTCCAGCTGCCGCCGTCGCGGACGACGGTGGCGGCGACGGACGGCGGCGGCGTTCCGGGCGACTGCGCCGGCGCCGCGGAGACGCCGGCGGCGGCGCCGGCGAGCAACGCGGTCAGCGCGAGCTTGAGCCATGCCCTCATTGCGCGGCGCGGGGCGCGGCCGCGGCGGGCGGAGCCGCGTCCGCGCCGCCCATCTGGGTCAGCACGAACGTGTAGGCCTCCGCCACCTCGCGCAGCCGGGTCCAGCGGCCGGACTGGCCGCCATGGCCCGCGCCCATGTTGATCTTCATGAGCTGGAGGTTGCGGTCGGTGCGGGTGGCGCGGAGGCGGGCATTCCACTTGGCCGGCTCCCAATAGGTGACGCGCGGATCGTTGAGGCCGCCGGTGATCAGCATCGGCGGATAGGCCTGGGCGCGGACATTGTCATAGGGGCTGTAGCTCAACTGGTAGCGGAACGCCTCGGCGTCGGTGATCGGATTGCCCCATTCGTTCCATTCGCCCGGGGTGAGCGGCAGGGTCTCGTCGAGCATGGTGTTGACCACGTCGACGAACGGCACGTCGGCGACGACCGCGCCGAACAGCTCCGGCGCCTGGTTCACCACCGCGCCCATCAATTCGCCGCCCGCCGAGCCGCCCTGCGCGGCGATCCGGCCCGCGCGCGTATAGCCGCGCTCGATCAGGCCGCGGCCGACATCGACGAAATCGTTGAACGTGTTGGTGCGATGGGTGCGGGTGCCGTTGAGATACCAGCCATAACCCATCTCGTCGCCGCCCCTGATATGGGCGATGGCGAAGGCATAGCCCCGGTCGAGCAGCGAGATCCGGTTGGCGCTGAAGCCCGGCGGCGTCGCATAGCCGTAGGCGCCATAGGCATACATGAAGACGCGGCCCTGGCCGTTCTTCTGAAAGCCACGCCGATAGACGATCGAGACCGGAATCTGCTTGCCGTCGCGCGAGGGGATCATCACCCGCTCCGTCACATATTGGCTCGCATCGTAGCCGGAGGGGATGCGCTGCACCTTCAGGCTCTCCAGCCGCGCCTGGGCGGGGTGGTAATCGTAGGTGGTCGGCGGCGTGACCATCGAGCTGTAGTTCAGCCGGTAGGCGGCCGGCGCATATTCCGGATTGTTGCCGAGCCCGACCGTGTAGCTCGCCTCGGGAAAGCGGATGCGGCTTTCCTGGCCTTGATAGGTGCGCAGCCGGACCTGATCGAGGCCGTTGACCCGCTCGGTGATGGCGAGATGGTCGCGGAAGGCGGTGACGCCGCGGAGATAGACCGCGTCCGAGCCGGCGATAACGGTGCGCCAGTTGCCCGGCGTGGCGGGATCCGCCTCGGCCAGGCGGAAGTTGATATGGTCGTCATTGGTGACGATCCAGAGCTTCCCGTGGCTGGCATCGACCGAATATTGGATGTTCGGCCGACGGCGCGCGATCAGCACCGGCGCCGCGGTCGGATTGTCGGCGGGGACGATGCGGGTTTCGTTCGAGCTGTTCTCGCCGGTCTGGATCAGGATCCAGCGCCGGTCCTGGCTGTGGCCGACGCCGACCGTGAAGGCGATATTCTCGGTCTCCTGGTAGAGTGTCCGGTCCTCGGCCGGCGGGGTGCCGAGCCGGTGATATTGGGCGCGGTAGGAGCGCCAGTTCTCGTTCACCTCGGTATAGACGAGGCCGCGGCTGTCGGCGGTCCAGACCGGCTGGCCGATGCCGACCTCGGTCACCGTCTCGACGTCGCGGCCGGTCGCGATCTCGCGGATGCGCAGCTGGAAGCGCTCGGAGCCGTCATCGTCGACCAGGATGGCGGCGTAGCGACCGTCCGGGCTCACCTCGAGCGCGCCGAGCCGGAAATATTGCTTGCCCGCCGCGGCGGCGACTTCGTCGAACAGGGTCTGCTGTTCGCCGCCGGCGGCCGGCCGGCGATACCAGGTGCGATATTGCGCGCCGGGGGTGAAGGCCCACCAATAGACCCAGTCGCCGTCGCGCTGCGGGACCGAACTGTCGTCCTCGGGGACGCGGCCGCGCATCTCGGCGAACAAAGTGTCGGTGAGCGCGCGATGGGGCGCCATGGCGGCCTCGAAATAGGCGTTCTCGGCGCGGAGATGGGAGAGCACGTCCTCGTCGTCGACGGTCGGATAGGAGGAGTCGCGCAGCCAGGCATAGGGATCCTGCACGGTCACGCCGTGACGCGTGTAGCTGTGCGGACGCTGCGCGGCGACGGGCGCCGGCGGAAGCGGGGAAGCGGCTGGTGCGGCCGTGGGATTCTGGGCGGTCATGGTCTCGTTCCGGGTCTGGGCGGCGGCAGGCACGGCCGCGAGGAGAAGGGCGGGGATCAGCAGGCGCATGAGGGAGGCATCCTGTCGGGCGCCGGGCTGGCGCGTGGGTCTCTATGGTCGAACCTGCAGCGGTTCGACGCAACGGCGTCCTTATACGACCGGAAGGCACAAGCTACTGTGCTTTTTCCGGCAGCGTCGCAGTTTGACCTTAATGCGTCCGGGCGGCTTGCACCAAGGCAAGCACGGCCATGATGACGGCGCTGATAATCGCAACGGCCAGCGCCACCGCCGCCCTGTTGTTGGCGCTTTGAGCTTTGCGGTTAGCGTCACGGGCGATCTCGTTTGCCTCCGAGGCGAGCCGGTTTGCTTCGGCAGCTTCCTCGGCTTGTCGACGCGCAGCCGCGGCTGATTGCTCGGCTGCGGCTGTCTGGGAGCGTGCGGCTTCCGCATGGGACGCGGCCGCTGCATCGGCTCGGGCTTGCTCTTCTTTGCGCACCCATTCTTCGGCGAGTGCGCGCTTAGGCGATCGCGGGCCGTAAGCGCCAGTCGCGAGCCGAACGCGGACGACCTCCTCGCCGACTTCGTTCAGCTCAGCCCAAAATTCCTGTCGAGTAAAAGTCTCAGGCATTAGCCCCTACAGGGCGGTTATATCGCCCCCTTCTTGTGGATCACTCAATCTCGTCTGAGATGTTGTGGAATCGTTGGTAGGCAATGACCAAAATTGCGCGAGCGACACGCCGCTCTTCCGCGTTTGCAGCGTTCCTGTTGGCTTCGACCGCCTCTTGAAGGGCATCTAGCGCCTCCCGCCATTCTTGAAAGCGCGGATGATCCTCTACAGCCATATGTCCTCCATGCTTGTTTCATATAGAGGGCGGAGGCAGATCGCCACAGGGCTAGAATTCACACTGCGACACTACCTTTTTCCCCGCCATTTTCCTACACCCCCGCATCCATGCCATAATCGCCGCATGCTCGATGCCCGACTCGCTGTCGTCCGATCGCTCCGCCGCCCCCGGCTGAGGGATCGTGAAAGGCTAGGTTTTTTCTCTCCTATGGAAGCTGAAACTTTGAAACTTCCGCGCGTAATAGCCCGCGGTAAGGGCGTCGGATTCTTCCCCCATGGCCAGTGCGAACATTGGGAACATTCGCGCCCTTTCGCGGCGTCACCGGCTTGGCGTTGGCCGCGGTCACGCCTAGAGGAAAATCATGTCCACTTATGAAGCCCGCCTCGCCGCCCTCCGCGAACAATTGAAGGCCGACCGGCTCGACGGCTTCGTCGTGCCGCTGACCGACGAGCATATGAGCGAATATGTCGGCAGCTACGCCCAGCGCCTCGCCTGGCTGACCGGCTTCCAGGGTTCGGCCGGCGCGGCCGCGGTGCTTCCGGAGGAAGCGGCGATCTTCGTCGACGGGCGCTACACATTGCAGGTGCGCGACCAGGTGGACGGCACGCACTGGTCCTACCAGTCGGTGCCGCAGACCAGCATCGCCGACTGGCTGAAGGTCCATGCCCCGGATGGCGGCCGGATCGGCTACGATCCCTGGCTGCACACGCGCGACTGGGTGAGCAAGGCGAAAGAGGCGCTGGCCGGCAAGGGCGCCGAGCTGGTCGCCGTGCGCAAAAATCCGATCGACGCGGTCTGGAACGACCGGCCGGAGCCGAGCCGGGCGCGGCTGATCGTCCATCCGGACGCTTATGCGGGCGAGAGCTCTCCCGCGAAACGGCACAAGATGGCCGACTGGCTGAAGGAGCAGAAAGCCGATGCCGCGGTGCTCGCCGCGCTCGATTCGATCGCCTGGACGTTTAACGTGCGCGGCCAGGACGTCGACCGGACCCCCGTCGCCCTCTCCTTCGCTTTGGTCCATGACGACGGCACCGCCGATCTGTTCGTCGCCTCGGAGAAGATCGGCGACGATGTGCGCCAGCATCTCGGCAACGGCGTGCGCCTGCACGAGCGCGATGCCTTCGAGGGGATGCTGGGCAGCCTCGCCGGCAAGACCATCGCGGTCGATCCGGAGCGGTCGGTGGCGGCGATCTTCGAGGCGCTGGACAAGGCCGGCGCCCGGATCGTCTCGCGCCGCGATCCCTCGATCCTGCCCAAGGCGATCAAGAATCCGGTCGAGATCGAAGGCCATCGCGCCGCCCAGGCCCGCGACGGCGCCGCGCTGTCGCGCTTCCTTCACTGGCTCTCCGTCGAGGCGCCGAAGGGCGGCGTCGACGAGATGTCGGCGGCGGCCAGATTGCAGGACTTCCGGCAGCAGGGCGGCGACCTTCGCGACCTCAGCTTCGACACCATTTCCGGCGCCGGGCCGAACGGCGCCATCGTCCATTACCGGGTGAGCGAGGAGACCAACCGGCCGCTGCTCATGGACCAGATCTACCTGGTCGATTCGGGCGGCCAATATCCGGACGGCACCACCGACGTGACCCGCACGGTGATCGTCGGCACGCCGACCGCCGAGATGAAGGACCGCTTCACCCGCGTCCTCCAGGGCCATATCGCCGTCGCCCGGGCGCTTTTCCCCGAAGGCACGCGCGGCTCGCAGCTGGACAGCTTCGCCCGCCAGTTCCTCTGGAATGCCGGGCTCGACTACGCCCACGGCACCGGCCACGGCGTCGGCTCCTTCCTGTCGGTGCACGAGGGGCCGCAGCGCATCTCGCCGGCGGGCAGCGCCCAGGCGGGCGGCGACGAGCCGCTCAAGGCCGGCATGTTCCTCTCCAACGAGCCCGGTTATTACAAGACCGGCGAATATGGCATCCGGGTCGAGAATCTGGTGCTGGTCGTGCCCGTCGCGGTCGAGGGCGCGGAGAAGCCGCTGCTCGGCTTCGAGACCCTCACCTTCGCCCCCATCGCCCGCGACCTGATCGACACGTCCTTGCTGTCCCCCGCCGAGCGGCAATGGGTGGACGATTATCACGGCCAGGTGCTGGAGATCGTCGGCCCGCAGCTGGAGGGCGACGCCAAAGCCTGGCTCGAAGCGGCCTGCGCGCCGCTCTGAGTTCACCGCGGAGAAATAGCGGGAATGATAGTCATCCCGGCGAAGGCCGGGACCTATGAACGCGGAACTGAAGGGGAAAGCGGCAGCGCGTCCGCCGCTCGGTCAAACGGCGGTGTTCATGGGTCCCGGCCTTCGCCGGGATGACTCGCCTTGTCCTGCCGTTGATCGGAGGTTGCCACGCCCTCCCGCGCCTGCGCCTTGCGACGCTTCAGATTCTCCCGGAGCGCCGCGGCGAGGCGTTTTGCGCGCTCTTCGTCATGCCTGGCCATGCGCCGTGCCTTGACACAGGGCGGGCCGCGCGGCCATAGGCCCGCTTCCTCGCAAAGCGACGTGCTGCCGTAGCTCAGTGGTAGAGCGCATCCTTGGTAAGGCTGAGGTCGTGAGTTCAATCCTCACCGGCAGCACCATCGCTTCCCGATCGGGGCAGGATCCAGAACCGGAATGACGCGCGCTCAGCGCTGGGCGGCGAGCTGCAATTCCTGCAGGCGCATCACCCGTGCGGCCTTGGTGGCGAAGAGCTCGGCCAGCTCCCGGTGGCGTTCCTTGGCGGCCTGGGTCACCGCATGGCGGGCGCGCCTCTGCTCCTCGGCCGCGCGACGCATGAAATAACGATGATCCGATTCCACCTGGACGCTCCCCCGAGTCGCCGCGAAGACCTAACATAGCTGTGGATAAAATCCGAATCGGTGCGAAGCGGACCTCTTCCTCAGCGGATCGGCACGCCTCCCGCCTTGCCCACGATCATGTCGAGCACCGCCGGATGCAGCGGCCGCTCGAACGCGCAGCCGATGAAATTGCCCTTCGCCCACATCACCCGCGCCTGATAGGGCTCGAGCCCCGGCAGGCGCAGCCACACGTCCGTGCCCTTGGCGAGCTGGAGATGGGTGGAGGCGCGGAAGCCGTCGACGGACAGGTCCAGGATCTGGATGGCGACGCCGGTGCCGCCGCGCTGGCGCAGGCCCGCGCCCAGTTCCAGCGCGACCCGCCTCGACTTGCGGCTGGTCAGCTCCGGCGGCGGCCGCAGGTCGGTGGTCAGCTCGCCGGACAGGAAGGGCGTGCCGAACTCCGAGGGGAAGGACCAGGAGCCTGAGAAGCCGGGCTGCATCGTCCGCGCCTCAGCCGTCGCTCTCGGGCAGGTTCAGGCCCACGGTCGCGCCCCAGGCCTGGGCGGTGCGGCTCGCGCCGGCGGCCGCCCGATTCGGGAAGAGCGGGCCGCGCGCGGCGGGCTTGGCCGGCTGCCGCTTGCCGATGTGCACGAACACCTCATGCTCGTCGATCTCGTGGTGGAATTCGAGCCCGACCCGGTCCGGCCCGGCCCAGGCCACCCGCGCGGGCACGCGCGTGCTGCCGCGCACGAACACGACCTCGCTGCCGACGGGCGGCACCTGGACGCATTCGACGAGCGCGCCCTTCTGCGAGAGATCGCGCAGCCGGGCCTCGGTTTCGCCGGTTTCCGTCTCGAGCCTGGCCGCCAGCAGCACCCGTGCCCGCTTGGCCGAACGCTTGCCAGCAGCGGAGGTGTTGCCGAAATTCTCTGCGCCCATGTCTTCCTTCCAGCCCTTTTCGTCCGAACCGCTTAATCCGGCTGCACTAAATTGTGGTAAACATGCCGTGGGAATTTGCCGCCCGCGATCCGGGCCGGTTGACGCGGGCGCGGGTCGCTCGCATGGCCCGTGCATGCGCTTCTTCTCCGACAATGCGGCGGCGGCCTGCCCCGAGGTGCTGGCGGCGATCCGGGACGCGAACCGGATCGACACCGCCTATGACGGCGACGCCTGGTCGCAGCGCCTGAACGGCGCCCTGTCCGACCTGTTCGGGACCGAGGTGGAGGCGCTCTGGATCGCCACCGGCACGGCCGCGAACAGCCTCGCGCTCGCCGCGCTCTGCCCGCCGCACGGCAGCATCGTCTGCCACCGCGACGCCCATATCCAGAATGACGAATGCGGCGCGCCGGAATTCTACACCCATGGCGCCAAGCTGCTGCTCGGCACGGGCGAAGGCGCGAAGCTCACCCCGGACATCGTCGCCGGCCTGCTCGGCACGATCCGCGACGACGTCCACCAGGTCCAGCCGCACGCTCTGTCGATCACCAACGCGACCGAATATGGCTGCGTCTACACGCCCGACGAGACCGCGGCGCTCGGCGATCTCGCCAAGGCGCGCGGGCTCGGCTTCCATGTCGACGGCGCCCGCTTCGCCAATGCGGTGGCGCGCCTCGGCTGCAGCCCCGCGGACCTCACCTGGCGGGCGGGGGTGGACGCCCTCTCCTTCGGCTTCGTCAAGAATGGCGGGCTCTCGGCCGAATGCCTGGTCTTCTTCGATCGGACATTGGCCGCGGCGACCCGCTACCGCCGCAAGCGCGCCGGGCACCTGCTCTCCAAGGGCCGCTATCTCGCCGCGCAGATCCTGGCGATGCTGGACGGCGATGTCTGGCTGCGCAACGCCCGCGCCGCGAACGACGCCGCCGCCCGGCTGGCCGAGGCGGCCGGCGCCGCGCGACTCGTTCTGCCGGTCGAGGCGAACGAGGTCTTCATCCGGGTGAGCGCGGCCGAGGCTGCGGCCCTGCGCGGCCAGGGCTTCGACTTTTACGACTGGGGCCCAGGCGAGGCGCGGCTGGTGACGAGCTGGGATACGGACCCGGCCCATGTCGAGGCGCTCGCCGCCGCGATCCGGGCGCTGTGAACGCCCCGATTGACCTACATATAAAGATATCTTTATATCTGCATATATGACGTCTGCTCCCCCCGAACGGACGGGCTTGCGCGACCCGAGGATCCTGCTCCCCTTCCTCCTGATCACCCTGATCTGGAGCTCGACCTGGATCGTCATCAAGGACCAGCTTGGCATCGTCCCGCCGGTCTGGTCGGTCAGCTACCGCTTCCTGATCGCGGGCGCGGCAATGATGGCGATCGCGCGACTGGCGGGCGGCTCGCTCGCCATCGGCCGGGGCCACGGTCTCGCCGCTTTGCTCGGCCTGCTCCAGTTCGTCCTCAACTATAATTTCGTCTACGCCTCGGAGCTCTACATCACCTCGGGCCTCGCGGCGGTGGTGTTCGCCCTGCTCGTCGTGCCCAATGCCGGCTTGGCCTGGCTGCTCTTCGGCGAAAAGGTGAGCCTTCGCTTCATGCTCGGCTCGGCGGTGGCGATGGCCGGGGTCGGCCTGCTCTTCCTGCAGGAGATCAGGAACAGCCCGACGCCGACGGCGGAGACGCTGACCGGGCTCGGCCTCGCCCTGCTCGCCGTGCTCGCCGCCTCGGTCTCGAACGTGATGCAGCTCGCCGGCGGCATGAAATCGCTGCCGATCGCGCCGATGCTGGCCTGGGCGATGCTCTATGGCGGGCTGATGGACGCGGCCTTCGCCTGGGCGACGGTGGGGGCGCCGGTGATCGAAACCGACTGGCGCTACTGGCTGGGCCTGATCTATCTCGGCGTCGTCGCCTCGGCTCTCGCCTTCTGGCTCTATTACCGGATCATCCGCGCGATCGGTCCGGCCAAGGCGGCCTATTCGAGCGTGCTGATCCCGATCATCGCGATGGCGCTTTCGACCCTCTTCGAGGATTATCGCTGGTCGGCGCTCGCCGTCGCGGGCGGCCTGCTCGCCATTGCCGGCCTGATCATCGCCCTGCGCTCCGGCCGCGGCGCGCCACCCCCACCCGAACCCTGACGGCTGGCAAGGACCGGGCTTCACGGCTCAGCCCGGACGACCTGATCCGACCCTCGTACCGATCTTGCTCCGCGAATGAACGCGCGTTGAATCGTCAATTAAGTCGCTGGACAGCTTCGCTTGGCTACCGTTATTCCACCGTAGCGGGGAAAAGGGCCCTCACGGGTTTCGGACGCGTCACCCTGGCGCGTCTTGCAAGGGGAATTGGTTCATGAAGACTGCACGCTTCCTACTCGCCGCCGCCGCATTCGCGTGCTGCGCCGGCACCGCCATCGCCCAGAATACCAGCCTCCGCGCCAATTATGGCGAGCTCGAGCTCGAAGCCGGATTCGCCAACGATCCCCGCGTGATCTCGCTGCGCGCCGGCGGTGATCGCCCGGCCAGCCGCGTCGACTCCAGCTGCCGCGGCTTCATCACCAACGCGCCGGACGTCCGGCTGCATTACGACGCGGGCTCGCTGCCGCTGATCATCTCGGTCGACGCCGGCTCCGACACCACCCTGGTGGTGAACGGCCCGAACGGCGAATTCTACTGCGACGACGACAGCGGCGAGGGCACCAACCCGTCGATCCGCCTGAACAATCCGGACTCGGGCCGCTACGAGATCTGGGTCGGCACCTACAGCTCCGGCAATTCGCAGCCGGCCCGCCTCTATATCTCCGAGGTTTCGAGCCGCTGAGTAACCCATCGCG
>Ga0335075_10004219_pt1 | contig 22540 bp, 18 predicted proteins | sample Lox_Sample_24_FD_206723 | JGI IMG/M metagenome (GOLD analysis project Ga0335075, IMG submission 206723) | Soil microbial communities from Loxahatchee National Wildlife Refuge, Florida, United States - Lox_Sample_2.4 | ecosystem: Environmental > Terrestrial > Soil > Wetlands | place: USA...
GTCCAGCCGCCCGGTGAGACCCCGTTCAGCGACGCGATCACCGGGATGCCGGGGCCCGCCGCGGCCGTGGCCTGCTCTATGAGCCGCAGGTACTGGTGCGGCCAGGGGTCGAATTCCGTCTCGGGCAGGTAGCTCAGCGCCTCGCCGAACGATTCGGTGCCCGCTGAGGCGAGGTAGGAATCCTGGTCGGCCTGCCGCCGGAGCTGTTCTTCGAACAGCGACGGCAGCACGACCGCGCCGATGCCGGCGTCGGCGAGCCTCCGCACGCCGTCGGCGGTCGACGTCAGCGGCCCCGCCGACGCGACCAGCGGATTGCGCAGGTTCAGGCCCAGGTATGCCGTGGTCAGGTCCATCACGCGCTCCCATCCGCCGCCGGGAACCGCTCCGGGCCCCGCGCGGCCATCTCCTCGTAGGCTGTCCAGCGCTGGCGCACTTCCTGCTGGGCCCGCTCGGCGAGCTTGGCGGCCTCCTCCGGGTCGGTCCTGGCAAGGATCCGGAACCGCAGCTCCTGACCGGTGTAGGCGGAAAGCGGCAGCCGCGGCCGCGGTGAGTCGAGCAGGAACGCCCTGGTGATCGGGTCGTAGCGGATCAGCGGCCAGTAGCCGCTGGCCACGGCACGGTACTGCTGGTCCATGCCGTTGCGCAGCAGTTGGCCGTCCTTCTCGATGCCGTGCGCGATGCAGTGGCTGTAAGCGATGACCAGCGATGGGCCGTCGTAGGCCTCGGCCTCGCGCAGCGCGCGCAGGGTCTGCTGCGGGTCGGCGCCCATCGCCACCCGCGCCACGTACACGCTGCCGTAGGCGATCGCCTGCAACGCCAGGTCCTTCTTCGGCACCCGCTTACCGGCCGCGGCGAACTTGGCGACCGCCCCCAGCGGTGTCGCCTTGGACGCCTGCCCGCCGGTGTTGGAGTACACCTCCGTGTCGAGCACGAGCACGTTCACGTCCCGGCCGCTGGCCAGCACGTGATCGAGCCCGCCTGCCCCGATGTCATAGGCCCAGCCGTCCCCTCCGACGATCCACACGCTGCGGCGCACCAGGTGGTCGGCCACGCTGAGAAGGTCCCGAACGGACGGTTCCTTCGCGTCAAGCGCCGTCAGCCGCTGTATCAGCGAGGTCACCCGCGCCCGCTGCGCCGCGTACTCCGACTCGCGCCGCTGCGGCGGCGCGAGGATCTCGTCCGTGAGCTCCGTCCCCACCAAGTCCCGCAGCTCGCCCAGCCGGGTCCGCGCCAGCGCGAGCTGCTGGTCGGCGGCGAGCCGGAACCCAAGCCCGAACTCCGCGTTGTCCTCGAACAGCGAGTTCGACCAGGCGGGACCGCGGCCGTCGCGGTTGGTCGTCCACGGCGTCGTCGGCAGGTTGCCGCCGTATATCGACGAGCAGCCGGTCGCGTTCGCGATCATGAGCCGGTCGCCGAACAGCTGGGACAGCAGCCGCAGGTACGGCGTCTCCCCGCAGCCGGCGCACGCCCCGGAGAACTCGAACAGCGGCTGGAGGAACTGCGCGCCCCGCACCGTGGCGAAGTCCACCCGGGACCGGTCGGCGAGCGGCAGCGTCTCGAAGAACACCACGTTCCGCCGCACCTGGTCCCGGTCATAGGGCCCGAGGTTGATCGCCTTGCGTGGCGCCGCCGCCCCGGCCCCCGCCTCCGGGGATGCGGTCGGGGCGGTGCCGCGCAGCGGCACCGGGCAGGCCTCCACGCACAGCCCGCACCCGGTGCAGTCCTCGGCGTACACCTGGAGGGTGAAGCTCCTATCCGGCAGCCCGCGCGAGTCCAGCGGCGCTGCCTCGAACCCCGCCGGCGCCCCGTCCAGCAGGTCATCCGGATAGAAGGTCGACCGGATGACGCTGTGCGGGCAGACGAACGAGCAGTTGCCGCACTGAATGCACAGCTCCGGGTCCCACACGGCGACCAGGTCGGAGATGTTCCGCTTCTCGTACCGGGAGGTGCCGGGCGGGTATGTGCCGTCGGCGGGCAGCGCGCTCACTGGCAGCTCGTCACCGCGGCCTGCCAGCATCGCCGCCGTCACCGTCCGCACGAACTCGGGGGCGTCCAGAGGGACCGCGGGCTGCGCGCCCGGCACCTCGGGAGACGGCACCTCGGGAGACGGCACCTCGACACGGTGCAGCCCGGCCACCGCCGCGTCCACGGCCGCGTTGTTCCGTGCCACGACGTCCGGTCCGCGCCGCCCGTAGCTCTTTGCGATCGCGGCCTTGATCGCCGGGATCGCCTCGTCGGCCGGCAGCACGCCGGAGATCGCGAAGAAGCAGGTCTGCAGGACGGTGTTCACCCGCCCGCCGAGCCCGGCCGCGCGTGCGACGGCGTCGGCGTCGATCGCGTACAGCGTGAGCTTCTTCGCCAGGATCTCCGACCGAGCCGCCGAAGGCAGCGACTCCCAGACCGCCGATGGCGGTACTGGCGTGTTGAGCAACACCACCGCGCCGGGCGCGGCGCGGTCAAGGACCTCGCCGCGGCCGATCAGCCGCGCGTGGTGCACGCCGACGAACCCGGCCCGCCGGATCAGGTACGGCGCGCTGACCGGCCGCGGCCCGAACCGCAGGTGGGACACGGTCTCCGAACCGGACTTCCTGGAGTCGTAGACGAAATAGCCCTGGGCGTGCTGCCCGGCGTCGCCGAGGATTTTGATGCTGTTCTTGTTCGCGCTCACGGTCCCGTCTGAGCCCAGGCCGAAGAACACCGCCCGCGTCGTCGCGGGGTCCTCGATGTCGAGGCTGGCGTCGTACGGCAGGCTGGACCCCGAGACGTCGTCGTTGATCCCGATGGTGAACCGCGGCCGCGGCGCCGCCTGAGCAAGCTCGGCGAAGATGCCCGCGACCATTCCCGGCGTGAACTCCTTCGACGACAGCCCGTACCGGCCGCCGGTCACCACCGGCATCCGCCGGCCCCCCGAAGCCCCCGAGGCAGACGCTTCCGCCAGCGCCGCGAGGACATCGAGGAACAGCGGCTCGCCCAGCGACCCCGGCTCCTTGGTGCGGTCGAGCACCGCGATCCGCGCCGCCGTGGCGGGCAGCGCCGCGAGCAGCGCCGCCGCCGGGAACGGCCGGAACAGCCGCACCCGCAGGACGCCTACCTTCTCGCCCCGCCCCGCCAGGTACCCGGCCGTCGCGGCCGCCGTCTCCGCCCCGGACCCCATGATCACGACAACCCGGTCCGCCTCCGGGTGCCCGTGGTAGGACACCAGCGAATACTCCCGGTCGGTCAAGGCGGCCAGCGAAGACATCGCCGCCGAGACCGCCTCCGGCACCGCCGTGTAGAACGGGTTCACGGTCTCCCGCGCCTGGAAGTACACGTCCGGGTTCTGCGCCGTGCCGCGCACCACGGGATGCTCCGGGCTCAAGGCACGTGACCGGTGCGCCCGCACCAGGTCATAGGACACAAGCGACCGCAGGTCCGCGTCCGACAGCAGTTCGCACCCGTTCAGCTCGTGCGAGGTGCGGAACCCGTCGAAGAAGTGCACGAACGGCACCCGGGTCGCGAGTGACGCCGCCTGCGCCACCACCGCAAGGTCGTGTGCCTCCTGCACGGATCCCGAGCACAGCATCGCGAACCCGGTCTGCCGCACCGCCATCACGTCCGAATGGTCGCCGAAGATCGACAGCCCCTGCGCCGCCAGCGACCGCGCCGCCACGTGGAAGACCGCCGGGGTCAGCTCGCCGGCGATCTTGTACATGTTGGGGATCATCAGGAGCAGGCCCTGCGACGCGGTGAACGTCGTGGTCAGCGACCCGCCCTGCAGCGACCCGTGGAGAGCGCCCGCCGCCCCGCCCTCGCTTTGCATCTCGACAACCGTCGGAACGCCGCCCCAGACGTTCAGCCGTCCCTTGCTCGACCACTCGTCGGCCAGCTCGGCCATCGGGGAGGAGGGAGTGATCGGGTAGATGCAGCACACGTCGTTCAGCCGGTAGGCGGCGGAGACGGCGGCCTCGTTGCCGTCGATCGTCACGCGGGTCATCGCCCCTCCTCCACGGACTCGGGGGCCATCTCGATGGCGTGCACCGGGCACTGCTCGTAACAGGCGCCGCACCCGGTGCAGCGGTCGTAGTCGAACTCGTAGCGATGCCCGCGGCCCAGCTTGATGACCGCGTCCTCCGGGCAGGCGCCGGCGCAGCCGTCGCACTCGAAGCAGTTGCCGCACGACAAGCAGCGGGACGCCTCGTAGACGGCCTCGCGCTCGGTCAGCCCCCCGGTGACTTCAGCGAAGTCGGCTATGCGAGTTGCCACCGGCCGTTCGGGCTGATTGGAGGCGAGCGCATCGCTGAAGTACCACGGATGCAGCAACCCGAAGCTAGCCTCCTCATGTTTCGGCGGTGCCGCGTAGCGGCCGCCGCGCAGGTACGCGTCGATGTGCCGAGCGGCCTTCTTGCCGTGCCCGGTGCCGACGGTGACCGTGCGCTCGGCCGGCACCATGTCGCCGCCGGCGAACACGCCGGCGCAGCCGGTCATCATGTCCGGGCCGACGATCACCGTGCCGTCCGGCTTGAACTCAACCCCGGGCATGGCGCGCAAGAACCTGGTGTCGGCGTCCTGGCCGAGCGCGAGGATCAGCGTGTCGGCGGACAGATCCTCGTAACGCCCGGTGGGCCGCGGGTAGCCGGACGGGTCGAGCTCCATCGTCTCGACGGTCAGCTCGGGCCCGTCGAACGCGGTGATCGTGCGTAGCCAGTTGATCGTGACGCCCTCGCTCTCGGCGGCGGCAGTCTCCTCCTCGTGCGCGGGCATGCGCTCCCGGGTCCGCCGGTACACGATCAGCGCGTCACCAGCGCCGAGCCGCTTCGCGGTGCGCGCGGCGTCCATCGCGGTGTTCCCGCCGCCGTACACCGCGACTCGCCTCCCGAGCACCGGGTGCCCGCCCGCCGCGACCTCCCGCAGGAACGGCACCGCGTCGATGATCCGCCCGGCTTCCCGCGCCGGGATGTCCACGTGTTTGGACAGGTGCGCGCCGACGGCCACGAAGGCGGCGTCGAAGCCCGCGCGTTCCGCGTCCAGGTCCGTGACCGGGTGGCCGCAGGTGATCCGCACCCCCATGGCCTCGATCCGGCCGATCTCGGCGGCCAGCACGTCCCGCGGCAGCCGGTAGGCGGGAATGCCGTACCGCATCATCCCGCCGGGCTCGGAGCCTGCGTCCCGCACCTCCACCTGGTGACCGAGCCGCGCCAGGTGATAGGCGGCGGATAGTCCGCTTGGGCCGCCGCCGACGATCAGCACGCGCTTGCCGGTTGGTTCCGGTTCTTTCATTCCGAACGGCCAGTGGTTTCTCGTCGCGAGGTCCCCGAGAAACCTCTCCACGGCATGGACCGACACCGCGCTGTCCAGCTCACCGCGATTGCACACGCCCTCGCACGGGTGGTAGCAGACCCGCCCGTGGATGGCGGGGAACGGATTGTCCGCCGTCAGCAGGCGCCAGGCCCGCTCGAATTCCCCGTCCCGCGCGGCGGCTAGCCAGGCCTGGATGTTCTCGCCCGCCGGGCACCCGGCGTTGCACGGCGGCAGCAGGTCCAGGTACACCGGCTTGCGGGCGCGGGCGGCCCCCGTGAGCCCCGCGCCCTGCACTAGATCGGGCAACGGCGTCAGATCGCGCATAGGTTCCACACTGCGCCCGGCCGGCTCGGCGGCGTAGAGCCCAAAGTCCCGGGATCACCGTGACGCGGCGACGAGCTGACTCACACGCTGAAGACTCGGCTGACAGCCAGTCGGTCGTATACACCTGGCCCGCCGGCTCTCAGGCAGCGTGCCGGAGAACAATCCAGACTGCCAGGTACTGGCAGGCGAACGCCGCGGCCGTGCAGGCATGGAAAACCTCGTGGTACCCGAACCACCGCGGCCACGGGTCCGGCCGCCGGAGCGCGTAGGCGACGCCGCCGAGGGTGTACAGCACCCCGCCCCCCACGACGAGGACCAAGGCGGTCAGCCCGGCGCCGCGCAGCAACTGCGGCAACACGAACAGCGCCACCCAGCCAAGGCCCAGGTACAGCGGGACATACACCCACCGCGGCGCGGTGATCCAGGCGATGCGGAAGCCGGCGCCCGCCAAGGCGCCTGCCCAGACCACGGACAAGACGGCCAGCCGGGTGTCGCCGCGCAGGGCGAGAACAGCGATCGGAGTGTAGGTGCCAGCGATGAGGAACAGGATGTCGGCATGGTCAGTCCTGCGCAAGATCATCCGCACGCGCGGTGACCACGTCCCCAGGTGGTAGACGGCGCTGACGGTGAACAAGACGACTGCGGTGGCCGTGAAGACACCCGCGCCGACGATGGCGGGCACGGTCGGCGCCCTGGCGGCAAGGACGATGCCCGCACCGAGCGCGGCCGGCGCGGCGACCGCATGGATCCAGCCGCGCAACCGCGGCTTTGGTGCCACTGGAGCGTCGGCCGGGAACGACCGCATCCGTACCACGTCAGCCTCCAGGCAGGCGCTTCACCTCAGTGGACATGCGACCCCGGCGTGAAATCGCGGCACAAGGGCCGAACGTCACCGCGCCGGGTGCACGCCCCCAGGGAGTCGAATGAAGAGCAGCCGGAAGTAAGGGAACCTGCCGGGGACCCCGCCGCCACGTCCGGTCGGCCTGGCGGCTAGGCCCGCGAACCCGGGCGCTGTGAAGATCGCCCGGTGGCCATGGTCCCCGGCCGTGGGGCCGCCTGTCCCTGGCCGCGACGGCCGCGACGGCCGCATTGTTGGCTGAGGGCAGGTGGTCATCCATGGGCGAGAACGCGTGCGACGACGTATTCGGCTGGGCGGCCCGGGATCCGGGCCGTACGATGTTCGCCGCGCGGTCCGGCGGCGCGTGGCAGCCGGTGACCGCGGAACAGTTCGCCGGCCGGGTCGCGTCGGTGGCCGCGGGCCTGATCGCCGCTGGGATCCGGCCCGGTGACCGGGTCTGCCTGATGGCCGCGCCCAGCCTGGATTGGGTGCTGTGCGATTTCGCCGTCTGGGCGGCGGGGGCGGTGACGGTGCCTGTTTACGAAACCTCGTCGGTGGAGCAGATCAGCTGGGAGCTGAGCGACTCAGGCACGGTCGCGGCGTTCGCCGGGAACGCCCAGCTTGCCGGTGCGATCCACGCCGCCCAGCTAGCGAAGATGGAGGCGGTATGGCGGCTGGACGATGGCGCGCTGGACACGCTCGCCCGTGCGGGACAGGAGGTGGCGCCGGAGGAGATCGAGCGCAGGCGCGGCGCGTTGACCTCCGAAACGCTCGCGACCATCGTCTACACGTCGGGCACGACGGGCTCGCCGAAGGGCTGCATGATCAGCCACGGCAACCTGACCGAAGCCGTCCAGAGTATCCTCGGCGTGCCCGGGGTCCGGGACCGGGTTCTGGCCGGGGATGCCTGCTCGCTGTTGTTCCTGCCGTTGTCCCACATCCTGGCCCGGGTGGTCTCGCTGTGCCTGGTGCACGCCGGCAAGCGGGTCGGCTACCTCGCCGACCCCGCCGAGTTGCCTGAGGAGCTCACCGCCTTCCGGCCGACGATCCTGCTCGCTGTACCCCGCGTGCTGGAAAGGGTCGCGGCGGCGGCCCGCCAGCAAGCTGAAGCCGAAGGCCACCAGCGGCTGTTCGCCGCGGCCGAGGCAACGGCGATCGCCTGCAGCCGGGCCGGCCGGGAGGCGGGCATCGGGCTGCGGCTACGGCACGCTGTCTTCGGCCGCCTGGTCTACGCGCGGCTGCGCGAGGCGCTCGGCGGGCGTGCGGCCTGGGTGATCAGCGGCGGCGCGCCGCTGAACGAAGACGTCGGGCATTTCCTGCGCGGCGCGGGGATCGCGGTCATGGAGGGCTGGGGCCTGACCGAGACAGTGGGCCCCGCCACCATGAACCCGCCCGGCCGCCAGCGGATCGGCTCGGTGGGCCTGCCGCTGCCGGGCTGTGCCCTGCGGATCGCGGCCGATGGCGAGATCGAGGTCCAGGGCCCGACCGTCTTCCAGGGGTACTGGCAAGACCCGCAGGCGACCAGCGAGGCATTCGACGGCCGGTGGCTGCGTACCGGGGACCTCGGCTCGGTGGACGACGACGGGTTCGTCTACGTCACCGGCAGGAAGAAGGAACTACTCATCACCGCGGGCGGCAAGAACGTGGCGCCCTCCGCCCTGGAAGACCGGGTGCGCGAGCACTGGCTCATCGCTGAGTGCGTCGTGGTCGGCGACCGGCGGCCCTACATCGCCGCGCTCATCACCCTCGATGAGGCGGCGTTCGCCCGGTGGAAGCAGCAGCAGGGCAAGCCGGCCGCAGCGACTGTCAGCGAACTGGGCGAGGACGCCGGTCTGCTCGCTGTTGTCCAGGAGGCGGTAGACCGGGCGAACACTGCCGTGTCCAGGGCTGAGCGCATCAAGCGGTTCCGCGTTCTGCCCGGCCGGTTCGAAGTCGGCGCCGAGCTGACTCCCACTCAGAAGGTCCGCAGGGATTACGTGCTCGCCAGCTACGCCAGCGACATCGACGCCTTGTATTCGTAACGAACACATCCCTGTTCCCGCTTTTCCGCCGCGCGGAGCCTGTTAGTCGGGTGCGGCGTCCGGGGACGCGAGATGTTCACTGCCCAAAGCCAGGACCAGGGGCAGGAAGATGCGGTCGACGATCTCGATCAGGGTGTCGTCGGGTATGGGTGCCCGGTTCATGATCAGGTCGTGGCGTAGCAGATCGAGGGGCAGCGACTGGATCCGTGGGCTGAGCCGGTCGGGGTCGATCTCGCAGCGCTCGATGGCGCGCTGGATGATGGCGGCCATCCTGCTTGGCGTGCCGGCGATCGCCCGCTCCCGCAGGTCCGAGGGTGACAGCCCGGTGGCGTCGAAGTAATCGGCGAGTACGAAGCTGAGCACCCCGGCGATCTCGCTAACACTGGCGGACATCTGGCGCAGCAGGGCGAGCACGTCCCCGCGCAGCGTGCCGGTGTCCGGCAGATCGAGCGCAGAGAGCGCAGTGCGGTGGCGCATGGCGGCAACGACCAGCTCGACCCGGTCGGACCAGCGTCGGGCAAGCACCGGCCGGCTGGTCCTGGCGCGCGCCGCGACACCATCGAGTGTCAAGCCGGGATAGCCGACTGCGCATAGCTCGTCCCAGGCGGCGTCGAGCAGAGCCGCTTCCAGCGCGGCGCCACGTCGGCGGCGGGCCGACGGGGAGGAACGTTGGCGCTCCGTGGTGGAAGTCGGTCGAGTCGTTGGGCTCACCGCACCACCATAACCGCAGGATGCGCCTTGCGCATCTTATCTTCGGCCGTTACCCTGGCCATCGTTGGATGCGGGAGACGCATCTTATAGCGATGGATCGGAGTCCCGTGAGCGCGGCAACACCAGAGGCAGGGGCCGAGAAGGAGCGGCTGGACCCTGAGTTCATCAAGCTGGCGGTGATCCTGCTGGTCGGGGTCGTCATGGTCGCGTTCGACACGACCATCGTCAACGTTGCGATCAACGACATTGCGCAGGGTCTGCACACGTCGGTGTCGACCGCCCAGTGGACGATCAGCGGCTACGTACTCGCACTCGGCATGGTCGTCCCCGTCGCGGCGTGGGCCAGCGAACGCTTCGGTGCCAAGCAGGTCTGGATAGGAGCACTGGCCCTGTTCATGGTCGCCTCGTTCCTGTCGAGCGTGGCATGGGACATCGAGGCGCTGATCGCGTTCCGGCTGCTGCAGGGCGTCGGCGGCGGCCTGATGCTGCCCCTCGTGCAGAACCTGCTGGTCGAGGCCGCCGGCGGACGCAAGCTCGGCAGGATCATGGCCCTGGTCAGCCTTCCCGGGCTGTTCGGTCCGATCGCAGGGCCGGTCATCGGCGGTCTGATCGTCAGCCACCTCTCTTGGCGGTGGATCTTCTTGGTCAACGTGCCGTTCTCCGTCGCTGGCCTCGTCCTGGCCTGGCGCGGCCTGAAGCGCAGCATCCCGCGCAAGGGGGCGTACCTCGACGTCATCGGCCTGGTCCTGCTCTCACCGAGCCTCGCCGCGATCCTCTACGCGGTCACCGAGGTGGGCATCCAGGGAGGCTTTGGCTACACCATCGTGCTCGCACCCCTCGCTGCCGGTGTCGCCCTGCTCGGTGTCTTCGCCCTCCACGCCCTGCGCACTCGCCGTCCGCCGCTGGTGGACCTGCGACTGTTCAAGGTGCGGTCGTTCTCGGCCTCGACCGCGTCGATGTTCCTCTCCGGCTTCGGCGTCTACGGGGCGCTGTTGCTCCTGCCCCTCTACTACCAGCAGGTACGCGGCCAAAGCGCGCTCTACGCCGGCCTCCTGCTCGCGCCGCAGGGCGTCGGGATGCTACTCACACGCAGCAAGGCAGGCGAACTCACGGACCGCATCGGCGCCCGGCCGATCGTGCTCGCCGGCGTCCTGCTCACCATCGTCGGCACGGTCGCCTACACCCAAGTCGGCGTGGACACCAACGAGATACTCCTCGGCCTCAGCCTCGTCGTGCGAGGCGCCGGCCTCGGCGCCGTGACCATCCCCGTCATGGCCGCCGCGTACCTCGGGCTGCGACCCGACCAGGTACCCCACGCCACCAGCGTCACCCGCATCGCGCAACAGCTAGGCGGCGCGTTCGGCACGGCCATCCTCGCTATGATCCTCGAGACCCAGCTCCACGCGCACCAGGCTGCGGGCCTCGCTGGCCAGGCCACCGCGTTCGGCAACACCTTCTGGTGGTCACTTGGCTTCACGGCCATCGCCATCATTCCCGCCCTCGCCCTGCCACACCAGCACCACGACTCCACCCATCACGAAGCTGAGCAACACTCCACCCAGAGCCATCCGGGGGAATGACCCGCAACGGAACTGCCCAGCTCTGACGGCGTGGGGGGTCCACGCTGAGGCCAGCGGCCTTCTGTTGCCCACACAACTGCGGATCATCGGGCGGTGGCCGCCTCACATCCACGACCGGCACGCCGCAAGATCACGATGTGTCGCTGGAGTACTAAGCGGCCCTGGGCGGAGCTTGCGGCCCCTCCCGGTCCGTTTCCGCGGACGACCGGACGGTCTTCCGCGGCGCCCTGCCAGTGAACAAGGTGACAGTCAGACCGGTCGCGTAAGCGGTAAGCGCGAGCAGCGGCAGCCGTCCGCCAGGGGCGAATCCGGCGATGGCGAGCCTGGTCAGGCCGAGCATCACGGCGCCGAAGCCGAGCGTCAGCAGCGCCGGCGACCACCGCCCGGCAGGCCCGAGCCCGGCCGGAAGGCGGAGCATCGGGCGCTCGGCCCAGGTGACGGCCATGACAACCGCCGCCAGCACCAGCGTAAGCAGGGCGAACCAGGCCGGCCGCAGCTCCCACCACTGCCCGGTCCCGACGGGCGGCTGCGCCAGCACGCCAGCCGGGTAGAACGCCGCGGCGATGACGATGACCGGCACCATGTGCCACAGGTACACGGTCATGACCGTCGTGTTCAGGCGCGAGACCCCCCGCCACAGCCGCGGCCTGCTGAGCAGCAGCCGCGACACCACCGGTTCGGCCGCCAGCACGAGCCCGGCCTGGGCGGCGGCGAACGCCAGCAGCGCAACCGAAGGCGGCCCGGTGTTGCCGATCCGCTCACCCGCGCCGACCATGTCCACCGGGAACGGCCCCACCGTCACCAGGAGAGCCAGGGCGGCTGCGCCGCACGCGGCCAGCGCGTACGGCCGCCACCGCGGGCGGGTCAGCCTGCCGTCCTGCCAGGCAAAGCCCCACTGGTGCATCGAGCCCCACACCAGCAGGTAGTTGCCGTAGCCGATCACGTGCAGGCGCGGGCCGAGCACGGCGGCGTCCACCGCGGCCGCCCCGGCGGCCATGACGGCAGGAACCGTCAGGCCCCACCGCCGGTGCGCGGCGAGCAGCAGCGGGGTCAGCGCAATCAGCAGCAGGTAGACGGGCAGGAACCACAACTGCAGCGCCACGAGCCAGCCGGCCTCGGCGATCTCGGCCGGACTCGCGCCGGCCGCCCGCGCCGCCGCGACAGCCAGGACCGCGACCACGAGATACACCGTGGTGGGCCACAGCAGCCGCATGGCCCGGTCGCGTGCCCACCGGGTCCAGCTCTGCCCGCGTGCCCGGTGCGCCGTCCAGGACAGGGCGTTGACATAGCCGCCGACCAGGAAGAAGACCGGCATCACATGGAGCAGCCAGGTGACCCACCGTCCCCAGCCGACGTAGTTCAGCGCGTCGAGCCCGGACAGCTGCCCGTTCCGGTAGGTGACGTCGGTCAGCAGCCAGTGGCCGTAAACCACCCCGCCGATGGCGGTGACCCGCAGCAGGTCCGCGTAGCGATTGCGTTCCATCCCGGCGAACTCCTCAGCCAGCCCTGCGGCCGGTGGGCGCGCAAGGCAGGGTCCGCGGCTTGGCGGACCCAGTCTTCAGCGTCCTGGCGGCCGGGCCTAGTTTCCAGGGACGCAGGTCCCGCGGACCCGGCCATCCGGCCGTTTCCGGATCGGGCAGTATCGCCGATGGGACCTTGGTCCCTGGTTCACCGCCTGGCTGCCGCGATGGAATGAGAGCCCCGCACACCCCGAGGTGCTCATCGCCATGACGTTCGCCAGCCAGATACGGGAGCACCAGGCGCGTTGCCAGCCGCACCTGGCCAAGCTGCAGATGCTGACGCCCGGCGAAGCCGCCGCGGCGCACCAGGGAACGGTCGCCGCGGTACGCCTGGAGACCAGCGCGATCCTCGCCGAGGCGGAGGCCGCCATACGCGCCACGCTCGCCGCAACGGCTGGCAGCCGCAAATCGGAAACAGAAACGTTCCTGCTGGTCCGGCTGAACCGGCTCGCCGCCGCGGCCGACGATGCGGTCACTGCGGCCGGCGGCGAGGACGGCCCCCATCTCCACCGTCACGTGCGCAGATTCGACGCGCTGACGTCCGCGATCTGGGCAGTGCAGCACGCCGTATACAGTCACGGGCCACCGCATCCGGCCCGCTAACCGTCCTGTTCAGGGAAGCTGCAGGCATGGCCCGGCTGGCGGGCTAGTCAAAATCATCTTCCCGAACGAATCGTGGCGCCTGCCCAGGGATCTGACCGGACCTCCGGTCCAGCGGGCCAGCGCGGGCAATCCCGCGCGGTTCAGTCTGCGCGGCCGCCGGGATCGGGACCAAGGGCCCTCCACCTCACCGCATCGCCGGGGCACGATGGTGGTGATAGTTAGTTGCAGGTAAGCAATAGGAGGCCTGATGAGGGCAGCGCACAGCGGCCTCCAGCGGAGTCGGCCACCTGCTCTGGCTTCCGCTCCTGCCGGGTTCGCGGGGCGGGGCGGCGTGGATCGCTACCGGTGGGCCGCGCTGTCGAACACCACGCTGAGCATGACCGGGTCCTTCGCAGGTCACGTCTGGACGTGTGCCGCTGTCGGCCGTGGGCGCTCCGAAGGGGGCTGATGCCATGAAGGCCTGGTTCAGGCGCGTGAGGTCCGCCGGACTGACCCGGCTGGATGATGAACTGCCCCGGTTCAGCAGCCCGCTGTGGGCGGCCAGCCGCGCCTGCTGCTGCCCGGGCAGGCCGGTCGTCACGGTCATCATTCCGCCGGCCGCGAGTCGCCCGTACCCGGTTGACCTCCTGCTGTGCGGCCACCACTTCCGGGTCAGCCAGGCCGCCTTGCAGGCTGCAGGCGCCGCGGTCTACGACGACACAGGCTCGCTGATCATGTCCGGATCCGGTGAGCCTCAGGCTGGCCGCCGCGAGCCCGCAGGAAGATGCTGACCGCGGCGGGCGCTATCAACCGTTACTTGTCACTGAGCGACGGCGAACGCCGATCTCAGCTAATCGCGTCCGCCACTGATGACAATCGCTTGGCCGCCGGTGACCTTCGTCTCTGGATGCCCGCATGCGGCCACGCCCACGCTGACACTGACAGAACGACTCGCCGGCCTGTTGGCAGGCGAGCAGGCCTGATGGGAGTCTTTCAGATGGAGACCCTGATCATCGTCATCGCCGTAGTGCTGGTCCTGGTCGTGTTCGCGCTGGCGGTGCGGATCGTCCGGCAGTACGAGCAGGGAGTGCTGTTCCGGCTGGGGCGGCTCCGCGGCTCGCGGGCGCCAGGGCTGCGGCTGATCATCCCGTTCGTCGATGTGCTGCACAAGGTGTCGCTGCGGATCGTCACGATGCCGATCCAGTCGCAGGGCATCATCACGCGCGACAACGTCAGCGTGGACGTATCGGCGGTCGCCTACTTCCGGGTGGTCGACGCAGTGAAGTCGGTGCTGGCGATCGAGAACGTGCAGGCGGCGATCGACCAGATCGCCCAGACCACGCTGCGCAAGGTCGTCGGCCAGCACACCCTGGATCAGACCCTGGCCGAGACCGACACGATCAACCTGGACATCCGCAAGATCCTCGACGCCGCCACCATCGACTGGGGCGTGGAGGTGACCTTGGTTGAGCTCAAGGACATACAGCTGCCCGACAGCATGAAGCGCGCCATGGCCCGCCAGGCCGAGGCCGAGCGGGAAAAGCGAGCCAAGATCATCAACGCGGAGGGGGAGTCGCTGGCCGCCGCCGCCCTGGGCGATGCTTCCGACACGATGATGGCTCACCCGCTCGCCCTGCAGCTGCGCAACCTGCAGAGCCTGGTCGAGATCGGCGTCGACAAGAACACCACCGTCGTGTTCCCGGCCCCGCTGATGAGCACGATCGAGGAACTCGGCGCGTTCCTCAACCGCGAGGAGGACGCCGCCCGCACCGGGAGCACTCGGCAGCCCTCAACCGTGAGCCAGGCTCGCGAGCCGGGGGAACCGGTCGTGGTGGCCAACGGCCAGTACGGCGCTCAAAGCCAGCTCGCTGATCGCCCGTCTTCCTGATCAGCCTCCCGATGGGTTCAAGAGCGAACAGCGAACTACGTACTGGCTGTCGCCGCAATGACCTGCCCTGAGGAAAGGTGGTGACAGCCATGGCGATAAGCAGGCATTGGGTGGTTGACACGCTGCGCCGTGTCGCCAAATACAACCGGCTGCTGGAAATCGCCGCAGCCCACCCGAGCCTGCACTACGGCGTACCCGGGCCGCTGGCTGCCTGACCCGGGCCGGCAGACGGATCGCCGTAACTCCGTGTAGTTTCCGCGGATCACTAGAACGGGGCAAGGGGCGTGCTGCGTGCAGTGCTGGCTGACCGAGCCGAGCAGGGCGGCGGCGAACCCGCCGTGTCCGCGGCTGCCTACGACCAGGAGGTCCGCGCCGCGGGCAGCTCGCAGCAGCACGTCGGCGGGGTGTCCCTCGGCGACGCGGGGGCTGACCACAACGTCCGGCGCGACACCGCTGACCTCGGCAAGCGCCTCGACGAGGGTCTTTTCCGCAGTGCGTTCCAAATCGACAGCCCAGTCGGAGGTCGGCGCCATGCCATAGCCGGTCGGGTACCACCATGCGGTCACCGCCTCCACCACGGCGCCTGTCCGCTCCGCTTGGCGGACAGCCCAGCGCAGCGCCGCCTTCGACGATGGCGATCCGTCCACTCCGACGACGATGCGCGGCGTGCGGTGATCTTGCGTGGTGGTCATCGCTGACTTCCTCCTTGTGGGTGCTTGGCGAGGATTTCCTGCAGCCGGGCGATGAAGGCGAGCGATTCGCTGTGCCTACGCTGCCAGACGTTGCGGCCGAAGATCAGCCCGGTCGCTCCGGCATCCAGTGACCGCTGGGCCTTCTCCAGCATCACCTCGTCGCCAGCCTGCTCTCCGCCGGAAACCAGCAGCAGGGTGCGGTTGGCCGACCGGACCACCGCTTCGATGGCCTGCTGGGAGGAGAATTCCGCGTCGTAGGCGCGGGGCACGCCGGCCCGCTTCTCGGGGTGCGGGAAGTTCACCTTGACCACGTCCGCTCCGAGCTCGCTGGCTGTGCGTGCCGCGTAGTCGACGGCGTAGAAGGAATCCTTGCCGCCCTTGGCCTCGATCGCTGCCCCGCGCGGGTAGGCCCACACGATCAGTGGCATGCCGAGCCGCCGGGCGTCATCGCGGACCTGCCGGAACTGGGCGAAGTCGGCCTCCGCCGCAGGCGTCCCGACATACAGCGTGTACCCGACCGCGTCCGCGCCCAGCCGGACGGCGTCGGCCACGGCTGCGTGCAGCGGTGACAGCGCCTCGGCGTCGGATGGGATGTCGGTCTTCCCGTTCAGCTTCAGGATCAGCGGCACCTCGCCCGCATAATCCCAGTAGAACTTCTCCGCCAGGCCGATCTGGATGGCGATGCCGTTGAACCCGCCCTCGACCGCGAGTCTGGCGATATAGGCCGGGTCGGTGGCCTCGGGATTGGCGAAGAAGTCCCGCGGGCCATGCTCGAGACCCTGATCGTAGGGCAGGAACAGCGCCGTCCCGTTGCGTAGGCCGAACTGATACAGGATCCTGTGCAACCGCGCCTTCTTCCCGGCATTGAGTCCAAGCTCACCGATATCCGACCACGGGCGCATGCCAACCCACCTCCTGACAGCGGCGGTCGCGCCGACCCGGATGGGCCGCTCCGGCACGCCGGAAACGTCCTACTGCACTGCCAGGCTCGCCGTATGCCCTTGCAGGACGGCAGAGTCTTACGACCCCCGCGTGCCGGCCGAAGGACCCGACGCGCGCCCAGCCTGCGGCGGCGTGATTGACCCATCTTCTCCACCGGCCTGATAGGACGCGCAGGGTGTCGATCGGGACGGGGGCCAGACGCTGGGCTCCCACCTGGCAGTGCGCGTCGGCGCCTTCGTCTGCGGTGAACTCCGGGAGCGTCTTGTGTCAGGTCAGGTAGTCGAACAGCTGCCGGGCCCGGCCGCCGGAGAACGGTTCGCTGGCGGCGCATCGTAAATCGGCGCCGGGCAGGCGATCCTGTTAGCGACCCCCGTCTCACAGTCGGTAAGGCACGCCGCCAAGCTCGGACGTGGCGATTACAGCTTGCTTCTACGGGTCGACGACGCCGATGAGGAACCAGCCCAATGCACCAGCGAGACAAAGCTCCTGCCGTACCGCTGGGGCCGTGCAGGCGAGTTTGCCGCCAACCCGGGCTGCCGGGATGTCTTTCGGGCCGTTGGTCCCTAGGTCGCGGGCATTCCGGTGTGAAAGATGAACGAGACGGCCGCAGTCGATCCTGGCTTGGAGTGGGCTGATGATGCGCTCAGGCGACAGGTTGCCGGGTTGTACCCGGCCGCCTACCAGATGACTCGCAGCCCTGCCGGCGCCGAGGACCCGGTACTGGAGACAATCGCGAAGGCGTTCGCGGCCACGACCCGGTTCCGGCCCGGTACGAACCTGAACGCGTGGCTGCAGCGCACCAGGGCTAACACCTTCATCAGCTGTTGCCGTAAAGGCCAGCATGAGCCGCCACCGATGCCCGCAAGGGCCGGCCAACGGCTGGCCTCCGCCAGGTCTGACGGCAGGGCTGGTTCGAGTTCGGCCGAAGACCACGTGGTCGCTCGCCCGATCGATGCCGATCTGGTGGCGGCAATGCTCGCGCTGCCGTGCCGCCAGCGGATCACCGTCTACCTCGCCGATGTCAAAGGTTTCAGCTACGAGGAGATCTCAGACCTGACTGGCATCCCGGTCGACAGTGTGAAGTCGTGTCTGCACTGGGGCCGCATCACGCTCTTGGCCACGCTCGCCGCGCGTGCGTCCCTTAACACCTCAGGCCAGATGGGCAATACATGAAGCACCGGCGACCACCTTTTCACTCCTGGGGAGCGAGGGCGATGAACTTACCGCGCTATGCACCCGCCGAGCTGGTCATCGAGCACGCCACGTCACCGTCGCCATCAAGGGTGGGCCGGGCTCTCAGCATGTCGTGCCGCTCGCGGCTTGGCGGGTGGACCGACCATACAGCCCACGGCAGCCGAACCACGTGGGAGCGCCGGAATTCCTCGAGTTCCCCTCCTGGGCAGCGGCCAGGCGTCCGGGGACTCCTTGCCTGCGGACGGCGGCGCGGCAGGCCGCGGGGAGCGTCGCAGACATCCTCCAGACGCTGCCTGTCGGCGTGGCCGCGATCCGCGTACGCGGCTGCCGCCCAGCTTCGCTTTCCGCTGCGCATGCAAGTGGCGAAACGGGAAGAACAGCCAGCTCCGTGCAGTGACTGCACTGGGCAGTCCGAGATCCCGAGGGCCTATGCATCCTGCGACACGGGGCTTACGCTTGCTGATGTCCGCCTTCGTGGCTCCTGGTCGCGGCAGGCCGGACGGGGCTGTTCCAGACCCTGACGGCGCCGCGCACGAGTGTTGGAATACACAAATCAGGCACCAGGAGTGCGACATGACACCTGACGGGCTCGGGGCTGATCCCGCTCCCGCGAGAACGCCCCCGCAGCCCGGGTCCAGTGAATACCCCCAGGACCCGGGGTATGGCAGCGATGTCGGCTCGCTCGGCCAGGCGATCGTTCACCGGTTGTTCTCAGCCGGGCTAGACCTGAGTTTCGCGGTCATGGTGACTGCTGACGGGCCGGTCGCAGACCGGCTGCAGCACGCCATCGCCGAACTCGATCAGGCGATCGCTGAAGTGCGGCACCTGATGTTCGCCCTTTCTAGGTCAGCCGACGGCCCGCGACTCGACGGCGGTCCGTCCTGAACAGCCTGCTGGCAGTCATTCGGAACCGTCTGGCAGAGATGCCGCGGAGTGGAGCCAGCAATCTTGTCGGCGACGATTTCGTCGCCACTTGACGCCTGCGATCACTTGCGCGGTTCGCGGCTCATCCGGCGGTAGTGGTGCGTTATCGCAGCAGACAGATCCTGATCCAGCCCAGCGCATGTGACGCGATCCTTCGACGCCGGCCAGTTTCAGGTCATGATCGCAGGCGTAGTCGAGCATCAGCGCAAAGGCGTCCTTGATGGCCAGGTGCAGACGCTTGCCAGCCCGCCGTCGGGGCCTGCTCGGTGACGATCCGGCCTCTGCGTTTGTGGCCGCTGGGTGGCCATCTCGTGATGGTGGAACGCACTCGTGCGGATCGGGCTGGCATCTCATGATCGTTCGGCCGCGCTGGCTAAGGCGGTGGCGTGAGCCTGGTGTCCTGCTCCCGGGTGCCCCCGTCTGCGCTCGGCGGCATTGTCTGGGGGGCGGTGTTCCCCAGGGCGGTGAAGGAAAGCCGCCGGGCGACCACGTCGGCGGCGACCTCCGAGATCGGCCTGGATTCGACGTAGGCGCGGGCGCGCAAGGCCACCAGTGCCTCGGTGATGGGGACCGCCATCTGTACCGAGATCATTCCGGCGGCCTGATGAACCTCAGCGCGTCGCCCGGTGAACCCCCGCCCGACCAACTCGACCGCACCCGGAGCAAGCGCGCCGCGGTCATCGAGGGCCAGCATCAGCACCGCGTCAGCGTAGAGCAGCCACACGCTCAGCTCGTCGGCGCTCGGCCTGCCCGGGCGCTCCCGGTACAGAGATAGCACCCCCACCCGGGCGGCGCCTGAACATACCGGGATCGCAAAGATCGCCGTCAACCCGCGCGCCTGCGCCGCCGGCGCAAGCTCCGGCCAGCGGGTCAGCACCCAGCTGTTCGTCATGTTGTCGGCGAACACCGGCCCGTCGCCTTTCATTGCCTCGACGCTTGGGCCCTCCCCGAGAGTTGCCTGCAGCTCCTCCAGCTCACCGCTGCGCGTATCGGTAGCAAATACCGGCTCAGGTGCTTCGCAGGCTGACGGCATTGACAGTGCCGCCCCAGCCCCGGCCGCCCGGGCGCATGCCACGATCGCGTGCGGGACAGACATCGCAGCGTTTTCCCGGCGGGCCTGCGCGGCAATGGACAGCCACACCCCAATGGAACCTTGCGTCACAGCAGTTTCCTCCCCTCCGGGCGGAGATGCTGACACCTTCCTGCGAGCAGGCCGTATGGGCGGAGAGGCCGCCGTCCCTATCCGCCGGGACAAACGTCCTGTCTCGGACCGTCCGCACTGAGTGTCCAAGATGGATCTGGACGGGTCGCTGCCCACAAGGCTTCAGCTCCCTGACCTTGGTGCCTGCAGGACATCCTGGAACCCCGTAACGCTATACTGTTGCAACCGCCGGGCCATCTTGCCGGTTGCGCTGAGCGGATCTCCCTGGCAGGCGGCGGTACAGCGGGTGTCAGAGGAGCTGGGCTGTGGCGCGGGAAGACCAGCGGAGGGCGCGCATCGTCGCCGCGGTTGCCGGACGCGGTGGCAGCATCCGCGTCGATGAGCTGATGCGGCGGATCTGCCTCCTGGCGGTCAATGAGATGGGAGCTTCGGGCTGCACGCTGGCCCTGATTGCCGGTACAGAGCCGCTGGGTATGCTCGCTAGTGCCGGACGGCACTCCAGCACGATCACCGAGCTGCAGTTCGAACTCGGTGAAGGCCCCTGCATGGATGCCTACGAATCTGGGGTCCCGGTCTTGCTACCAGACCTCCCCGCCGACGGCGCGCTCAGCTGGCCCGTGTACACGGCAGCTGCCGCCGAGCGAGGCGTGCGCGCAGAGTTCTGCTTTCCCCTTGGCGTCGGAATGAACAGCATCGGCGTGTTCGACCTCTGCCGTGACGAGCGCGGCGTGCTCAGCCACGAGCAGCTGGCGGACGCGCGTGTCGCGGCGGACATCGCGCGCGACGCGATGCTGTATCTGCAGGAGCCACCAGGTCACCCTGCTCTCGCGCTGCTGCTTGAGAGCGTCGGCATGGACCGGCTCGTGGTTCACCAGGCTACGGGGATGATCGCGGCGCAATTGGATGAGACACCGTCTGACGCGCTCGCCCGACTGCGAGCCGGCGCGTTCGAGAGCGGGCGTTCTATTTACGACATCGCGCAGGACGTCGTCGAACGGCGGGTGAGATTCGGTGAGTGAGGTCAGCAGGACGCCGGACGACGGGCGAGAAGGCTCACTCGACGACAACAACGGGGATGAAGTGCGCCGCCGCGAACGCCTGCTCGCCCGAGCGTTCGTGCGTCTCGCGGATACCCTGTCCGACGAGTTCGACGTTGTCGAATTCCTGCACGGTCTGTCGGTCGACTCGGTGGAGATCATCGGGGCCGAAGCTGCCAGTGTGATGCTGGCCGACACGCGCGGCGGACTGCGGCTAGTCGCGTCCTCGCAGGAGCGGATGCGGCTGCTGGAGTTGTTCGAGATCCAAAGCGCGCAAGGCCCGTGCCTGGATGCGTTCGGCTCCGGGCAGCCTGTGCAAGCGAGCGCCGCTGAGAGCCGCAGCCGGTGGCCCGTTTTCGCGCCGCAGGCATCGGAGGCCGGATTCCAGGCCATGTGCGCGGTCCCGTTGCGGGCGCGAACGGACACCATTGGTGCGCTGAACCTCTTCCGCGGTAACGATGAACCATTCAGCGACACGGAGCTGGAGATCGCGCGAGCCATGGCCCAGGTCGCCACGATCGCTCTCATCCAGGAGCGGGCGATCCGCGAGCGGAGCATGCTAGTCGAGCAACTGCAGGCGGCGCTGCGCAGCCGCGTCGTCATCGAGCAGGCGAAGGGCATGCTCGCCGAGCACCTCTCGACGTCCGTAGACGGAGCGTTCCAGCTACTGAACAAGTACGCACGAGATCACAATCGTCGGCTGACCGACGTCGCCCGCGACGTCGTCAACCGGAGGGTGCCGCACGATGCGCTAGCCAGACGGCCCGGGCAATGATCGGGCGAGTTCACGATAAATGCCGCTGCAAGGGCTCGGCGAGCGGATTGGGGAGGCGGGTGTGAGCAGACTCGCGTTCAGTTGAAGACGTGCTGTGAGCGAGGATGGGAAGACCCCGCCGGGAACCGGGCAGACAGCCCCGGCGGACAGCAAGATAAGCCGATGACAGCCAAGGAGGGCCGATGGCCGCCACGGACCGGCGAGTGCGGGAGACCTTTATCGAGCTGACCGATACCTTGGTGACCGACTTCAACATTCTCGAGTTCCTGGAGCGGCTCGCCGACCGTTGCACCGAACTGCTCGGCGTGGGCGCGAGCGGAGTCCTGCTGGCCGACCAGGATGGTGTGCTAGACCTCATGGCGGCATCCACCAAGAATGCCCGGTTGCTTGTGCGGTATCAGCTGCAGAACGCTGAAGGCCCTGGCCTAGACGCCTACCGTTTGGGCCGCCAGGTCCAGCGCGCCGACCTCGCCGATTCCGATCCGCGCTGGCCACGGTTCGCCTTCGCCGCCCGCGCTGCCGGGTTCGCCGCCGTGCACGCACTGCCAATGCGGCTGCGCGAGCAGGCGGTCGGTGCGCTCAACCTGTTCAGCGCCGCCCCCGGACCGCTCGATGAGAAGACCGTCACACTCGCCCAGGCTCTGGCCGACGCTGCCACCATCGGCATCGTGCACCAGCGTGCCCTGGCCCGCCAGGAAATCCTCGCCAGGCAGTTGCAGGCCGCGCTCAGCAGCCGGATCGTGATCGAGCAGGCCAAAGGTTTTCTCGCCGAACGCCTCGGCGTCAGCGTGGAAGCTGCTTTCGCCACACTGCGCAGCTTCGCCCGCGACCACAACCGTAAGCTCGCTGACGTCGCCGCCGAGGTCATCGATGGCCGCCTGGACCTGGCTGAGTGACGGAACAATCTCGAATGCCGCGCTTGTCCGGCACCGTGACCCGGCCGTCCAACTTCAGCCCGGGCTGACTCGACGATGCCCACGGCACCTTCGAGGAAGCGACATGGGCCAGGCAGGCGTGATCGTGAAGCGCTCGTACGGTGAGGGACTTAGTCGAACCTCACCGCCGCGGAAGGT
>Ga0335075_10004220_pt1 | contig 22540 bp, 26 predicted proteins | sample Lox_Sample_24_FD_206723 | JGI IMG/M metagenome (GOLD analysis project Ga0335075, IMG submission 206723) | Soil microbial communities from Loxahatchee National Wildlife Refuge, Florida, United States - Lox_Sample_2.4 | ecosystem: Environmental > Terrestrial > Soil > Wetlands | place: USA...
GAACCGCCCGAGGCCCCAGCAGTGGTCGCCGCGGCGCCTGCCCGCGCATCCTCGGCGTCGGCAGCGGCGTCACGCGGGACGCCAGGAATGTTCCAGCCGGGATCGGTCACCGTGCCCGCCTCCCTTCCGCTGCCACGGGCTGTCCGCCACCAGCGTCAGCCGGTCGGCAGATCAATCGCTCATGTGTTCGATAATATCGCCACCCACTGACATTCTTCGAGCCATTCACGCTGCCGTCGGCGACACATTCTGGCGCCAAAATCTGCCCGCCACTGCCGAAGCGCTCCGAGGCCTCCAGGCAGTGCTCAGGGCGCCTAGGTCGCGACTTGGCAGCCGTGCCAGAAATGGCGAAGAAAAATTACCTCTCGTGACCAACACAATCCTGTAACTAGCTGTGATCGTGGTGGGACTCCGTGTATAACTAGAGACCCACGGTGCTAAGGGGCCCGGCTAACCGGGACGGGGGATAGCTCCGCGGAACACAGGGGGAACCGTAAGTCGCGGAGGGGGACCTTCGTCAGGGGGCCGTTCGATCTCCAGCGGGATCGCCTGGCTGTCTGCCGCCTTAGTGCTACCGGCGCAGCGCAGCAACGAAGGTCGTGATGAGCGGTGGGGGTCTTCGCTCTGTGGGCGGCGCCACCCGGGGGCGTGGCGCGGCCCACAGGCGAGGGCAAGCTAGGCGAGGACAACCGTAGGCGAGGGGACCCTAGGCTCCCCAGATGTCACTCCAGTCCGTTGATCTGCTGGGCCAGCGCGAAGTCGTTGGCCGTCAGTCCGCCCGCCGCATGAGTCGACAAGGTGAGCGTCACCTTGTTCCACTCGATGGTGATGTCGGGATGGTGATTGACAGCCTCGGCAAGGTAGGCAACTGCTCCGACATACAGGATCGCGGCCTTGAAATCCGCCAGTTTCGTGACATGCACGATCTCGTTGTCCTTGCGGCTCCAGCCGGGAACGCCCGCCAGCCGCTCCGTTATCTGCTCGTCAGTCAGCAAGTCCATGCACAGCTCCGTGAGGTCTCGCGAATCGGCTCTCCCCCAGTCTGTGCCCGCCGCTGGCCGGCCGCCACCGGACCCGCCTGCGGCCCGGTAGGCTCCGTGGTCGTGACAGACTCCGCGCCCGCCGGCTCTGGCGGCAAGCCCGCGGCTCGCCGCACCCCGCTAACCAGCATGCATGAGCAACTCGGCGCGAGCCTGACCGATTTCGCCGGATGGCTGATGCCGCTCCGCTATCGCAGCGAGACCGCCGAGCACAACGCCGTAAGAACCGCGGCCGGCCTGTTCGACTTGTCTCATATGGGGGAATTCGCCGTCACTGGCACCGATGCCGCCTCAGCCCTGGATTACGCAGTGACCGGCGAGCCGTCGGCGCTGAAGCCGGGCCGGGCACGGTACACGATGATCGTCGCTGAGGACGGCGGCGTCATCGACGACCTGATCGTCTACCGGCTCGCCGACACCGAGTTCCTGATCGTCGCCAACGCTGCAAACACCGCTGTCGTCGGCGCCGCTCTGACCGAGCGCGCGGCCGATTTCGACGCCACCGTTACCGACCGCACCGAGGACTACGCACTGATCGCCATCCAGGGGCCTCGGGCCGCTGCGATCCTGGCCCCGCTGACCAGCGCCGACCTCACCGAAGTGAAGTACTACGCGAGCTACCCGGCTCAGGTCGCGGGGCGCGGTGTGCTGCTGGCTCGCACCGGCTATACCGGCGAGGACGGCTTCGAGATCTTCGCCGCACCGCAGGATGCCGAGCACCTGTGGGCCAGGCTCAGTGAGGCCGGGGCTTCCGACGGGCTGGTACCGGCGGGACTGGCGGCTCGCGACACGCTCCGGCTCGAGGCTGGGATGCCGCTCTACGGGAACGAGCTCGGGGCTGACCTCACGCCGTTCGACGCAGGCCTGGGTCGGGTGGTCAAGTTCGACAAGCCCCGCGGTTTCGTCGGCCGTGACGCTCTTGCCCGCCAAGCACAAGAGCCACCGGCCAGGCGCCTGGTCGGCCTGAAACTGCAGGCACGCCGTATACCGCGACACGGTTATGCGGTCCTGTGGGCGGGCCAGCCGGCTGGCGTAATCACCAGCGGCACGCGGTCGCCAACCTTGGGCGTCCCGATCGCGATGGCGTACGTCCGGCCCGACGTGGCCGAAGCTGCCAGCGCCCCTCCTAAAGCCGGAACGGCGGAGCTGACGGTCGATGTTAGAGGAAGTGCAGAGCCGGCCACACTGGTGGAGTTGCCGTTTTACCGCCGCCCGGCCTGACCGACGGCCGCGGCCCCCATATACCCCAGAAGCACCATGCAAGAGAGGCGCAAATGACCGTTCCCGGCGAGCTTTACTACACGCCTGAGCATGAGTGGGTTGCTATTAGCGGGTCCACTGCCTCGGTGGGCATCACCGACCACGCCCAGCGCGCACTCGGCGACGTCGTCTTCGTCTCGGTGCCGACCGCCGGGACCCGGGTCACCTCCGGCGAGCCGTGCGGTGAGGTCGAGTCCACTAAATCGGTTAGTGACTTGTATTCCCCGGTCGACGGCGAGGTGACCGAGGTCAATCCGGAGATCGACGATGACCCTGGCTTGGTCAACTCCGATCCCTACGGCTCGGGCTGGCTGTTCAAAGTGCAGCTCGACGAGACCGACGGCGACGTGCCACCGGGCCTGCTCTCGGCTAGCGAGTACGCGGCCCTGACTAAGGAAGAAGAGTGAGTCGTAGCGGCAGCCCGCAGGACCTCAGTCGGCTCGACGCGGCGACAGCGCACCTCGACCCCCCGTTCGCCATCGTCGACATGGCGGCCTTCAGGGCGAACGCCGCCGCGATGGCGAGTCGCGCGCACGGCAAGCCGATCCGACTGGCCAGCAAGTCCGTTCGGTGCCGTCGCCTGATCGAGCAGGCGCTGCAACTCGAGGGCTTCCGCGGCATCCTGGCCTACACCCTGCCGGAGGCGCTCTGGCTGGCCTCATGCGGCACGAGCGATGACATCGTCGTCGCGTATCCCACCGCCGACCGGTCCGCCCTGGCCCGGCTGATTGCGGATGCGGGAGCCGCTGCATCGATCACGGTCATGGTTGACTCCACCGAGCACCTCGACCTCATCGAGAAGGTTGCCGCTGAGGACGCGAACCCGCAGCCAGTCCGGGTCGCGATCGACATCGACGCCGGCTACGTGACGCTCGGCGGCAAGTTCCGGGCCGGCGCGCGCCGGTCCCCCGTCCGATTGCCCGATGACGCGGAGGCGCTCGCAAGAGCGATCATGGCGAGGCCCGGCCTCCGGCTCGTCGGTCTCATGGCCTACGAGGCACAGATCGCGGGCGTCGGCGACAACCCACCGGGCCGACCGATCTACGCCATTGGCGTCCGGCTGATGCAGCGCAGGTCAGCGGCCGAGCTCGCGGCTCGGCGAGCGGCGATCGTGGCGGCGATCCGTGCGCTGACTCCGCTGGAGTTCGTCAACGGTGGCGGCACCGGTTCGCTCGAAGGAACGTCGGCCGAGCCTGCAGTCACCGAGATCGGCGCCGGGTCAGGCCTCTACCACCCGACCCTGTTCGACGCTTACCGCGGGTTCTCCGGTCAGCCGGCCGCGATGTTCGCGCTGCCTGTCGTTCGCCGTCCGGCTCCGGGCGTGGTGACTGCTCTGGGCGGCGGGTATCCCGCGTCCGGGCCCGGCGCGTGGAGCCGGGTACCGTCTCCGTACCTGCCAGGCGGGCTGAAGCTCGATTCCGAAGAGGGCGCCGGCGAAGTGCAGACTCCCCTGCTTGGCCCTGCAGCCGACAGCCTGAAACTCGGCGACAGGGTCTGGATGCGACACGCCAAAGCTGGAGAACTCTGCGAGCGGTTCAGCCAGCTGCACCTCGTTGACGGCGAAGCCATTGTTGCGACCGTGCCCACTTATCGGGGCGAAGGCCAGACCTTCCTGTAGTCCGCGCCTTCGCGTAGTGCCGTGGTGAGTGCCTTCGGCCGCGGGGCTAGCGGTTGTGCCGGTGTCGTGCCCAGATACGCGCGATCGTCAGCCCGACTACCGCGACTCCGATCGCGGCCGCGCTCAGCTGTACCTCCGGCTTGCTGACCTGCTCGGCAACCTTGTTCCTGAGCAGGCGCAGGTTGCTGGCTGGGCTGACCCGCTCGGCAAGTGTGTCGATCGTGCGCGCGAGATCCTCACGAGTTCGCTCGATCTGCGCGTAGAGGGCATCAGGGTCGCCCTTCGCGACGGCACCGTTGACGGTCACCGCACCGTGAACCTCGACTGCCGCGCCCGGCTCCGCCATTAGCTTTGTCCCTTCTGCGCCATGGCTACTCCGCTGACACCCATGGCCTAGCTAACTAGTGTCCCAGGCAGACGGTCGCAGCGCGCGGCCGGCCGCACAGTTTGCGTCGATCTCGCTCGCTCGCGGGCCGCGCTCCGGTGCTTTTTCTGCGGGCAGCTAAGCTGCGGCGGCCCAGGGCGATGCGCCCGGGGCCGCCGCGGCTCGCGGTAAAACGCTGGCCGCTAGCTGGTGGAGTTAGCCAGCTGGTGCGCCGCGTGGATCAGCGCCCGGCAAGCCGACACCTGGAACCCGGCGCCGAAGACTGGCCTGTCCCGGAACGCCGCATCCTCCAGCTCGCCCTTGATCTGTTCGGCCAGGTGATCCCTGGCAACCTCGAGCGCTCGCAGGTGAGCATCGACGCTCACGTACTCCGAGTCGGCCGCAGAGTTGCTCTCGATCGCGCTGGTGTCTGCCTGCAGCGTGTAGGCAGCGAATTCACCAACGCTGGAGTTCAGTTGCTTGTAGCACTCACCAAGCGCGGTCACGCCTGGCTGGCTGAGTGCATAGTTCTTGTCGCGCAGGATCTGGGTGATGACCCGACCATCGTGCTCGTAGTCATCTCTGAGCCCGAGCAGGTACATCATCGTCGGGCGGATGTCGGTCTCGTCCACCCAGGGACCGGGCAGGCGGTAGTCCGATACCACGGTGAGCCCGCTGTTGGCGCCCGCGGAATTCGGGCCCTGGTTGGCCGCCGGACCGTCGAGGCCGAGGTGCTTGACTCCGGGTCCGACGAAGCCAACATAGTTGGAGTTGACCTCCGCGGCGTAGTCACCGTGATCCCAGGCGTAACCGGTGGTCTGGTAGACGCAGTTCGGGCTCTTATAGCTGGTGCCGAGGCCCGTCGCGGTGCAGCTCGTCGACCCGGTCTGCAGGTAGTAGTCCGGGTTGGCGAACATGGCGAACGTCGGCGTCCTTGCCGGGTCCGCGTCCACCATGTGCAGGATCGCTTCCTCGGTCGGATCGGCCAGGTAGTCGGTGAGCTTCTCGTTCGCGTTGCCGGAGTAAGGGTCGTCCGCGGTCAGCCCGCCCACCGCACGCTCGAGCCCCCGTACCGTCGATGTATCTGGACCGGGATTGCCGGTCACGTAGAACTCCGGCGCAGTGTCGTCCTCGAGGCTGAACGGGGTGGTGTTTCCTTCCTCCTGTGCCAGCAGCCCGGTCACGTTCCCGTCCAGCTCGCCGAACGAGCCCGTCGGGTACGTGCACGGCACGTCGTCGGTAACCGTGCTGCCGCTCACCGTGGCACCGTCGCAGTTCGCCGGCGTGGGCTGGATCGCCCGGCCGACGTTCGCACCGGCCTCGTGATCACCCTCATCGGAGCTGATCACGAACAGGGTGTTCTTGGGCGTGATGCCATCGGCGGCCAAGCGGTTGAAAAAGACGCCGAAAGCCTTGTTGTAGTACGCGGCCTGGTCGAGATAGCACTGGCTACCGCTGCCGAGCGCGTCGGGTGCGTCTGCGCACGCGGTCATGCCCGGTATGTACTGGTTGCCGTGCAGGTCGGCCATGTACATGTTGACCACCTGGACCCCGTGCTCCAGCATGTCTGCAGCATAGGAGAGCGACTGCGCAGCGTTGATGCTGTCGTAACCGGGGAAGCCGGGATAGTCAGTCAGGTAGGCGCCGTCGATTTCGTTGCCGAACTCATCGGTGAGGTTGCCTTTGGCGTCGGTCACCGGCACGCCCTGCGACGACAGGCTCGCGGTGCCCGCGCCGAGTTCGGGGTCGATGTACTTGGCACCGAACAGCGCTTGGTAGCCGTGGTAGCCGCCGGGCTCGCCGGGCAGCAGGTCCGGCACCGCGGTGTGCGACGCAGTGGTCTGGCCGTACTTGACTGCCTCAGCGTTCGCGCAGAACGCCGCTCCGCTCGCGCAGTGCACTGCGAGGCCGACGTAGTCGGCGACCTCGGGGTCCTTGTATGGGTCGGGGTCGGCGTTGAGCTGCGCTACCTCGGGTGAGTTGGCGCCAAAGGCGTCCGCGATGTCCGGTACCGGGTTCTCCAGTTCCTGATTTACCGTGGCGATCTCGCCGACATTGCAGCCTGCCCGGGTGTACGGCACCCACGGCGCGGGAGTCACGGTGGTCGGGGACACTGGCTTCGAGGCGGTGGCCGGCGGCACCGGCGAGTACACCAGGTTCGGGTTGGTGTCGTGGCCTGCGGTAGGCGTCGAGGCGGTGTCGTCGATCGGGTCAGTCCAGTAGGTGAACGACTCCGCGGGATCCGTCGTGCCGTCGGGGTTGTAAGTCTGGTAAGTGTTGCTGATCGGCTCACCCTGGCGGTCGCCGTACAGGCCAGTTGCCGTCGTTAGCAGGTCATCTGCCGTGTGCGCGATGAGTGGCGTGTGATTGTTCGACAGCAGGACGCCGTTGTCCTCGATGAAGTTCAGGAGGTTCGGCATCTGCTCAAGGTCGGACGGGACGTTCGGGTTATCCCGGAAGAAGTGAACGTTGTCGAAGCCGATCTGGACAACGTGCTTGATGCCATTGGCAAGACGACAGCCGTTCTGACCCCATCCCTGGTGAGTCTTGGCTGCCGAGCTCGTCGAAGCTAGGCCCGGCGTGACCGCCCCTACCACGCACAACCCGCCGACCAGCGCCGCGCTTGCGGTCATCGCGGCCAGGCGCCGTTTGCGTGTGCCTCCGCTTCGCTGCCGAGGTCGCATGTGCTCCTCCTCGTCACTGCTGCCCGGCCGGGCAGCAGAAATTGGCCAATGCTGCCGTAGACGTTAGGCACCCTAATCAAACTCTCGGCGACTATTCATCATCCAGTTAGCCAATCCTCAGGCCGTTCCTATAATGGCCGATTCCGCCCTTCCCGCTACTCGGACCGTGCACTCGGCTCCGCTGGCCGCGCGAGCCAGCGATCCTGGTGGTAAATCCAGCTGCCGTCCTGGTCTAAGCAGTAGAGGCAGATGGTCGGGACGGAGGTGCTATGCGGACAGCAAGCGGCGATGCCCGTGCGATGCGCAGCGTGCCGCTGCCGGCTACCGAACCGGTGGCCGCCAGCAGTGACGGCGCGTCAGCGGAAGCCAGCTGGCCGGATTTCGAGGCCTTCGTGCGCGAGGCGGAGCCCAGATTGAGCCGGGCGCTCGCCGCGGCCTACGGCTTCGAGGACGGGCGGGATGCCACTGCCGAGGCTCTGGCCTATGCCTTCGAACACTGGGCGCGGCTGCAGCACGTCGCGAACCTTCCGGGGTACCTCTTCCGGGTCGGCCAGTCGCGCGGCCGTCGGCGCCGCCAGCCGGTGATTTTCGCCGTGGCGGAGTGCACCGACTACGCCTTCGAGCCCGGCCTGCCGCAAGCCCTGGCCAGCCTCACGCAGCGGCAGCGTCTCGCTGTTGTGCTGGTGCACGGCTACGGCTACACGCTGCGCGAGGTGGCCGAGCTGACCGGGATCCGGCCGACAACCGTGCAGAACCACCTGGCCCGCGGCCTCGCCCGGCTGCGCTCGCGGATGGGAGTAACCGATGGCACCTGACCTGAGAGATCAGATTCACGCACTCATGGAACATGGCATTCAGCCCGTGGCGACCGTGGACATTGCCAGTAGGCAGTCCGGCCGCTCCAGCCCGTTCCCAGCTATTGAAGCCCGGCCTGGACTGCGCCGGAAGCGGACGGTGGTCGTCGCCGCCGGTGCCGCGGCAGCCGCATGCGCGGCGGGCCTGGCGATGGCGCAGCTCGGCGGCTCCGGTGCCGGCGGCACCAGACCAGCGCGACCGGAGTCGGCGGTTCTTACGGCGGCCATGCTGCGGCACCTGACCGCGGCTTCCCGGCTCGCGCTTGCACAGTCCGGCCGCGCAGTCGTGACCTCGCGGGAGGTGCTTGGCGGCAAGCTGCAGCAGACCGGGACCGACGACATCACGTTTGACGGCCGGAACTGGAACGACTCCTTCACGGTGTCGACCCCGGCCGCCGCCGAGCAGCCAGCCTCACGCGAATCGGCGATCAACCGGGTCGTCGACGGCAGGGCCTACGACTATTTCGTGGCCGCAGATGGCCTCGCCTGGTACCACGAAGTCGGTCCCGATGCTGTCGCGAACCTCGCGATCCCGGATCCGCGCGCGCTGCTGCGCGAACTGGCTCCGGCTGCTCGGTTCGCCGAGGGCGGCAGGAGCGTTCTGGCGGGGGTCTCCGTGACCAAGCTGACGGCCACGAACGTGCGCGGCCTACCGTCGCTGAGCTCGCCGGATATCTGGCCGGCCGGCACGATCAGCGCACTGAGTATCTGGGTTGACGGGCATGGTGTCGTCCGGCAGGTGACAGTTACCGGCACGCAAATCGACCACGTTGGGACACTCACTTCCGGCAAGGCCGTGCGTCACCAGCTGGCCCGGTTCCTGGCCCAGGTCAGTGCCCTGGAGCGGCGCGACCACCTGACCCGCGCGCAGGCAATGGAGCGGGTGAAGTTCTTGGTGGTGGGACACGAACTCCGCAGGTTGTACATACCGGGGTTCAAGACTGAGACCGACGTCACCACGATGACGATCCGCTTCACCGACATCGGCCAGCCTCAGGTCATCAGGGCTCCCGCGGATGCGATCCGGGTTTACGGACGGGGCTGATCCGCAGGTTCCGGCGGCGCCGCGGGCAGCTTAGGATCACTGGGTGGCGATTGAGGCAGTGATCTTTGACTGGGGCGGGACGCTGACCCCGTGGCACACGATCGACGCGGCCGAGCTGTGGTCGTGGGTGTGCGAACCGCACTTTCCGCCAGCCGAGGCAGCGCAGTACGCCGCAGCCTTGCTTGCAGCCGAGGACGAGCTGTGGGGGCTGTCCAGGACCGAACAGCGCAGCGCAACCATGAGCGCGCTATTCGACCTGGCCGGCGTCAGCGCGACAGAGGCGTTCCTGGCCAGTTACCTCGGCGCCTGGGAACCGCACACCTTTACCGACCCGGACGTGCCTGACCTGCTGTGCCACCTGCGAGGCCGCGGCGTCAGGATCGGCGTGCTATCGAACACCATGTGGCCGCGCAGCTGGCACGAGGACGTGTTCCGCCGCGACGGCGTGCTTGACCTGATCGACGGCGCCGTGTACAGCAGCGAGATCGAGTGGACCAAACCGCACCCTGAGGCCTTCCGCGCCGCCATGAGCGCGATCGGGGTGACCGATCCGGCTAGCTGCGTATTCGTCGGCGACCGGCCGTTTGACGACGTGCACGGGGCTCAGACCGTAGGCATGCGGGCAGTCTTGATTCCGAATAGCGACGTCCCGCCATTCGACGGCGCAATTCCGGACGCGATTATCGGCAGCCTGGCCGAGTTGCCCCCGCTCATCGAGTCCTGGTGAGTAACAGGCCGGGTGCAGTGGGTCCAAGGCCGGGACCCGGCTGCCGGTCCCCGCGAGACGAAATTGGCAACTTCGCGGTCTTCCAGAACTGCTGATTCCAGTCCTATAGTTGTCGCTCGCGACGACTGGCCACTGCTTCTCATATAGCGGCCAGACGTGGCAGAGCACATTTGCCCACATGCGGGTTCGGCAGCGCCGCCGCGACTATCGTGCAAGGGGCTTTTATGCATATAAGTGCCGGAGACACGGCATGGATGCTCACGTCCACGGCTCTTGTGCTGTTCATGATGCCGGGGCTCGCGCTGTTCTATGGCGGGCTCGTCGGAGCCAAGAACGTAGTTGCGACCATGGTGCAGTCCTTTGTCGCCATCGGCCTGATCAGTCTGCTGTGGGTCATCGTCGGCTACTCCCTCGCGTTCGGCACTGACCACGGCGGAGTGATCGGCAGCCTGTCGAACGTGATGCTGCGAGGCGTCGGAGTGAATCCGGTGCACTTTGCGCCGACGATTCCAGCGCTTGTCTACATGGCGTTCCAGATGAAATTCGCCGTGATCACGCCAGCGCTGATCGCTGGGGCGTTCTGCGAGCGAATGCGCTTCCGGGGATATCTGGTCTTCATCGGCCTGTGGTCCATCATCGTGTACTGCCCGTTTGCGCATGCGGTCTGGGGCGGCGGCATCCTCGGGACTGGTGGCCTGCACGCAATCGACTTCGCCGGCGGCTCGGTCGTGCATGAGCTGGCGGGAGCTGCCGCCCTGGCCACCGCTTTCTACTTGAGGCGAACCAAGCGACTCGACCGGCCGCACAACGTGCCGTTGGTGCTGCTCGGCGCGGGAATCTTGTGGTTCGGCTGGTTCGGCTTCAACGCCGGAAGCGCCAGCTCGGCCGGCGGCGTTGCCGCATACGCGCTGGTGAACACGCAACTCGGTGCGTCGACTGCGATGCTCGCCTGGATGGGCTTTGAGTGGTGGCGGAAGAAGAAGCCGTCCGGAATCGGCATCGCGGCCGGCGCCGTCGCGGGCCTAGCGGCCATCACGCCCGCGTCGGGATTCGTTCCGCCGTGGGCCGCGATCATCATCGGCGCTGCCGCGGGCTCGCTGTGCTACTTCGCGGTCAACATCAAGGATCTGCTGCACTACGACGACTCGCTTGACGTAGTCGGAGTGCACATGGTCGGCGGCATGATCGGAGTGGTCCTGACCGGCGTATTCTCCAGCCTCGCGGTCAACGCTGCCGGTGAGCCCGGCGGTCTCACTCAGCTAGGCCGCCAGCTGGTGCTTGCAGTTGCCGGCGTGGTCTACCCGTTCGTCATGACCTGGCTCATCCTGCTGGTGACCGACAAGCTGGTCGGGTTGAAGGTTACCGAGGCGGACGAGGAAACCGGCTTGGATGTCGCTGAGCATGGCGAGAGCGGGTACGGCTGGTCCGACCCGGCTCCCGCAATGGCCGTCGTAGCAGGCGGCGACAACGGCAGCGATCCGGACCAGATCGCTGTCCAGTCGGCCGACTAGCGGACGAACTCCCGGCCTGGCTTAGTGCAGGTGCCGCTGCCAGTCTCGCGGCACCCGGCCAGCCGGGCCGGGCACCGGCTGATCCTCGGGATGATGCTCCGGCGGGGCCAGTGCGGGACCACCTTCGTACATCTGGTCAGTCTGGTAGTCCCAGAACCACGACTCGCCTGGCTCGAAGCTCCGGATAATCGGATGCCCAGTGGCCGCCGCGTGCTTTGTTGCGTGCTGCTCGGGTGAGGTGTCGCAGCAGCCGATGTGCCCGCACAGAGCGCACCGGCGCAGGTGGACCCACCAGCCGCCGACAGCATCGCACTCGACGCACGCCGTCCCGCTCGGCGGAACCGACGGGTCGATGCCTTCAATCATGGTCATGAGCTCTCCGAATCTGGTTGCGGCGCGGGCAGGTCAGCGAGCGACTCGTTGGCCGCCCACCGGTATACCCCGCTCGCCATCGTGGATGTCGCCCGGTCGGCCCGGATACTGAACACACGGTGCCTGGCCCGCTTGATCTCGCTGTCATCCGGCGCGGCCAGCCAGGCTAGCTCGGCCAGGTGAGCGGCAAGCCGCAGCCCGTCCTCGCCGCCGCGCAGCCCGGCTACCCGCAGCCCGGTCTTGCCCTCCGCAGCAGTCGAATCAGGCGAGGTGCCCGCCAGCTCGGCTTCTGCCAGCTCGGCTTCTGCCAGCTCGGCTTCTGCCAGCTCGGCTCCTGCCAGGGCAGTTTCCGCTAGCTCGACCGCGCGGGTGGCCAGCACAGCCGGGCCGCCCGCCAGCCCGGCCAGTTCGACCGCAAGCGCACCCTCCGAGGCGGGCTTGAGCGTCGCCGGGTTTCCGTCCCACCAGCCACCGTAGAGCCGCCAGATCGTCCGCACGATGAACTCTGGCTCGTCGTAGACCGGCTGCAAGTAGGGCCGGTCAGCCAGGTGCCGCGGAACAGCCACGGTATGAACGGCCTCGTCCAGGCGGCCGCCGCCGTTCATGACCTCCAGCGTCTGACTCACCAGCGACTCAAGCAGCTCGGCGGTGTCGGTAAGCGCATGCGCCACCCGGTCGGCGCCGATGACCGGCAGCCCGTGACCAGGCAGCAGGAACTCTGGCTGCAGCGCTAGCATCCGGCGTAGCGCCTGAGCCCACTCCAGCGGATAGCGCTGAACCTTCTGCGGGTTGCCCGCGTTCGGTGATGCCCAGATGAACAGGTCACCGCAGCACAGCACCTTGCGCTCGGCGAGCCACGTAACGGTGTGGTCGTCCGTCTCGCCCTTCTCATGACGCAGGCTCAGCGTTGTGCCGCCAGCGGAGACCGTCAGCTCATCCGAATAGGTGCGGTCTGGGTACCGGTACTCCGTCGGCCAGCGGAGGCCGCGGAGCCCGAACTGGCGCTGGTTGATGATCCCGTTGTAGCCGGCCGTGGCGATGTACCTATCGAAGCGGCGCGGCAAGGCCTCGTGCGCCACCACAACCGGGGCGGGCCAGCCCTGCTCCTGCGCTTCGGCTTCCCAGGGAGCGACACCGAAGACATGGTCGATGTGCCCGTGCGAGTAGATCGCGGTGTGCAGCCGCTGATTGGTCCAGCGGCGGAGCTGGCTGTGAATCTCCTGTGCCGCGAAGACGCTGCCGGTGTCGACGAGAACGAGGCCATCAGCTGTCCTGATCGCCGTCACGTTGGCGAACGCCGGCAAGAACGCGACGTCCTCGCAGATCTCGGCTAGGCCGCCGAGATGGCCGACCGGGTGGAACTCGCTGGTCCGCGCTTCGCCGCGCCACAGCCGGTCCGCCAGCGCCAGGATGTCGGTAGTCACCGGGGCAGCCCCTCCCGCAAGTCGTCCCTGAAGCCTGCATACCACGACGCGAACTCGGCCAGTGATTCAAGGACGAGCGCAGCACCCGACGCGAGCAGATCCGCCCGGCTGAACGACCCGGTCGGCACGCCGATCGCGAGCGCGCCCGCTGTCTGGCCTGCGGCCATGTCGGCCGGAGTGTCGCCAACGTAGACGGCCGCGCCGAGCTGTGCCAGGACCGCAGCCTTCTCCGGACCGTGCACATGCGTGAACAGCTCGTCCGCCCGGAGCCCTACTGCGTCCAGGCTGGGCTGCACTGAGACCGGGTGCTTGGCGGTGACGATGACGGCCCGTTCGCCCGCCCGCCTGACTGCGTGCAGCGCCTCGGTGGCGCCCGGCAGCGGGAACGTCAGTGTCGGCGCCAGTCGCACATAATGGCGCCGGTAGCTGTCGGCTGCCTGCTGCTGGCCGTCGGCGGGGAACCAGTAACCAACTTCGTCCTCAAGCTTGATGCCCATCCGCCGGTCGACCTCATGCAGGTTGATAGGAACGCCGAGCTCGGCTGATACGGCGGACCAAGCTGCCATGATCGCGGGTCGGGAGTTGATCAGAGTCAGATCGAGGTCAAAGCCAACCGGTCCGGCCGTGCGCATCAGGCTCCTCCTGCGGCCAGTGCCTGCACGTGCTCGAGCAGCTGCACGGCCACGACTTCAAACGGCCCTATGTCACGCTCAGCGCGACATATCACGACCGCGCCCTCAGCAGCCGCCAACAGCAGCGTAGCCGTCGGTGCCGCAATCGCCGCGTCCAGTCCGCCTGCCTGCAGGGCCGCGGCAAGCTTCTGCTGCCAGGCACGGAATGCATCAGCGGCACGCAGCCGCAGCCCATCGGTCTCGGCCGCGACCGTCACGGCCACTAGGGCGCAACCCGCCGCGAAGTCCGTGTACCTGAGCAGGGCCCGCCAGGCGCCTAGAAAGGACTGGGTGACCTCGATCGCGGAGGCTCCCATGTCCTGGTCGATCAGGTCCAGTGCATGCGCTTGTGTCGCCTCGATAGCCGCAGCGACCAGCTCCTCCTTGCCACCGGGAAAGTGGTGATAGATCGATCCTCGGGGCGCGCTGGTCTCTGCCAGCACGCTGGAGAACGAGGTCGCCTGCAGGCCCCGCTGAGCAAGCAGCTTGACGGCGCCGGCAACCATCCGGTCCCGGACTGCGCTCATCCGTTCTCCATTCCAGCTTGACTATGACGCCCATAATAATCTAGCGTTCTATGACGATCGTCATAGCGAGCCAGGAGCACCCTCATGCCCATGATCGATGTGTATGCACCGGCCGACATCTTCCCAGCAGACGCCGATGAGCAGCTTTGCTCCGAACTTACCCACGCCGTGCTGCGCGCCGAGGGCGTGGCCCAGCCGGGTCCGTTTCATCGTGACAACACCGCCGCGTTCATCCATCGGCTACCGCCTTCGTCGATCTCCACCGCAAGCACGCCCGCTGCGCGAGCGGTCCGGGTTCAGATCGTCACGCCGCCCGGCTCGCTGAACCGCGATGGCCAGCGACAGATCACCAGCGAAGCCACCGAGATCATTGCAAAGACGGCTGGCGATCCTGGACTGGCCGACCGGACCTGGGTCATCCTGACCGAGGCTGCTGAGGGCGGCTGGGGTATCGCTGGCACTGCATTCGGGGTCGAAGAGTTCACTGCGCTCGCTAAGAAGGCAGCCGCCGGCTAAGGGCAAGCGCGCCGCCCGCACCGGCCGTGGCAGGCTCGGACCATGGAGCAGAGCCACCCTGGCCCGTACGCGTTTGGAGACACCGACCTCGCGGCGCGTCGGCTCGCACTACTGGATCAGGTGTTCGGTCCGTCGTCCCGCGCCATGCTGGCCGACTTCGCCACTTCACCAAGAACGCTCGCCTACGACCTCGGATGCGGTCCCGGCCATACCACCGCGATGGTGGCCCAGCTGTCGATGGCCGCCCGGACCGTTGGGCTCGATAGCTCGGCGCTGCACATCAGCCGGGCGAAGGCCAGCGCGGTCGGCACAGTGGAGTTTGCCGTCCACGACGTGACCGCGCTGCCGTTCCCCGCCGGCCCGGCGGACCTCATCTACTGCCGCATGCTGCTGGCCCACCTGCCCGATCCAGTCGGCGCGGTCCGCACTTGGGTCAGCCAGCTGACCAAGACCGGCGTCGTGCTTGTGGACGAGATCGAGTGGATCAAGACGAGCCACCCGGTGCTGCGCACCCATCTGCGGCTGGCTGAGGCGCTGGTGGCTTTCAGCGGAGCCCGGATGCAAGCGGGGCCGCTGCTTGCCGGGCTCGCAGATACGCCCGGCCTGCGCACCAGCCGAGTCAGGATTGCCGAGGTGCACGTGCCGACCGCGCTGGCGGCGACGCTTTTCGGCATGAACATCGCTGTCTGGGGCGATCGGCCCGCCGAGCTCGGCCTCTGCGAGACGACCGAGCTGCGCGACCTCTCCTCGGCTATGGCAGCCCTGACAGCATCACCGGCAACCGGCGAGATCACTTGGGGAATGCACCAGGCCGCCTACAGGCGATCTGACCCGTGAAGCGGTACTGCGTTGGCGCAACGCCAATGCGCCATCTGGCGTCCAATGAACGTGAGACGGAACGGCATCGCGATACTCGCGCTGGGCATCCTGGCCGGCTGCAGCGCCGACCCGCCCAGCGGCGGCATTCAGCAGAGCGTGACCCAGCAGACCGTGACCCAGCAGACCGTGACCCAGCAGAGCGTGACCCAGCAGACCATGACCCAGCACACCGTGACCGGCACATTCGTGCGGGTGGGCGGCCCAGCGCCCGGCTCGCTGGTCCCGTTGCCCGGCACCATCACAGCCCGCGCTGCCACTGGCCAGACGTTCACAGCTAAGGCCAGAAGCAATGGTCGATTCACGCTGTCGCTGCCGCCTGGCACGTATCGCGTGAGTGGCCGCAGTCCGCTGATTCAGTCCGGCCAGATGGTGTGCAGCGCGACCGCGCTCCTGCGCGTGAGCCGTGACATGCCTGCGGGCCGCGTCACCGTCGTCTGCTTGGTTCCCTGACGACGTCGGGTCAAGGGCCAGCAACATTCGGCTGCATGTCTAGTACGCACTTGACGATGTTAGTACGATCGTACTAATCTCAGGTCATGGGTACTAGCCGAGCTTCCGATACCAGCGGCAGCACGTTCACTCAGCTCAAGCGTCGTGATCAGCTTGTGGACTGCACGATCGACGCGATCGCCGAGATGGGCTTCGCACGTGCTTCGGTGGCCGAGGTGGGACGTCGGGCCGGGGCGAGCAAGGGAGTGGTCACCTACCACTTCCCCGCCAAGAACGACCTGATCCGCGCGGTGATCGACGACGTGCTCGCCTCGATGCGCGAGTACCTGGAGCCCCGCCTGTACGCAGCGAAGCCGCTGGAATTCCCGGAGCGTTTCATCGCTGCCTATGTCACCGAGTGGGCCGGGTACTACCGAACTCACTCGCGACAGGTACTGGCACTGGTCCGGATCTACAACAGCTTCCGCGACGAGTCCGGGCGTCCTAATCCGGCGTTCGACGTTCGCGCCGAGGACATAGCGATCGTCGTGCGCGTGCTGCGTCATGGGCAGGACATGGGGCGCCTTGGCAATTTCGACGCGCAGGTGATGGCGGCGGTCATGAAAGCCGCGCTGGACGACCTGCTGACCCAGTTCGCCAACAATCCAGAACTTGACCTTGAGTCCTACGCCGCTGCGCTAGTGGCCTTGTTCGAGCGGGCCACCCGGCCGTACCCGGATGCCAACACCCCCATCGGCACCGGGCCAGTTCCCACATTAAGGGGAGGAACAGATGAAGCCATACTTTGACACCAACCACCTGGCGGCAGTGCTGCTGCTGATGGTCACCATGGTCTGGGGCATGATGGAGCTCGCCAAGGCCAGCAACGCCCGGCAGGACGGCATCAAAGTCGGCGGGGCAGGCCGCCGGATCGCCACACTGCCAACACTGGCAACCGCGGCCGCCGCGCTCTACTTGGCCCCGCGCTTCGTGCATTCGGCCGCGATCCGGCCAGCCGCGGCGGTATTTGCTGTCGGGATCATGGTCATGGTCGGCGGCCTAGTACTACGCGGGTGGTCAATCATGACACTCGGCGACTATTTCACCGGCCGGGTCATTGTCAGCCCCGACCAGCCCGTGATCACGGCTGGCCCGTACCGGCTGCTGCGTCACCCCAGCTACACAGGGTTCCTGCTGGCCTGCTTCGGGATCGGCCTGGCCTCAGCCAACTGGGCGGGCGTCGCCGCGATGGTGGTGCTGCCGCTGGCAGTCCTGCTCTGGCGCATCCGGGCTGAGGAGGCTGCCCTTGCGGCTTCCGTCGGCGACCGGTACCGCACCTACGCCGCGCAGCATAAGCGCCTCGTTCCGTTCGTCTGGTGATCAGTGAAGCACGGCGCTAGAAGGCGGCGATCACACCGGTGCGCTCCCGGCGGGCCAGGGTGCTGATCACTGCGGCCTGGCCGTGCCGCCTGACCGCCAGGCGCACGAGCAAGTCGCGCACCGGTGCGAATACCTCGTCGGGAAACTCCGGTGTCGGAACGCCGACGCTGAGCGCGAGGTCATCGGCATGGACCACGATCTCCGTCATCCGGGTCAGCAAGAAGTCGTCTCGGCGCAGCGACCAGCCCTGCCAGGGGATCGGCACGACATCACGTGCCGTGCCACCCGCGAGCATGCGGCGTACCGTCTCGAGCGACTCAGAAGTCCGCTCGGTAAGGACCGTCGCTCCAAGCGCAGCTTCGGCGTCGTCGGCACTGCGGTCGTTCGCGGGATCGTCGGGCGAGGTCGACACCACCCAGGCTGCCCGGTGATAGTGCGCATCGACCGACTCCAGCGGTGGCGCCTTCGTGGCCATCGGCAGAAGCTCAGCAGCCCGGACTACCTGGCGTCCCAGGTGGCAGGCGAGCGCTCCGATCGACATCTTCGGCAAGGCGCTTGGCGTCAGCCACTGATCGGCGACCTCCGGGCGCCGAAGCAGCCCCAGGGCAGCGGTAGCCGCCATCGGAAACGCGGCGTCTAGTCGATCGATCCGGTTTCGCACTCGGTCAGTCTGCCAGCGCCAGCACCTCAGGTGGCCCTTCCTTCAGCACGTTGAGTGACATGTTTCGGTTGCGGACAACAGGACCCTGCAACCCGATCAGCACGAGGTCCGGACCGACTCCAACATGGTTCCGAAGCGACTGAAGCGTCCAGTCAAGTGCGGCATGTGGTCGCCACTTGGGACCAATGCCGGGCTTTAGCCGGGCCAGTGGGAATCTCGTCGAGCGGAGGTAGCTCGCGGACCAGTGAGGCCAGCTACTCCGCTCGACTGCGGTCTGCTTGCTGCCAGGCTCGGAACCACGCTCCGCCAAGCGGATCTTCGCCACCTGGATCTCGAAAGTGTCGATGCCACGCTCACGCGCGGCCATGTCTGCCCGCCAGAACTCCACCCGGTCCTCGGACATGAGACCAGCGCGGATGCGGTCGTCCCACTCGGGCGCAGTCAAGATGGCAGCACAATGGCTTTCGAATGCCTCGCGCCGCGTAGCTGACCATCCTCTGCTCCCGCGGTGGTCCCAGCCTTCCTCTTCGTCGAGGAAGCGCCTGATCGTCGCCACAGCCAGATAGTCCTCTATGGACGCTGCCCTGACCTGCATCCACGCGAGGTAGGCCTCAACAGCCTCGGCGCCTTCCAGGTAATCGTCCATGTCCTCAGCCGGGCCGCCCGTTACCAGCGCCGCAAGAATCTCGCTCGATGTCACACCTCGGTGCGATCATCAGCACATGGAACCCAGGACGATTCGCATCTGACCATGGCGGTAGATCAGGCGGCGGTTGACAGAGTCCGGGATGTCCTGCTGCCACTCGCCGCCGCCAGCGGGGCCGACTGCGAAGAGAAGCGGATGTTCGGCAGCCTCTGCTTCATGGTGGGCGGCAGCATGTGCTGTTGCGTCAACAAGGACCGACTGCTCGTTCGCGTCGGTCGCGATGGCATAGAGCAGGCGCTGTCAGAGGCAAACGTCGAGCCCATGGAGATGGGTGGACGACAGATGTCAGGATTCGTGCTCGTTGCACCCGAGGGCTTCGCCACGACGGCAAGCCTCAGGAAGTGGGTGCGGCGAGGGATGGCGGCCGCGGATGCAGCAAATCCACCACCGGGCCAGGTCCGCTAGTTCAGATCCGCCCGGCGGAAAGCGAAGACCGCAGCTGCCAGGGCCGCCAGGCCAACGACGAGCAGGACCGCGAAGTCGACGGCGCTGACTCCCCGGCTCATCTGGTTGTCGCCGACCGACCAGTAGAAGAGCGAGAGGTACCTGCCCGGCCGGACAGCCGAGATCGTCGAGGCCAGAGAGCTGAGCAGATACGAGGCCGCAGCCAGGCCTGAGGCAATACCCAGGGCGGTCCCCCGCCGACCAGTGGCGGCACCAATGGCCATGGTCAGCAGACCGAAGTCCAGGCCCATCAAGACGAGCGCGGCTGAGATGGTGATGGTGTTGGCCGGAGTGATGCTCAGTTGAAAACCACGGCCGATGAGGACGCAGACTGCCACCGCGGCGGCCAGCAGGAGCGCCTGCAGGGCCATCGCCCAGGCCTTCTGGAAGAGGATGGACCGCCTCCGAACCGGCAGCGTGGCCACGAGCGCTAGCGTCCCATCCTCGTCTTGCCCGGCGAGCGCGCTCGCCCCGTAGCCGATCGTCAGGACCAGCATGATGAGCGGGAGGAAGTTGCCGTAGATGTTGCCGTTGAGCCAGCCACTGGCGGAGGTCAGCTTGCCGGTGACGCCGAACAAGGCCGCGGCCGTCGAGCCCGACAGGCTGTTGAGGGACGTCGAGTTCTTGAATGACGGGTACAGCGCCACCACGAGGAAGGTGTAGAGGGCCATCCCAGCCGCGTAGCCGATGGCGCTGCGGCGCCGCAGTCTGAGGTCCAGCCGGATGACGTTAGCCAGCACGAGACACCTCCTTCTCGGGCGACTCCCGGTAGAACTCGAGGAAGAGCTCATCCAGATCGGCAGGCCGGGACGTCAGGTCAACAGGGTCGTGAGCGGCGATGGCGTTCAGCACCGGTCCAATCTCCCCGGTCACGTCAAGGGCCAGCCGCGGACCGTCCGAGTGGGTGACGGTAACTCCTGGCAGCGCAGTCAGTTCCGCCCTGTCGACAGGATGGCGGAAGGTGACTTCCATCTTCCGCGGGGCTGCACGCCGCAAGCCCTCCACGGTGTCCTCAGCGACGAGCTTTCCTTGCTTGATGATCGCGATGCGGTCGGCGATCCGCTGCACCTCGTCCAGCTCGTGCGAGGAGAGGAAGACAGTCCGTCCTTCAGCCGCCGTCTCGCGAACCAGATCCTCGAACTCGTGCTGCATCAGGGGATCGAGGCCAGAGGTTGGCTCGTCCAGCACCAGCAGCTCTGGCTTGTGCATGAAGGCCAGCACCAGGCCGATCTTCTGCCGATTGCCCTTCGACAGCTCGCGGACCGGGCGATCAACCACCACCTGGAAGCGGTCGATCAGCTGCTTGGCCTGCGAATCGTCGCTGAGGCCACGGGAGCGCAGGAACCAGGAGATCTGCTGACGGCCGGTGAGCCGCGCGAAGAGCTCCAGATCGCCGGGCAGGTAGCCGATGCGCCGATGAATCTCGACGCTGTCCGCCTGGGCATCGAGCCCCAGCAACGCGGCCCGGCCGCTGGTCGGCCGTTGAAGGGCCATGAGCATCCGGATGGTCGTCGACTTGCCTGCGCCGTTGGGACCGAGGAAGCCGAAGATCTGCCCTGCCTGTATCCGCAGCTGGAGGTCGGAAACGGCTGTGAGACTCCCGTATCGCTTCGTAAGACCGACAATCTCGATGGCAGTTGTCATCCCTTGTCAGCACCTCCGCCATCTGCCGCGGCCGCCAAGACCCCGTTGCTGTAGATGTCGACTACCTCCGCGCCCCAGCGCACGAGGCCATCGCGGGAAAGTGGATCGATCCCGACCACCTCCGACAGGTGCGGGCGGAACAGGAGCACGGCCAGGTCGTTGCTGAGCAGAAAGGCGTCGCGGACCGCGTCGTCCCGAGACGGCCGGATGACTCCGGCCTCTTGCAGAGCCTGCATGCCGGCCCGCGTCGTCTGGTACAGCCGCTGGAAGAGGTTCAGTCCGCCTGGGCTGCCATCACAGAGGAGCCGCCGGATGTATCCCTCCATGGCCGGCTCGCGTTCAAGGCGGTCGACAAACAGCCGGGCGACAGTCGCGCTGCCACCGTCTTCCTGCACCCTTGCGAGGTCCGCCAGAAGCGCCTCCACAAAGGCGCCAACTCGCTCTTCCAGCACGGCCCTGAGTCGCTCTTTCGAGCCGTAGTGATGGATCACCAGTGCCGGCGAGACCCCTGCCGCCGAGGCGATCTGGCGTATGGTCACGTCGGCATAGCCCCGCTCGGCGAACAGTTCCATGGCCGCGATACGGATCGATGCGGCCGCTGTTAGGTCCGCAGGGTCTGAACTCATGTTCATAGTATTGAACAAATGTACAGTGCGGTCCACGCTTTCTCAATGGCCGGTGTGGTTGAGTCGGGACTGAGCTGAGGCTCCAGTTGCTCCGCCACCTCACCTCGACCCAGCCCGCAACTACCAGCCCACCCCGACACCTCGCGAACGATCAAACCCCGAACCCTGATCGTGGGTTCGGGGTCATTCCGATGTCTTGCGACATCACAAAGTGGGCCTAACGTGTCAGCACCCGAACCCTCTGGCCGCTGCCGATGGGCCGGAGCTCACGATTCGGGCCGTGCGCGAACGCCGCATTTGACGGGCGAGTGACGGCCACTAGCGGTGAGAAGTCGGCGTACCTGTTGCGTACCGCCATGGCCCTCGCGTGCACCTGCACGGTGCCTCACGCACAGCCCCGGCCACTCGGCTCCGAGCTGCGGCCGCACTTGCCAGTGCCTATCAAAGTGATATCATATTGATAGGTGTCCGGGTAGCCGACACCACGCCTGACGGGAGGCATCCTGATGAACGCACCGAACGACAATCCCGCTCCGAGAGGTTTGCGCGGGTGGTGGGCATCTCCCCCGCGATCGGGTATGCAGCGCATAATCATCCCGCCGGTGTACCGCCACCTCCGTGGCTTCGGCCGCGTGGCCATTGCCGCTGGTATCGTCCTGGTCGGCCTTGGCGCCGTTACCCTCGTGGGGGGTTCCTTCACAATGCAGGCTGTCTGGTGGACAGCGTTCTGGCTGGTGCTGGCGGCGCTGAATTTCGCCACCGCCTACTGGTACCTGGCCATTGCACGCTCCGCTTCTGCCCGCACCTGAGCCTTCGCGCTCGCACCGGTCGGGCGGCGTCCAGACGAGCTGCGGGCTTCTGTCGCGCACGGAGGCTTCCGTCCTCTGCTGACGTTCCGCCGTTTCCGCATCGCTGCACCACCGCGCATGCACGCACACAGGTCGGGCGTGCGCCCCTGTAAGGCGCGCCAACAAACCGCTGGTGGGCCTAACGTGTCAGCACCCGAACCCGCCGTTGCTCGTCGTCGGGCCAGAGGTGTCGATACGTCTGGTGCTTACGCGCGAGTTCAGGCCGGCACGGTGACGGCCAGAAGCTGTGGTTCGATGGCCTCCACTGCCCGCTCGCGGCACTCGTCGATCGTGCTGCCTCGGGTGAAGC
>Ga0335075_10004221_pt1 | contig 22539 bp, 14 predicted proteins | sample Lox_Sample_24_FD_206723 | JGI IMG/M metagenome (GOLD analysis project Ga0335075, IMG submission 206723) | Soil microbial communities from Loxahatchee National Wildlife Refuge, Florida, United States - Lox_Sample_2.4 | ecosystem: Environmental > Terrestrial > Soil > Wetlands | place: USA...
GCCGGCGTGGCGCCGAGCGTGGTGCCAGCGTTGAGCGGCAGGAGCGGGCCAGTGCCACCCATCGGGCTCAGCGTCAGCGTCGCTTGCTGGTTCTGGTCGGTTGCCCGCACCCCGACCGAGACCCGCGCCAGAGCGGACGTGCGCACCGTGTATGTGGGGTGGGCAGGGAAACCGCCCCGGTAGACGTCGATGATGTCATACCGGAAGGGGCTCGGCTGCGTGACTGTGTTCCCCTTCTTCTCCCAGACCGTATAGGTATAGAGCGTCACCCCCTTGGCCTTCATGGGCACCACGTAGGCAGGTCCTGCGAACGTACCGCCGTTCAGGGAGTCGGCGATGCTCCAGGGGTTGAATGCCCAGTCGCCGTGCACGATCGGCGCGAACTCAAGTAGCTCCTGCACTGCTCCCGGTGCGTTCAGCTTTACGCGGACCCGCCGGCCCTGTCGCGCATCCATGGTGATGGTCCGGTTCCGAGTGACGTCAATGACCTGGTCGGCAAGGGTGAATGTCTGCGCGTTTCCTGTCCCTGTCCCGATCCACGCGGCGACGTTGTACCGGCCCGGGCGTACCTTGCGACTGGTGTTCTGGCCAAGGTCGATGTTGCTGCCGGTGCGCAGGTTGAGGAACTGCAGATCAAGCGGCTTGGCCCGCTGACCTGAACGGTCGATGATCCGCACGGTGAGCTGGACGCGCGTAGCGGGCGCAGCCGCATGCGGCGCGGTTGACAGGCCCGCCGCGCCGACGAGAGCGGCGCTGACAATCTTGGCGATCGGGAGTACTGACATATCGCTGATGATAGGACCAGAGCTGTTAGGGCTAAATGGCAATCTGCGCCCGCTGGAACTGATCCGTCAGAGTCCGTGTCGAATCAAACGCGCCGGTCAGGACAGGTCGCCGGAGCGGTCAGCTCTCGGTGTCGGCCGGGCCGCAGGCCGGCGCGTGGTCGCGTGTCAGGGGCTGACGGCAGCGTGTCAGCGGGCTGACGGCGGCGTGTCAGCGCCGCCAGTGACGATGACTACGGCAACGATCACAACAGACAGGAGGCAGCCGTGGCCATCGTCATCGAGGCCGAGGGGCTGACGAAGCGTTTCGGCGGCACGCGGGCGCTCGCCGGAGTTGACATCTCGGCCGAGAGCGGGCAGGTACTCGCGCTGCTCGGGCCGAACGGAGCCGGCAAGACCACCATCGTGCGCGTCTTGTCCACCCTGCTCAGGCCGGACAGCGGCCGGGCGAGCATCTGCGGCTACGACGTCGAATCCGAGGCCGTGCAGGTCCGCCAGCTCATCGCTCTCACCGGCCAGTACGCCTCGGTGGACGACGAGCTGACCGGGACCGAGAACCTGATCATGATTTGCCGGCTGCTCGGCATGTCGCGCACGGCGGCCCGCGCCCGTGCCCGCGAGATGCTGGGGCGCTTCGACCTGGCCGACGCCGCGTCGAGGGCGGTCAAGACCTACTCCGGCGGCATGCGGCGTCGCCTTGACCTGGCGGCAAGCCTGGTCGGTGAGCCGGAAGTGCTCTTCCTGGACGAACCCACGACGGGCCTGGACCCTCGGGGTCGCAGCGAGATGTGGCACACCATCCGGGAGGTGCTCGCAGGCGGAGCGACGGTCCTGCTTACCACCCAGTACCTCGAAGAGGCCGACGAGCTTGCCGACAAGATCGCGGTGATCGACCACGGGAACGTCGTAGCGTCCGGGACTCCGACCGAGCTGAAGGCGCGGATCGGCAGCCAGACCCTGCAGGTGCGGGCCGCGGACCAGACCTACACCCGGCAAGTCGCCGACGCAGTGGCGCTGGTTGTCGGCACGCGACCGGACATCAGCGCTGACACCGGCCTGGTCACCTCGACGATCAATGATCCGGCGCTGCTCCCGGCCGTCGTGCGGCTGCTCGACGACCTGGGCATCGTGGCGGCCGAGCTAGCGCTGCGGCTGCCCAGCCTGGACGAGGTGTTCCTGACGCTGACCGGGCACCCGGCTGACGAGGATGCGGAAGCACCGGCGCGCGACTGGAGGGCAGCATGACCTCGCAAGTGACAAGCGCATACGCCGACCCGGTTCCGCCACTCACCGGCCCCCCTGGCCGGCCGGGCCGCGAGGTCCGGCGGCGGATCGGCGTCGGCCAGGCGCTGGCCAACGGGCTCACGCTCGCCTGGCGCAACGTGACCCAGCTCAAGCACTCGCCGGAGAAGCTGATGGACGTCACGCTGATGCCCATCGTGTTCCTGGTGCTGTTCCTGTACGTGTTCGGCGGCGTGGTGGCGGGCAGCACGCACGCCTACCTGGAGATCCTGCTGCCCGGCCTGGTCGGCCAGATGGCCATGTTTGCGTCGATGGGCCTAGGCACGGCACTCTGCGAGGACATCCACAAGGGCGTGTTCGACCGGTTCCGCAGCCTGCCGATCGCCCGCTCCTCGCCGCTCATCGGCGCGGTGCTAGGGGACACCGTACGGTTCCTTGTGGTGATGGTGGTGCTCACTGCCTTCGGCTCGGCGCTCGGCTTCCGGTTTCATACCTCGCCGCTCGCGATCATCGCGGCCTACGCCCTCGCCTACGTGTTCTACATGGCGATCTGCTGGGTGTCGGTACTGGTCGGCCTGGTCGCGCCGTCGCCGGAGACGGTGCAGGGCATCTCGTTCATCTGGACGATGCCGCTGGTCTTCGGCAGCAGCGTGCTGCTGTCCAACACCCGCACGATGCCCGGCTGGCTTCAGGCCTGGGTCAAGGTCAACCCGGTCAGCCACCTGGCCGACTCGGTCCGGGCGCTGACGATTGGCGGACCGGTGGGCGACCACGTCATCTACACGCTCGTGTGGGCCGCCGGAATCGTCATCGTGGCCTTCCCGCTGGCGATGCGGATGTACCGGCGCCGGGTCTAGCGCCGTCCCGGTGCTCAGGGGCCCGGCGTTACCGGGCTCAGTGCCACCGGATTCACGGCAAGCGCCTCGGCCCGGCCCAGCCGCTGGCCGCGTGCGTAGGCCGCCTCGGCGTCCGCCCTGCTCAGGGCGGCGTCGATGGCGGCCTGCGCCCGTTGCACTTCCAGGCTGAAAGCATTTCTGAAGCCCTGCAGCCGATGCGCGAGGCCGAGCAGCTCGGCAGCCCCGCTGTGCTCGCCCCGCGCGGCTGCCAGCGCGGCGATCCCCTCCACGACGAGCGCCAGCGTGGGGTTGCTGGGCAGCATCGCGGCAAGGCCGGTCCGCAGCGTACCGATGGCCCGATCGTGCCATTGCGCGGCGGCGGCCAGGTCGCCGGACTGCTCGGTGAGGCAGCCGAGCTTGCTGAAGGTCATGGCGGCGGTGCCGGAAATGTCTGGCCGCTTTTCATGTGACTCGACGATCTCCAGCGCCCGGCCGAGCAAGTCGCGTGCGCCAGGCAGGTCTCCCTCACGTCGGGCTATGTCGCTGAGGTGCACGTAGCCGCCGGCTGCGTCGCCGACCTCGCCGACCTTCTCGGCGAGGCGCACGCCCTCCTTGAGATCGAGCCGCGCGCCGGCGATGTCGCCGGCGAGGGCCCGGGCCCGGCCGAGGGGGATCCGCATCGTTGTCTCGCGTTGGCCGGTTAGGCCCTCAGCGGCGAACTTCTGCACCTGATCGAGTGCCTGCACCGCGTCTTGCGGGCAACCCCGCGCCACCGCTACCTCGGACAGGCCGACCAGGCAGCCGATCCGGCCGAACCGGTCGCCGATGTCGCGGAACAGCGCGTCGCCTGCCGCGAGCTCGCTGGCCGCCGACTCTATGTCGCCGTCGTTCATGGCGACGTGCCCTGCAAGAGCATGCTGCGCTGCCCGTACCCACGGATCGGGATGCCCGGACAGGGCCTTCAGCTCGCGCCTGGCCCGCTCCTGGTCCCCTGCGACGAAGGCGAGCATGGGTGCGATGAGCACGAGCAACGGATCCTCGGTACCGGGCGGCGGGGTGAGCTGGCTCAGCACGCCAGGTAGTTCGCTCGGATCGCCGGCCCCGCCGGCGAACCGGCTGATCGCGGCGACGATCCGGCAGACGGCGTAGGCGTCGGCCAGACCTTCTGGCGGTCGGTCCCCGGCAACTTCAATTGCCTTGGCCGCCCATTCGATTGCCTCGGAGTCGTAGTCGCGCATGGCCCAGAACAAGCCAAGTGCCCGGACGAACCGCAGCGCGGCTGCACCTTCTCCGGCGCTGAGGACATGGCGGATCGCGGCGGCGCAGTTGTCGTGCTCGGCGGTAAGCCGGTCTAGCCAGCTGAGCTGATCACGACGACGGAGCTCGGGCTCGGCTCGTTCCGCCAGGGCCAGGAAGTACTCCGCGTGGGCAGCGGCAACCTGCCCTGCCTCGCCTGCCTCTGCGAGGCGGTCGGCAGCGTAGGCGCGCACGGTCTCCAGCAGCCGGTAGCGCACCTCATGCTCGCCGCTCGCGACGACCAGCGACTTGTCTACCAGTGACGCGACCACTTCGACGATTCCGGCGGGGTCAGACCCCAGCGAGCACACCCGCTCGGCGCTGTCCGGCGTGGCGCCGCCGCTGAACACTGACAGGCGGCGCAGGATGGCCTGCTCGCGATCGTCCAGCAGGTCCCAGCTCCAGTCCACAATCGCTCGCAACGTCTGGTGCCGCGGCAGCGGGCCCCTGGTGCCGACTGATAGCAGCGCGAACCTGTCGTCGAGCCGGTCGGCCACTTGGGCCGGTGTCAGCGCGCGCACCCGCACGGCGGCCAGTTCGATGGCCAGCGGGATGCCGTCAAGAGCGCGGCAGATCCGCACTACGGACGCCACCGAGTCGGCGCTGACGCAGAACCCGGGACGGACGGCCGCCGCGCGGTCGGCGAATAGCCGTACGGCAGGACTGGCGGCCGCCTCGTCGACGTCGGCGCCGGAGGCAGGGAGCGGCAGCGACGGCACTGGGCAGAGCGTCTCGCCGGTCAGGCTCAGCGGCTCGCGGCTGGTCGCCAGGATGCGCACGTTAGGAGCGTCCGCGAGGACCCGGCTGGCCAGCCCGGCCACGGCATCCAGGACGTGCTCGCAGTTGTCCAGCACGATGAGCGCCGTGCGTGCCGCGAGCACTTCGCTGAGGCGGTCCAGCGGCTCCATGGCAGCGAGCCGGGCGGCCTCGACCGCGTCGGCCGGCCGCCAGGCAGTTTCGCGTCCGTCGATCGCCGTCAGCACCGCGTTCGGGACGTCCACGGCATCTCGCACCGGCGCCAGCGGCACGAACCAGACTCCATCCGGTGCCTGGTCGGCCAGCCTGGTGCCGACCTCGATCGACAGCCGGGTCTTCCCGGAGCCGCCCATGCCGGTCAGGGTGATCAGGCGCGACTCGCCGAGCAGCTTGCTCACCCGGCGGATCTCCTCGTCCCGCCCGACGAAGCTGGTGAGCTGGGCAGGCAGGTTGCCGGCCCGCGGGGGCGGGCGGCGTGCTCCGGCGGATGCGGGCTCCGGGCTCGCGGCAGCGAGCGGCGGCACCGCGACCGGCAACTCCCCGCGCAGGATGGCCAGGTGCACGGCGGCCAGCGCCGGGCAGGGGTCGACGCCGAGAGCAGTCGCGAGCTCACGCCTGGTTGCTTCGAAGACGCCCAGGGCATCGGCTTGCCTGCCCGCTGCGTACAGGGCCTGCATGAGCTGACCCGCGAGGCGTTCACGGAGCGGGTGCCGGGTGGCCAGTTCCTCGATCTCGGGAACAAGCTCGCCGCCGCGGCCGGCGGCGAGGTCGGCATCGATGCGGTCCTCAGTCGCCGCGAGCCTCAGCTCGTCGAGGCGCGCGATCGTCGGCGCGGCGAACGGCGCATCGGCCACGTCGGCAAGGGCTGGCCCTCGCCACATGCCAAGCGCCCGGCGGAGGCCGGCGGCAGCGCGCGCGCTGTCACCATCGGCGAGGGCATCCCTGGCGGCCGCGACAGCGACCTCGAACGCCCAGGCATCGATCTCCGCTGGCTGCACGGTCAAGCAGTAGCCGGTCGGCTCGCGGTTGACGAGGTCCCGGCTGGTCGCGCTGCGGAGCCGGGAGACGAGGGCCTGGACGGCGTTGCCAGCCACGGCGGGACCGGTGTCCGCCCACAAGTCCGCCACGAGGGTGTCGACAGGCACGGCGCGGCCGGGGCTGATCGCCAGGCGGATGAGCAGGCTGCGCAAGCGCGCGCCGCCGACCGGTACCGGCAGCCCGCGGTCATCCCGCACCTCGAGCGGGCCGAGTATGCCGATGCGTATGCTCATCGCCTCGCTGGCTTGCTCTCGACAGTGCGCCGCCCCGGCAGGCGGCGTCTGGCCCTCCAGCCTAACCGGGCGCAGCCACAAGCAGTCCTGCGCAGCGACGTGGCCTGGCTGCCTAGCGCCGCCAGACTGCCCTCGCCCGTTGGCCAGGGCTGGACCGACACGGTTGAGAGGCGCTGGCCCGACAGGCCCGACTACAGCAGCAGGCCGCGGGCCCTACGCGAAATGGTCCATTGCGGCAACTGGTGAGCCAGCCGCTGTTGCGGCCAGGTGATGGCGGCTAGCCTGGTTGCTGATAGTTCTGCCCGCAGCAGGGAGGTCGGTACGCTGCGCGGGATTGGTGCTGCTCCAGGCGGCCGCGCCAGGTGCGCGACCGTTGCAGCGTTGCCCGGGTTCAGCGTCATGGCCATCGGATTGCTCGCAGGCACGCCGCACGGGACGGCGGGAGCTGGTTTCACCGTCAACGCAGCGGTCAAACCGGCCATCATCGTGGCCAGCTATCTAGCTGCCCTCATCGTCTTGATCGTCTTTGGCATCTGGGGCTTCCGCTTGGCCTCGCGCAACGACGGGAACGACGGGCCCAACCATGGTCCGGAAGGACCCAAGCGGGAGCCGCCGCCGGCGGGAGGCCGCGAGGCGGAGCTTGCGGATTCCGCACCCGATCGCGAGGAGAATGTCCCGGCCGGGGTTCGGTGACGTCAGGCGGATGCCACCCTGATCGAGCCGAAGATCGCCCGCGGCCGTCCCCGGACAGGCCGAGGCTGCGTACTTCCCGCTGACCACCGTCTCCGCCATCCGGGCATCCTCGCCCGCGAAGCGCGTCGTGGCAGCGGCTGGATCGACGCCCTCTGAGGTGCTTCGTAGCCCGCGGCGCCCAGTCTCTAGTCAACCGGTACTGCCAAACCGATACTTGAACGTACTTGTCGTAGGTCAGCCCGCAGGGGGTATCCGATGGCGAACCTGAGCACGATCCTGGACCGTTCAGCGGCGGGTCAGCCCGATCGGACCGCGATCCGGCTGGATGATCTGTCGGTCAGTTACCGGCAACTCAGCGAGGATGCCCGGCGAGTAGCGACCTTGCTGAAGTCGGCCGGCCTGGTCAGCGGCGACCGGGTAGGGCTGATGATGCCTAACATTCCGGCGTTCCCGGTGGCTTTTTATGGCGCCCTGATCGCGGGGGCAGTAGTCGTGCCGATGAACCCGCTGCTGAAAGGGCGCGAGGTTGCCTACTACCTCGGCGACTCGGGGGCCAAGGTGCTGTTCGTCGCGCGAGATTACGCCGGCGAGGCAGCTAAGGGCGCCGCGGACGCCGGCACGCAGCTGATCCAGGTGGACGACGCCGACCTCACCAGCGTGCTGACCGGAGTCAGCCCCGATGCCACGCCGGCCGATGCTGCCGACGGCGACGACGCGGTCATCTTGTACACCTCAGGGACGACGGGCCAGCCTAAGGGAGCGCAGCTCAGCCACGGCGGCCTGGCCAGGAACGCACGGCTGACCGCGGAGACCCTGCTGAACAACTCGCCGCAGGACGTGATGATGGGCTGCCTGCCGCTGTTCCACGTCTTCGGCCTGACCTGCGGGCTCAACGCGACCGTGACCGCCGGCGGCACGCTGACGCTGCTCCCCCGCTTCGACCCGGCCAAGGCGCTGGAGATCATCGCACGGGACCAGGTGACGATCTTCGAGGGCGTGCCGACAATGTACGCGGCGATGCTGCACCACCCCGCGGCCGACACAGCCAGGACCGAGTCGCTGCGGTTGTGCGTCTCCGGCGGGGCGGCAATGCCGGCCGAGATCATGCGCGGCTTCGAGGAAAAGTTCGGCTGCATGATCCTGGAGGGCTACGGGCTGTCGGAAACGTCGCCGGTCGCCTCGTTCAACCACCCCGACAAGCAGCGCAAGCCCGGGTCTGTCGGCACGCCGGTCGAGGGCGTCGAGATGCGGCTGGTCAGCGACACCGGTGACCCCGTGCCGCAGGGCGAGGTGGGCGAGATCGTCATCCGCGGCCACAACCTCATGACCGGTTACTGGGGGAAGCCGGAAGCGACCGCCGAGGCCATCCCGGACGGCTGGTTCCGCACCGGTGACCTCGCCCGTGTCGACGAGGACGGCTACTTCTTCATCGTCGACCGGAAGAAGGAGATGATCATCCGCGGCGGCTACAACGTGTACCCGCGAGAGGTCGAGGAAGCGCTGCACGAGCACCCCGCGGTGGCTGAGGTAGCAGTGGTCGGGATCGCGCACCCGGAACTCGGCGAGGAAGTCGGGGCGGCGGTCGCGCTCAAGCCGGGCGGCGAGGCCACGCCGGGCGAGCTACAGCAGTTCGTCAAGGAACGGGTCGCCGCCTACAAGTACCCGCGGCACGTGTGGCTGGTGGACAGCCTGCCGAAAGGGCCGACCGGAAAGATCCTGCGCCGGGACGTTAAGCCGCCAGAGGGTGTCCAGTGAGCGAGGGTCAGGCGAGGTCAGCGGGTGGAAGCCAGGGCCGGCCAGGGCCGGCCGCCGCCTCGGCGTTGCCGGAAGTCGCGGGCGACCTGGCCGGTGCCCTCGACCTGCTGCTGACGGACGGCGCGCTCGGGGTCGTGCGCAGGTTCCGGCCGGACGGCGCGACGGTGCGGCTGGCCGCCAGCCTGGCGAGGCGCCCGGAGGCACTGGCCGGCCAGGCTGCCTTGCTGGCAACCGAGTTCGGCAAGATCGCGTCGGGCCGTTCCCAGATTGCCCCGGAGCGGCGGGACCGGCGGTTCGCCGACCCCGCCTGGACTCAGAACCCGTTGCTCAAGCGTGTCATGCAGGCATACCTGGTGACCGGGCAGGCCGCTGAGTTCATGCTGGCCACCGCGGACCTGGACTGGCGGGACAGCGAGCGCCTCCGCTTCGTCCTGACGAACCTCATCGCCGCGGCGTCGCCGAGCAACAACCCGCTGCTCAGCCCGGCGGGTATCAAAGCGCTGGTCGATACGGGCGGGTTGTCCGCCGTTCGCGGACTGCGCGCGCTGGCAGGTGACCTGGCCACGGCACCGCGCGTTCCCTCGATGGTGGAACCAGGGGCCTTCGAGGTGGGCAAGGACCTGGCCGTCACGCCTGGCTCTGTCGTGTACCGGACCGAGATGCTCGAGCTGATCCAGTACGCGCCTGCGACGGAACGGGTCGGGAAGTTCCCGCTGCTGATCGTGCCACCGATGATCAACAAGTACTACATCACCGACCTCGCGCCCGGCCGGAGCATGTCGCAGTACCTGGTCAGCCAGGGTCAGCAGGTCTTCGCGATCAGCTGGCGTAACCCCGACTACCGGCACAAGGACTGGAACCTCGACAGCTACGGCGCGGCAGTCGCCGACGCGCTCGAGGTGGTCAGGACCATCAGCAAAGCGGCCAAAGCCAGCATCTGCGCGCTGTGCTCCGGCGGCATCGTGTCCTCGATGGTCGCCGCGCACCTCAGCGCGATCGGCCAGCTCGATAGCGTGGCCAGTCTGTGCCTGGGCGTCACGGTCCTGGACCAGACGAGGGCAGGCACCGCCGGCGCGATGATCGACGAGGCCACCGCGACCGCGGCGATGGCAGCCTCCCGCGCCCGCGGGTACCTGGACGGCCGGACGCTGGCCGAGGTGTTCGCCTGGCTTCGGCCCGACGACCTCATCTGGAACTACTGGGTCAACAACTACCTGCAGGGCCGCCCGCCGCCGGCGTTCGACATTCTTTACTGGAACGCCGATACCACCCGGCTGCCTGCGGCCCTGCACAGTGACTTCATCCGGCTGGCACTGGACAACGCGCTGGTGAAGCCAGAGGCCGCCGTCATGCTTGGCTCGCCGGTCGACTTGTCCAAGGTGGATTCCGACGCGTATGTGATTGCGGGCATCGCCGATCACCTCTGCCCGTGGCAATCCTGCTACCGCACTACTCAGTTGCTCGGCGGCGACGTAACGTTCGTGCTCTCGACCAGCGGCCACATCGCGTCGATGGTCAACCCGCCGGATAACCCCAAGGCAACGTTCCAGGTGGCGGCCGAGAACCCGGCCGATCCGGGACGCTGGCTGGCCGGCGCCGAGACCGTCAGCGGTAGCTGGTGGCCGCACTACTCGGCATGGCTGGCGGAGCGCAGCGGCGGGACGAAACGAAGCAAGCACAGTCCGGGCAGTAAGGAGTTCGCGGCGCTCGCGCCGGCGCCGGGAACCTATGTCTACGACAGATAGCACGGGGCCGAACGGCACGGGGCCGAACGGCACGGGGGCAGCCGGCCGGGCGCGGTTCGCCAAGCTCATGAGTGCTGCGGAGCCAAGCGTCCGGACTCTCGCGATCGGCGGTCAGTTTGTCCGCGTCGCGGTGCGGCCGGCTCGACGGGCCTGGCGAGGCAAGGCCGCCCGGACCCCGCTGCTGCTCATCAACGGCATCGGAGCCAGCCTCGAACTCCTGCAGCCGTTCGTCGATCAGCTCGATCCGGCGCTCGAAGTGATCCGATTCGACCCGCCCGGGGTCGGCGGTTCGCCGTTGCCAGCCCTGCCATACCGGTTCACCGGCCTGTGCAGGCTCATCAGCCAGCTACTCGCCGAGCTCGGGCACGACAGCGCCGACGTGCTCGGCATCTCCTGGGGCGGCGCGGTCGCTCAGCACTTCGCCGCGTTCCAGCGGGCACACTGCCGCAGGCTGGTGCTGGTCAGCACCGCCACTGGAATGATCATGGTGCCTGCGGCGCCGTCCGTGCTCGCCCGGATGGTCACGCCGCGGCGGTATACCGACCGCGGCTACCTGGCGAGCGTTGCGGGTGACCTGTACGGCGGGTCCGCCCGGACCGATCCGGCTCAGGTGGCCACCGCCATGAACGCGCACAACCGGGTCGGCTCGGCCCGCGGCTACCTCTATCAGCTCGGCGCTGGCCTGGGCTGGACCAGCGTGCCGTTCCTGCCACTGCTCCGGCAGCCGACGCTTGTCCTGTCCGGTGATGACGACCCCATCATCCCGCTGGCCAACGCCAGGCTGATGCACACGCTGATCCCTGACTCGCAGTTGCACGTGTTTCACGGTGGTCATCTGGGCCTTGTCACCGAGGCTGCGCAGCTCGCGCCGGTGGTCAGCGAGTTCCTGGCCCCAGTGCGGCCAGCACCGGCACGGCCCGCACGCTGAAGGGAGACCTGCTATGGATCCGCTCCTCGACGCCGATTTCTACTCGCTGGAGCAGCTGCTCGACCCGCCTGGCCTGAAGCAGTTGCTGGCCGTCCGCGAGTTCATGGAGAAGTCGGTCGCACCGGTTATCAACCGCTACTGGACCAGGGAAGAATTCCCCTTCGATCTGCTGCCGGGCCTGGCCGCGCTCGGGATCGCGGGCCTGGCGTGCGACGGTTACGGCTGCCCGGGCGGCAGCAGCCTGCTCGATGGCATGATCGCACTCGAGCTCGCCAGGGTCGACCCGTCGATCGCCACCTTCATGGGAGTACACGGCGGCCTGGCGATGGGCTCGATCTACCTGTGTGGCTCGGAAGAGCAAAAGCAGCGCTGGCTCCCGGCCATGGCCAGGCTGGAGAAGATCGGCGCGTTCGCGCTGACCGAGCCGGAGGTCGGATCGGGCGTGGCCGGCGGCCTGACCACGAGCGCCCAGCGGGACGGCGACGTCTGGGTGCTGAACGGCCAGAAGAAGTGGATCGGGAACGCCACCTTCGCTGACTATGTCATCGTCTGGGCTCGCGACGTCGCCGACAACCAGGTCAAAGGCTTCGTGGTGGAAGCTCCCGCGGAGGGCTTCAGCCCGGTGAAGATCCGGAACAAGATCGCGCTGCGGGTGGTGCAGAACGCCCAGATCACCCTGGACAACGTCCGGGTTCCTGAGGCGAACCGATTGCAGCTCGCCGGCTCGTTCCGGGACACCGCCCAGGTCCTGCGGCTGACTCGGGCAGGCGTGGCCTGGATGGCGACCGGCTGCGCGCGCGGCGCCTACGAGTACGCGCTGGCCTACGCCAAAGAGCGGCAGCAATTCGGGCGGCCGATCGCCGGCTTCCAGCTTGTTCAGGATCTGCTCGTCCGGATGCTCTCCAACGTGACAGCATCGGCCTGCCTGTGCGCGCGGCTGTCCCAGTTGCAGCAGCAAGGCGAGGCCAAGGATCACCACTCGGCACTGGCCAAGGCGTTCTGCACGGTCCGGATGCGCGAGACCGTCGGCTGGGCCCGCGAGTTGCTTGGCGGCAACGGGATCCTGCTGGAACACCAGGTCGGCAGGTTCGTGGCCGACGCCGAGGCCATCTACTCCTACGAGGGCACCCGGGAGATCAACACGCTCATCGTCGGGCGGGCGATCACCGGCATGGGCGCCTTCGTCTGAACGCCGGGAAGCGTCAGCGGACCGGGTCAAGCCGCACCAGCAAGCCGCCGCCAAAGGACAGCGACTCCACCGTGCCGTCCGGCCGTCGCCCGAACTGCACCGGTTCGCCCGACGGGCGGTAACCCGGCGCAGCGACGAAGCTGCCAGGCTCGGCCGCCGGGTCAAGCGGAATCTTCTCGCCCCCCGGCTCCGAAGTGTCGACCAGCGTCAGCTTGCCGTCCCGCCACTCGACCTTAACCAGGAAGCTCATGTCCGGTGGCGCGTAGAAACCGAGGAGCGCTACCACGTCCGGCGGTGTCGGAACTGGCCGCCGCAGCTCCGGCGCGGCTGCCGTGGCAAGGTCGCGACCAGCCGCGGCCAGGCTCATCGCGAGGCCCGAAGCGTCGGCGACCCCGTTCAGCAACACGATCGCGCCGACCCGGCTGCCCCGGTCGAAGCACGCGTTCGAGATGAACCCCGGCAGCCCTCCGGAGTGCTGCACCCAGGTCACGTTGTCCTTGCGGACCGAATACCAGGTGATCCCCCAGGCGGTCGACCAGTCCTCGTCGCTGAGATACCTCGGCTTGTGCATCTCCCGCCGGGTCGCGCTGGCCAGCACGTCTGAGCCAGGGCTGGCGTCGCCGGCGCCCGCGTCCTCTGCGTGCGCGGCTACCTGGAACGACAGCCACCGGGCGAGATCCTCGACCGTGGACCACAGCCCGCCTTCCGCCCAGATCGGCGGCATCGCCGGCGCGACCGACAGCTCGTCGGAGAACGCTCGCTCGGCATAGCCGGTCGCACGACGCCCGGCCAGCGCGTCCGGCAGTGGCTCGAACCCGGTTGACGACATCGCCAGCGGCGCCAGGATGCGCTCAGCGACATACTGCGGATAGGGAATTCCGCTGACCCGGTGCACCACTTCGCCCAGCAACTGGTAGCCGAGGTTGCAGTACTTGGTCTGGGTATTCGGCGGCACAGCGGCAAAGATCTCGGCCACCCGCTCGAGGTTGCGGGACATAAGTCCCTCGTAGCGCGGCTCGACGCCGAGGAAGTCCGTGCCCGGCGGTTCGCTGACCAAGCCGGACTCGTGCGACAGCAGGCGCCGGATCGACACCGAGCCGATCTGCGCGGGGCTGGCGCTATCCGACAGCTCCGGTATCCACTTGACCGCCGGATCGTCGAGATCGATCAGGCCAGCATCGCGCAGCTGCATGATCGCCGTGCCGGTGAAGGTCTTGGTGATCGACGCGATCCGGTACAGCACGTCAGCGCCTGACGGACGGCCCGCCGCGGCATCGGCGAACCCGGCACCACCCGACCACACCAGCTCATCGCCGTGAACGACGCCGGCTGCCGCGCCGTACAGCCGGTGCTCCCGGACGAACGAAGCCACCTTGGTCTGGAAATCCTGCGCGCCAGCTGCCACTGGTCCGGCCACCATCCCGCTCCGTTCCCCTCGATGCGGCCACTCCGGTAGCCGGCACAGACGACTTGATCGGTCTTAACCCGGATTATCACACCGGGGTCGAGGCATCCAGTGACGCTGTTCTTCCATGATCAATGTTGATCCCGGCGGCCTATAGCGCCTCTCAGTCAACATCGATCAAGGAACCGGAGAGTTCCGCGATCGCGCGCTTGACCAGATCGACCCGGTCAGCCAGCGGGCCCGTGGCCACGTCAATCAGCCGGAAACCTAGCTCAGCGTAGGTCTCCTCGTGCACCTTCTCGAAGACCGCAGCATCTGCCGGACTGATCCGCCGGGCAGCCGTCGGCGTGACGAAGCCCTGACGCCGCACGAAGAACACCGCCTCGCCATATCGCCGTTCGGCGACGGCGCGGTCTACCTCGGCAGCCAGCAGCGGTGACACCGGATGGCCAAGGAAGCGGCACAACGCGAGCGTGCACACTGGCGAGCGGTCGAAGAAGACACTCGCCCGGCCGTGGCACGCGGCCGCGAGCCGCTCGCGGCGCAGTTGCAGCGCCACGATCCGGTCGGTGAACCGGGGGCTCGCCCACGGCTCAGCTTCACCGCCAGCGTGCGCGAGGGCGATGACGTCGGTTGCGGCTTCCTCGACCACCACGAAGCCGTCCTGCTCGAGCTGGCGCACGATCGCGGTCTTGCCCGAGCCAGGTGTACCTGTGAGCACGTACCAGGGCATGCCAACATTCCTTTCCTATCTTCGTTCCGGGAACGGGTAATTGCGTGGGGATGTTGTTCGTCCCGAGCGCTCTGCGACAGGACCGCAGCCAGTTACCTACGCGGCGGGATCGGCGGGCGGCGTGGCAGTTGCGGCGAGCCGTGCCAGTTCGGCGATAACCGAGTTGGCGAGCCTGGCGATGCCCCAGATGGCCGCGAGCACAGCGAGCACCTCAACAGCGATCCTGATGCCCCCGCTGCCCACCTGCTCGTGGTAGATGGCGAGCCCGAGCATCGAGCCGACTACCGGCTCCAGGACCGCGAACGCGGGCAGCGATGCAGACAGGCCGGCTGCGCGGAACGCGTTCTGCTGCATTGTAAACGTGAGCAGGCCGACTACCGCCAGCAGGTAGAGCCGCACGTCACCGAAGATCCCGAGCCGCTGCGTGCCGGTGAGCGTGGCGACAGTCTTGGTCAGCGCGTCGGTTACGCCGGCTGCCAGGCCACCGCCGACGCTGAGCACCAGCGCACGGCGCGGGCCGCTGACCTTGACCGCGATCAGGCAGCACGCAATTGCCACCACCACCGCCCCGGCCGCGCTGAGCCCGAGCGGGCCGGCGCTCGCGGTGCGGTGTCCGCCAGTCGGCTCTGCCGCCACCAGGAAGACCCCGAGCCCGGCAATGGCTGCCACCGCGGCAGTCCACTCCCCCTGCCGGAGCCGGCGTCCTTCAGCCCTGGCCGCGAGCAACAACGCGAACAGCAAAGTGACCGGGAAGACTGGCTCCACGATGACCAGGCGCCCGAGATCCAGGGCCGCGGCCTGCAGGCCGTAGCCGCAGATCACCGCGATCATGCTGATCAGCCACCGGCGGGACCGGACCAGCCGGAGCAGGAGAGCGGGGTCGAATGACGCCGACGACTGCAGCCTAGACGCACTGCGCTGCTGGTGAACCGATGCCAGGGCGTAGCTGAACGACCCGATAATCGCGAGTGCGACCGCGAGTGCTTGTTCGGGTGCCCCAGTCACCGAGCCGGCCTCCGCCCTTCTGGCAGCCTCAGCCGCGAACGGTTGTGAAATCGTTAAGCAGACGGTGGCATACAAAATCTCCGGTTTCCAGCCCTCGAGTCCGTTGTTTCGGAGGCAAGGCCAGCCGTAATCAAATAGTTATCCACAAACAATTACATGCCTGATTCAATCTGTTACGGTCCCGGCTTGGGGCCACTTCGTTGCGCGGCAAGGTTGCCGCCTGTTCGGAGGAGGCTAGGCATGCGGCTGACGCAATGGCCAGCAACACGCCCTCAATCCAGGACACGGTCCGTATTGCTTGTCACGGGCGCCGCGGCGGCGCTCGTGCTGGCGCAAGGAGCCGCGGCCCTGGCAGCGCCCGCCGCGGCGCAGCAGGCCGACCAGCAGAAACCGCTGACGGCGGCGCAGGCAGCGCAGCTGTCCGCCAATGTGAATCAGCACGTCATCGTCTTCATGAAGGACGAGCCCGCCGTGCCGCGGGTCAGGTCAGCCGCGATGTCGGCACGATCGGCTGCGATTGCCGCGAGCCAGAAGCCGCTGCTCAGCGAATTGACGCAGGTACACGCCACGCATGTCATCAGCTACCGGCTGGTGAACGCGGTCGCAGCTACGGTCTCGGCCGGCGAGGAAGCGCGGCTCAAGGCCAATCCCGACGTCTCGTCCGTCATCCCGGACGCGACCATTCCGGGGCCCGTGAGCAACCCTTACGGTGGCACCGGGACGGCCAAGAAGTCGAAGCGCATCAAGCCGATCGCCGGCGCCTGCCTGCCGCACGGCAAGGTCCAGCTTGAGCCGGAAGCGCTGTCACTGACCGGTGTCGCGTCGAGCAACCCGAAGGCCAAGACTGCCCGCGCACTCGGCATCACCGGGGCCGGCGAGACCGTCGCCTATATCGCGGACGGGATCGACCCGAACAACATCAACTTCAAGCGCGCGAACGGCAAGTCTGCGATCACCGTGTACCGGGACTTCACCGGTGACGGCACCAGCGCGCCGAGCGGCGCCGGCGGCGAGGCGTTCGGCGACGCCAACACCATGGGCGGCCAGGGGCGGCACGTCTACAACGTGCAGAACTTCAGCACCCAGGGGCTGACGCAGAAGTGCAACATCCGGATCGAAGGTGTCGCGCCCGGCGCGAATATCGAGGCCATGCGGGTGTTCGGCGTCAACAACTCCACCACGACGTCGGCGTTCCTGGACGCGATCAACTTCGTCACCGTCGTCGACCCGGCCAACGTGATCAACGAGTCGTTCGGCGAGAACGGCTTCCCTGACACCAGCGCCGACGCGATCAAGACCTTCGACGATGCGGCAGTAAAGGCTGGCATCACGGTCGTGGTGTCCTCTGGCGACTCGGCACCGACCAGCACCATCGGCTCCCCCGCCACTGACCCGAACGTCATCTCCGCCGCCGCGACCACCGACCTGCGGTCCTACGCCATGAGCAACTACGGCCAGGCCGACATGTTCGCCAAGGGCTGGCTCAACAACAGCATCGCGCCGTTCAGCTCAGGCGGATACGACGCGTACGGCAACACCGTTGACGTGGCGGCACCGGGCGACTCGAGCTTCGCTTCCTGCTCGACCAACCTGACGAACTTCCCGGACTGTGCCAGCTGGGGTGGCAAGGCAGAGGGCATCGAGCTGTTCGGCGGCACGAGCGAGTCGTCGCCGTGGACCGCTGGCATCGCGGCCCTGGTTGACCAGGCGTACGCCAAGACGCACGCCGGGGCACTGCCCTCGCCGGCCCTGGTCAAGCAGATCATCATGAGCACGGCCACCAACCTCGGCGCGCCGGCTTACGAGCAGGGCGCCGGACTGGTGAACGCTTACCAGGCGGTCAAGATGGCCGAGTCCATCGGTTTGTCGCACCGCACCGGCAGCACGCTGCTGACCAGCGTCACCAGCGTGAGCCCGGCCAACCCCACGCCGCGGCAGGGACAGATCAACGGCCTCGGGAACCCCGGCACCACCGTGACGGCGCACGTCACCGTCACCAACACCGGATCGAGCCGGCAGACCGTGCACCTGTCGAGTGACACGGTGGGCAAGGCGAGCGATGTCCAGAACAAGACCCTGACGCTGAGTAACGCCCACAGCAAGAAGTTCACCGACGCGTTCGGGTTCGTGAACAATTACGGCGAGCTCCACTTCACCGTCCGGCCAGGCCAGGACCGGCTGAGCGCGTCGATCGCTTACCCGGCCAAGACGCTGAACTTCAACGCGGCAGTGCGGTTCGACCTGATCAACCCCAAGGGCAAGCTCGCCATCCAGTCCGAGCCGCAGGGCACGAGCAACTTCACCCCTGCGGACGTGCTGCACCCGGCGCCCGGCCGGTGGACAGCGGTCATCTTCGACATGACCGGCGGCACGGAAGACGGCACAGTTGGCAAGATCCACTTCACCGCGAGCACGGAGAAGCTGGTCTCCTTCGGGCACGTCAGCACGTCAGTCCTGCATCTGAATTCAGGTGCTAGCCGCTCCTTCACGTTCACCGCGAAGACGCCGAGCAGCGCTGGCGACACCTCGGGTTCCGTGCGGGTGAACTCCGGCTCCATCCCGGTGACACTGCGGAGCATGGTCAACCTGGCCACCGGCGGTCATTTCAGCGGCACGCTGACCGGCGGCAACGGGCGCGACGACCTGCCCGGCAACGGCCAGATCAACTACTACGAGTTCAACGTTCCGGCAGGCGCGCCCAACGTGTCTGCATCGGTCAACCTGACCAATGACGGCGAGCGGCAGGTCAACGCCTACCTGGTCGACCCGGCCGGGGAGATCGCCGGCTTCGGCTCGAACTACCGGTTGTCGGCCATCACGTCGGCCGGGGAGGACTTCGCCACCGGCACGCACATGGACGCTTACGCGGCCAACGCGATACCCGGCACGTGGACTCTCGTAGTCGACTTCAACGACCCCGCGATCCCCACGCCCAGCACGGGGAACGAGACGTCGCAGCATTACACCGGGCAGATCCAGCTGAAGTCGCTGGTCAGTGCTTCAGCCTCGACGCTGCCGGACAGCGCGAGCACCACGGAGTCGGGCACGGTCACGGTCCCGGTGACGATTACCAACCACGGCAGCGCGACAGAGGACTTCTTCCTCGACCCGCGGCTGAACAGCACCACTACCTACCCGCTGATCGGGCAGAACACTTCCGACGCTCCGGTCCCGCTGCCAGCGGGTTCGGGTGCGCCAGAGTGGCTGGTGCCCACCGAGACCAGCGTGCTCAACGCAACTGCGTCGTCCACCGTTGACATGACATTCGACCTCGGCGAGTTCGGCGACGGCGCGGACCCGGACCTTGCGTCCTTCGCACCCGGCATCCCCACGCTCACGACAGCGCCTTCAGTGCAAGTCACCGCGGGCACCGGGTCGCTGTCACCTGGTCTGTGGGCAGGGGCTCAGGCGCCGCCGGCCACCGACGGGTTCGTTACGCCGGACACCACGACCGGCACGGCGAACTTCACGCTGAACGCGACGACGCAAACCTTCGACCCGGGCGCGGTACCCAGCCAGGGCGACTTCTGGTACGAGACGGTTCAAGCATCGCCGCCGGCCTTCAACCCGACGTTCTCTATCGCGCCGGGGCAGAGCAAGGTGATCGACCTGACGATCACCCCGTCGCAGGATGGCACTGCCGGCACGGTCGTGTCCGGCACCCTGTACGTCGATGTCTTCGCCGCCTTCAACGAAATTCAGCTAGGCGGGCTGACCGGTTCCGACGTGCTGGGCATCCCCTACGAGTACACGATCGGGAGTTAACAACCCTGATCAGCGCCGGGCGGAGGCCGTTTACGGCCTCCGCCCGGCGTCGTTATGTCAGCGAGTCTGCGACCGCAGGCCGGCTGGCCAGCCAGGGCAGTTCGGCGGATCCCATCGGCGTGCTCGGCGGCGCCTGCGTGAAAGGCCAGATCTCCTCGGCGATCGCGCGCCAGTTCGCCGTCGCCTTCATCTCGCCCAGCAGTCCGAACAGGCCCAGGTTGATCCGCTGCAGCACCACGTAGGACCGCGGTATGCGGGCGTACTGCGCAACCGGGCTGCGCACGTCGAAGAACCGGCGCACGACCGCCGAGGCGTACTCGCCAGTTACGGTAATTTCCTTCGACTCGCGGACTAGCTGGTAGAACACAGCGAGATGATCGACGACCTGGTCATCACTCAGCGGCGATCCCGGCACCAGGAAGCCGGCCTCTTCAAGGCTGTCGCGGAACTCAGCCGGGCTGCCGTCGACGCACAGGTTGCGCGCCATCTGCATCAGCGGCATCAGGTCGGCGTCGGTGAAGTGCTTGACCATGCCGAAGTCAAGGAACGTGACCTTGCCGTCGCCGTGGAAGAGGTAGTTGCCGGGGTGCGGGTCGCCGTTGAACGCGTGTACCTCGTACAGGCTGCGGAACACGAACCGGTACAGAGTCTCGCCAGCCAGGTCGCGTTCCTCCTGCGGCCAGCTGAGCACCTCAGCGAACCGCGCGCCGGTGGCAAGCTCACTGGTGACCACCCGCCGGGCGGACAGCTCGCTGACGATGGCGGGCACGCTGATCGTCGGGTGCCCGGCGTAATACCTGTGCAGCAACTGCTGGTTCACCGCTTCCCTGCGGTAATCGAGCTCCTCGAGCACTCGCTCGCGCAACTCGGCGATCAGCCCGTCGACATCCTGGCTCGGTGCCGTCACCCGGAGCATCCGGCGCAGCAGCGAGACGTTGTCCAGGTCGGCAGCCATCATCTCGGCGATGCGCGGGTACTGCACCTTGACCGCTACGGCACGCCCGTCCGTGGTCATCGCGCGATGCACCTGGCCGATCGACGCGGCAGCGATCGGCTCCGGGTCCCACCGGGCGAACAACTCCTCCGGCGGCTTCCCGAGCTCTTCTTCGATAACGCCGGCTGCCAGTTCCGCGCTCATCGGCGGCACGCTGTCCTGCAGCCGGCTGAGCGTCCGGCGGACCGAGGGAGCCAGCCCGTCATCCACGTAGCTGGCCATCTGGCCGAGCTTGACCATGACGCCCTTCATCGTGCCGAGCGTTGCGGTCACGTCGTCGGCAGTCTGCATGGCAAGATCGTTACGCAGTCGCTCCCGGTTCTCCCCCGCCGCGATGAACAGCCGCGGTGCGCTGGTCGCGTATCGCAGGCCACCGCGAACCGCAAGCTGGGCGGCCGCTAGACCGCGCTCGAAGCGGAGTCTCCCCACACGGCGCCGCACGAGCGCAACTCCGGCGGCGGTGGCTGCCGTGCCCGCGGTCAGGGCAATCAGGGCGCTCCAGCGACTTTTCATGCTCGCGCTGCGGCGCGCATCCGCAGGGTGATGCGCTGCCTGGCCTCCAGCACGCCTGGTTCACCGAGGAACACCGCGTCCAGCACGCCGAGCGCCTGCCTGATCTCCTCGCGACGGGCCGCAGTCAGTTCCGGCACGGCATAGCCGTACATCTCACGCGCCCAGCCGGGCAGCGAGATCAGCGTCGCCTCCCTGATGTCCTGCCAGATCTCGGCGACCTCAACATCCAGGCCGGGCGGGTCAAGCAAGTAGGCCATCGACTCCCTGGCCGCAGGAGTGCACCGCAGCTGCGGCTGCACCCAGGTCAGGTACTTGCTGAGTGCTGCCTGGCTGTCCGGCACGAGCTCCACTGGCACGCCGACAAGCTGGGCAGCGACCACCATCTCCTCGATGTAGGCGTCCGCGTCGCCGGGTGACAACGGCCTGCCGAACTTCTCACGGGCGGCGATGTTCGAATCCACCAGGGCTGCATGCACCCACAGCAGGAGCGCCGGATCGCTCGCGGCGTAAGGCTGGCCGGTCTCCGGGTCGACGCCGGTGACCCGCTCATGAATCCGCCGCACTCTGGCTGCGGCTCGCTGGGCAACTGCCCGTTCCCCGTACGTAATATTCGCCAGATATGCGGAGGTTGCAGCGAGCCTGCCAACCGGATCAGCCCGCCAGTCGCTGTGCTGATCGACGCCCGCCATCGCGAGCGGGTGCAGGGCCTGGATCATCAGCGCCCGCAGGCCGGCCACCGGCGCGGACAGATCACCGCCGATCCGCCAGGCGATGCTGGCCGGACCGAAGAAGCCGTCGTCGGCCGGCTGGTCGGGAATGGCGTGCACCAGGGCCGCGGCCGACCGCTCGACCAGGCCAGCCGCGTCCGCATACTCACTCATGGCCTCACGCTACCCGCACGGGTTGTCAGCGGCGCAGGTCGCGGCCGGCTGGCGCATCCCAGTCGAGCAGCGGGCCGTCCGGGACGATCCGGCTCGGGTTGAGGTGCGGGTGCGTGGTGTAGTAGTGCCGCTTGATCTGGTCCAGTCTGAGCGTCTTACGGAAGGCTGGCAGCGCGTACAGATCCCGGGTGTACGCCCACAGGTTCGGGTAGTCGCTGATCCGGCGCAGGTTGCACTTGAAATGCGAGTAGTACACCGAATCGAACCTGGCAAGCGTGACCCAGAGCCTGACATCGGCCTCAGTGAGCTGGTCGCCGGCCAGGTAGCGCTGTCCGGCGAGCCGTTCCTCGAGCTGGTCCAGCGTCTGGAACAGCCGGGTCACCGCCTCGTGGTAGCTCTCCTGGGTCGTGGCAAAGCCCGAGCGGTAGACGCCATTGTTGACGGTGGCGTAGACCAGCTCGTTGATCTCGTCGAGCTGCGGGCGCAGCGCTTCGGGGTACAGGTCGTAGGCCGGGTCGGCCCAGGCCGCGAACTGGGTGTCCAGGTCGAGTGTGATGTCAGGGAAGTTGTTGCTGACGATCCGGCTGGTCTGCTTGTCCCACAGCACCGGCACTGAAACGTGGCCGTCGTACCCCGGTTCGGTTGCCTCGTACGCCTCCCTGAGCAGGGCAAACCCGTTCACCGGGTCGAGGCCGTAGCCCTCGCCTTCGCGGAAGGCCCAGCCCCGCCCGTCACGCACCGGGTCGACCG
>Ga0335075_10004222_pt1 | contig 22536 bp, 16 predicted proteins | sample Lox_Sample_24_FD_206723 | JGI IMG/M metagenome (GOLD analysis project Ga0335075, IMG submission 206723) | Soil microbial communities from Loxahatchee National Wildlife Refuge, Florida, United States - Lox_Sample_2.4 | ecosystem: Environmental > Terrestrial > Soil > Wetlands | place: USA...
CTCTGTCTTGACTGGCCGCTTCGGGCGGGGGCGCACGAAAATAGGGCTCGACCGTTCCGGTCATCTTGATCATGAGCGGCTGGCCGCGCCGGTCGAGCGCCTTGCCGGCCGCCGCCCGGATCCAGCTTTCGCTCACGCAATATTCCTCGACGTCGCGCCGCTCGACCCCGCGGAACTTGACGCCGACGCCGCGCGCCAACGTCGCCTCGTCATAGAACGGGCTCGAAGGGTCGACGCTGAGCCGGTCGGGCGGAACCTGGGTCATCTAGGGGCGAGCGCCTTGGGCGGAAGCGCGCGAGCGCCCCGGCGATCAGCCGGCGAGCGCCTTCACCCGCTTGGTCAGGCGCGCGATTTTACGCGAGGCGGCGTTCCTGTGCACGATGCCTTTTTGCGCCGCCCGGGCGAGCTTGGGCTCGGCCGCGCTCAACGCCTCGGCGGCGGCCTTCGGGTCCTTGGCGGCGATCGCCTCCTCGACGTTGCGGACATAGGTGCGCATCTCGCTACGGCGAGACTTGTTGACCGCAGTGCGGCGAATGGTTTGGCGCGCCGCCTTCTGGGCCGATTTCGTATTGGCCATCGACTCTCACATCCCTGCGGCGCGCTGGGGCCGCTCAAAAAACAACGGGCCGGGCTTTAAGGCCCAGCCTTGCTCGGGCGGGGCTTATAGGCTTGTCGGAAGCAAGGCGTCAACAGCCTGCCCTTCACCCTACGCGATCAGGACAGATGCTCCATCATCGCGACTTTAAGCGCCGGGAGCGGAAAACCGGGAGGCGATGAGCGCGCGGCCGGCGCTACGCGCCGACCCGCAACGGGACCACCCGCGGCGCCGCCTCGCGCGGGAACTGCGTCTGGGCGATATGGCCGTACGTGCCTCCCTGCGCCAGGAGCTCGTCGTGACGCCCGCGCTCGACGACGCGGCCATGATCGATGACGCAGATCTGGTCGGCTTGCGCCACCGTCGACAGCCGGTGGGCGATGACGATCGTGGTGCGGCCTTCGCATAAGGTGCGCAGCGCCTTCTGGATCGCCTGCTCGGATTCGGAATCGAGCGCAGACGTCGCTTCGTCCAAAAGGATGATCGGCGCGTCCTTCAGAAACGCGCGCGCGATGGCGATGCGCTGGCGCTGCCCGCCCGAGAGCTGCATGCCGTGCTCGCCGCACGGCGAATCGTAGCCTCCCTCGAAGCCCATGATGAAATCGTGTGCATAGGCCGCCTTCGCGGCGGCGACGATCTCAGCCTCGCTCGCGCCCGGCCGGCCCATGGCGATGTTGTCGCGCACCGAGCCCTTGAACAGGAAATTCTCCTGCGCGACATAGGCGATCTGGCGGCGCAGCGAAGCGAGGCTGACGGCCCCGGTGTCCTGGCCGTCGCACAGGATCTGGCCCGACCCGGTCTCGTAGAGACGAAGGATGAGGCTCATCACCGTCGATTTGCCGCCGCCCGAGCGGCCGACCAGCGCGGTCGTCCTGCCGGGCTCCGCGACGAAGCTCACGCCGTGCAGAACCGGTTCGCCCGGCCGATAGCCGAACACGATGTCGCGAAGCTCGATCTTCCCTTCGGTCACTTCGAGCTCGGGCGCTTGCGGCCGATCCTGCTCGTAGTCCCGCTCGTCGAGGAACTCGTAGAGCATGTTGACGCCGAACAGCTGCGACGACAGATCGACATGCAGCCGCGCCACCCGCTTCATCGGCTCGTAGAGCATGATGACGGAAGTGATGAAGGAAAAGAGGCTGCCGGGAGGGTTGCCGCGGATGATGACGGTGAAACCGGAATAGAGCACAACGGCTGCGATGGCGAAGCCGCCCAGGCTCTCCATGATCGGGCTCGTGCGCGAGCTCACGCGCGCGAGCTTGTTGGCCGCCGCCTGGAATCCGGTGATCGCCTCGTCCTGCCTTGCGCGCATGAAGTTCTCGAGCGTGAAGGCCTTGACAATGCGGATGCCCTGCGCGGTCTCCTGCAGCGACTCCATCATCTGCATCGCGCCCTGGAACTCGTTCGCCATGATCTTGCGCACGCGGATGCCGATCTTGCGCACGCCGACCGCGGCGAGCGGCACGAACATCATCGCCAGCAGCGACAAAAGCGGGTCCTGCGAGACCATGACGACGACGAGGCCGACGATCGTCAGCAAGTCGCGGGAGAGCGTGGTGATGATGAGGTTGAGGACGTTGCTCGCCGACTGGGCGATGAACGACTGGCGGGCGATGAATTCGGACGAGTGCGAGCGGCTGTAATAGCTGACCTTCATTCTCAGCATCTGGTCGAAGATGCGCCGCTGGATGTCGGCGACGATGCTGTTGCCGACCCGCGACAGAATGACCTGCTGGCCGTAGGTCGCGAGGCCCTTGACCGTGTAAATGACGACGATCGCGGCGGTGATCTCCCACACCGCCTTGAGGTCGCGGCCGACGAAGATCTTGTTGACGATCCGCCCGATGATCCAGGCCGAGAGCGAGGTGGTGAGCGCGATCAGGCCCATCATCGCGAAGGCGAAGGCGTAGCCCTTCCAATGTCTCGCGCCCTGTTCGCTGAACAGCCGGCGCAGCGTCGCGTTCGAGGGGGAGTCGAGGAGCGAGCGCACGCGCTCGCGGGCTTGGCGCCAAACCGACAATTGTTTCAGTCCCTCGCGCCGACCGATAGCCGCCTTCATGGTCGCTGCCGGCGAATCCCGCCCGAGCGGCGCCTTCCATAGCATCGGAGGCGGATTTAAGGAAATGATCGGCGAAGCGCGGCCGCCGGTCGGGCGGCGAAAGGGCGGAGCTGGCCGGATTCATCACGACGGATCGCGGGTTCGGTTCTGTCGAAAGCCGAAGCGCTTTTCGGACCCCATCACCCCAAGATTTTGCCGGCGAGAACCGAAAAACGAGGGGCGCGCCTTCGCTCGGCGCGATAGAGAGGCCGGGAAGGACCTCGCTGATGACCGCCAGAGCGCCCAACATTCTCATCGTCATGGCCGACCAGATGGCGCCGGCGTTCCTGCCGGTCTACGGCCACCCCCTCGTCCGCGCGCCGAACATGGCTCTGCTCGCGCGAGACGGGGTCGTGTTCGACAGCGCCTATTGCGCAAGCCCGCTATGCGCGCCGTCGCGCGCCTCGTTCATGTCCGGGCTCATGCCGTCGCGCACGCGTGTCTACGACAATGCGGCCGAGTTCGCCGCCGACATTCCCACCTTCGCTCATGGCTTAAGAGCGCGCGGCTATCGCACCATCCTCTCGGGGAAGATGCATTTCTGCGGGCCCGACCAGCTGCATGGATTCGAAGAGCGCCTGACGACCGACATCTATCCGGCCGACTTCGACTGGACGCCGGACTGGGATCGCCCCGAGCATCGCCCGAGCTGGTATCACAACATGAGCTCGGTCCGCGACGCGGGCTTATGTGTCCGTTCGAACCAGCTTGATTTCGACGACGAAACCGCGTTCATGGCCGAGCGGGCGATCTTCGACATCGCGCGATCGCGCGATCCGCGGCCTTTTCTCATGGTCGCCTCGTTCTCGCATCCGCACGACCCGTTCGCGATTCCTCAGCGCTACTTTGACCTCTATCGCGACGAGGACATCGACATGCCGGCGCCGGGAAACGCGCGCGATCCCCATTCGCTCCGCCTGCGCCATGTTTGCGCGATGGATTCCGAGCCCGTGACGGAGGCTCAGGCGCGCGCGGCGCGGCGCGCCTATTATGGCGCGATCGCCTATGTCGACGACCTCGTCGGCCGGCTCATGGGAGCGCTGCGCCTGGCCGCGCTGACGCAGGACACGATCGTCGTCCTCACCAGCGATCACGGCGAGATGCTGGGCGAGCGCGGCCTCTGGTACAAGATGAGCTTCCTCGAGGGCGCGTGCCGCGTGCCGCTCATCTTCGCGGCGCCCGGCCGCTTCGAGCCGCACCGTGTCGCGGCGAATGTGTCGCTAGTCGATCTCATGCCGACGCTGATCGAGCTTGCGGGCGGCGCCATGCAATCGTTCGCCATTGGCGTCGACGGGCGAAGTCTCGCGCCCCATCTGCGCGGCGCGGGAGGACATGACGAGGCGATTGGCGAATATCTGGCGGAAGGCACGATCGCGCCGATGGTGATGATCCGCCGCGGCCCGTTCAAGTTCATTCACTCGCCCGCCGACCCGGACCAGCTGTTCGATCTCGTGGATGATCCCGGCGAGCGCTCGAACCTCGCCGACGATCCCGCGCGCGCGGGCCTTGTCGCCGACTTTCGCGCCGAGGTCGGGAAGCGCTGGGACCTCGCCGAACTGGACGGGCGGGTGCGGGAGAGCCAGCGGCGCCGCCGGCTCGTCGCCGCGGCGCTGAGCAAGGGCAAGATTCGCGCTTGGGATTTCCAGCCGTTCCGCAATGCCGCGAAGCAATATGTGCGCAACTCGATAGACCTCGACGACATCGAGGCCATGGCGCGCTTTCCGCCGGTTGAGCGGCGCTGAAACGGGCGCGACGGAGCGTCGCGGAGCGCCGGGCGACAGGCTGCGGCGATTGAGCGAACTGTCACTGCAAATCTGTCAGGGTCGATCCGACTCCCCACCGGGGAGAAATCGCGCTAGCCTCATGGCCCTGAAGAGGGTCTTTGATGACGACCGGCGCCAGGAAGCCAAGCGATCTCGCCGAGCGCGTCGCCGAACGGCGCGCAACGCGCTCGCGCCCCGAAAGCGCTTGGCGGCGGGAGACTTTCTGCTTGCCGCGCGAGGAAGCGCGCGCCAAGGCGCGCGAATGGTTCGAGCGCTTCCCCAAGGCCGCCTACATGACCGAGATCGAATCCTGGCGCGAGCTTGCCGGCGACCGGATCGAATTCGTCATGCGCCGCTTGCCCTCCGCCGATTGAGCGGGCTTGGCCTCTTCCCCTTTTTATGGGCGGGATACGCGGGGTCCCCAATCAGGCGTCGCGCCCCGCGCTTCGTCAGCCGAAGGCCGCGCGCGGCGCCGCCAGTTCCCGAATCCGGTCTTCTAACGCCATCGTGAATTTCGCCGCGTCCAAAGCGCGCCCTCGGGACGGGCGATGATTTGGTGTTAGAAGCGATGCGATTCAGGCGGTTCGGCGGGGATACGGAGAGACGGCGTGGCGAGGCTTCGCGACATCCTGGGATGGCCGAAATCAAGAAAGAACGCCAAGCTGATCGCGGCGATCCATCGCACGGGTCTCTTCGACGCCGCCTATTATCTCGAGAACAATCCCGACGTGGCGGCAGCCGGGCTTGACCCCGCCCTCCATTTTGCTCAGCGGGGTTGGAAAGAGCGACGCAGGCCTTCCCGACAGTTCGACCCGACGCTGTACCTCGAGCAGAACCCCGATGTCGCCAGAGCGGGCGCGAATCCCCTGCTGCACTATGCCGAGCGCGGCCGAGCCGAGGGCAGACGAGGATCGCTTCCGGGAGGAACGGCGCGCTCCGCAATTCGAACTTACAGCGAAGCCTGGGCCCCGCTGCCGGTGTTTACCGATCCTCACGCGCCTCCGACCTTGACGATTGTCACCGACATCATCGCCCCTGAATCCGTGTTCGGAGGCGTGGGCACGGCTATGGTGATAGGCGCGGTCGCCGCCGAGCGAATGGGGGCGCGGCTGCGCGTCGCGACCCGGCACCTTCCTCCCGACCCAGCCATGTTCGGACATGTGCTGAAGGCGAATCGGATCAAATGGGAGGGGGCGACCGATTTCGTTTACACTCCCCTCGATGGGGATAGGCCTTTGGCGCTTGGAGATGGAGACCTCGTGCTGACCACCTCCTGGTGGACCACGCGATCCGCGCTCGGCCCAATCGATCCTTCGCGCGTTCTCTACCTTCTGCAAGAGGACGAGCGGATGTTCTATCCATTCGGCGACGAGCGGCTGCGTTGCGCCGAGACGCTCTCTGAGCCGTCGTTACGAACGCTCATCAATACGAAAATGCTGTTTGATCACCTGGTCGGCGGTCCAGATGCAATCCCCGGTCTGGGGAGCCGGAGCGATTGGTTTGAACCGGCCTTTCCGGCCATTCCTGAACCTGACCTGCAAAAAACGGCGCGGGCCGGCAAAAGCAACTTCTTCTTCTACGCGAGGCCAAGCAACCAACGCAACCTGTATTGGCGCGGACTGGAAGTCATTGATAGCGCGATGCGCTCGGGAGTTCTCGCGCCCGAGGAATGGAACTTCCATTTCGTTGGCGGAAAGCTGCCGGATATCGAACTGCCGGGCGGCGTGCGGCCGATCATTTCCTCGGTTATGCCCTGGTCGGACTACGCAAAGCTCGTGTCGGAAATGGACCTTGGCCTTTGCCTGATGGATACGCCGCACCCTTCCTATCCCCCCTTGGATCTCGCGGCGGCCGGCGCGGTGGTCGTCACGAACACCCACGGGTCGAAGCAGTCGCTGGAGAATTGGTCGCGCAACATCATTGCCGCGCCGCCAACGGTATCGGCGCTGGTCGACGGCTTGCGCCGCGGCGTGGCGCTTTCTAAAGACGCGAAGCAGCGCGCGGCCAATTTCGCGTCGAGCCATATTTCTCGCGACTGGGAGTCCACGCTTTCGCCGGTTCTCGAGCGGGCGCTCCTCGACAAGGTCGGTCAAGGTTGTTCTTAAACATCCCCCCGCCGATCGATTACGTCGATCCGTGGCTGACGAGCTATGAAAGCCGCATGAGGCAGCTCTGCGCCCAACCTCGCCGCATCGCATATTTTTACGAACGCGCGGACACAAGCACCTTCCGGTACCGCGTGTTCAATCCCGGCTTGACATTGGCGGCCAATCCAGGCGCCCAGGTTTCCGGCGCGTGGTTCGACCGCAGCGATTTATCCGCGGACGACGGCTTCATCGTTGAGGCCGACGCTCTCGTCATCTGCCGCGCGCGTTACAACAGCGCCGTGGCGCAAATGATTTCGCGCGCGCGAGCAAGGGGGATTCCGGTCCTCTTCGATTGTGACGATCTTGTTTTCGACACCGGCCGGCTGCACTTGTTGCTGGACTCGCTTAATCTCAATCAGCGCGACGAAGCCGTCTGGAACGACTGGTTCGCAAAGGTCAGCCGGACCGGCGCCGTTTTGCGCCTTTGCGACGCCTTTATCACGACGAACGAATATCTGGCTGAGCGCGCCAAGGAGTACCAGCCATGGCTTCGCACCGCGATCATGCCGAATTACCTCAATCCCCAGCAGCAGGCGCTGTCTGAAAGCCTCTACAACGCCAAGCGCAATTCGGGTTGGGCGAGGGATGGCAGGATTCATGTCGGCTATTTCAGCGGGTCTCCGTCCCATGCCCGCGATTTCGCCCTCGTCGCCCCGGCGATCGCTCGCCTCATGCGGGCAGACCCGCGCGTGGTTTTGCGCGTGGTCGGCTTTTTCGATTCCCATCCGCAACTCGCAGCGCTCAGAGACAGAATCGAGGTCGTGCCTCTGCAGGATTTCATCAATCTCCAACGCTCGATCGCCGAAGTCGAGATCAATATCGCCCCGCTTCAGGACAACGTTTTCACGAATTGCAAGTCCGATCTTAAGTTTTTCGAGGCGGCGATCTGCGGAACATTGACGCTGGCGTCTCCGACCTTCGCGTTCCGCAAGGCGATCGAGCAGGGGCGGACCGGGTTCCTCGTCGCTCCGCACGAGTGGGACGATGCGTTGAATCAAGCCGTGACGCTAGTCGAAGACAGAGTTGGCTATGAGGCGATTGCCGAAGCCGCCTTCGCTGAAGCGCGCGGCGTGTATGGTTGGGATAGGCAGGCCAAGACGATTTTACGCGCCGTGTTTTGACCGGCGCCTGCCATTAAAGCCGAACGGCAAATCGCGCCAAAGCGCGGGCTAAACCCGTTAGCGGAGTCGGATAGAGCCGCTCGATCAAGGGCGAGAAACGTTTGACCCGCTCGCGGGTGCGGCGATTCATGACCGGAGCTATTTGCTTGATCTCGGACCAGGCGCGGTCGAGCGCCGGGTTGTCGCCTGCCCTGGAAGCCCGGATGAATTCGTGGAAAGCGATCTTCATGAAGCGCGGGCCGATAATATTGTGGCGCCACCACAAGCCAAGCTCCGGCTCGTCTGGAAAGGCGTCGACCAGCTTCTTAAAGTAGGTCATGCGCGACTGGCCCATCCTCGCGCTGAACGAGGAGGAACCTCCGTAGTGGCGCCAGCGCGAAACCGCGATGTTGCGATAAACGTTGCGATATCCCGCCCGGAAGATTCTGACGAACAGATCGTCATCTTCGTATCCGGACAGGCGTTCGTCAAAATAGCCGACGCTCGAGATGGCCTCTTTGGAAACCAAAGCCGCGCTCGGCACGATGTAAAGGTCCTGTGACAGACATTGGCGAAGCGAGGTCTTCGGATGGGTCGAGTCGATCTCATCGAGATAGCAGCGCGCAATCATTCTTCCCTTGCGATCCACGAGGTCGATATTGCCGTAAACGACGGCCAGGTCTCTGAACTGAGAGTCAGAAAATGGCTCGGCCAGAATCGCAAGATGGTCGTCGTACCATACGTCGTCCTGGTCAAGCAAAGCGATGTGTTCGCATTGCGAATGCTTGATCGCCAGGTTCCGCGCCGACGACTGGCCGCCGTTCTGCTTGCGCAGAAACGTTATGGCGTTGTGCGCGGCGAGGCGCTCGACTTTGGACGGGCCGTCGTCCGTCGATCCGTCATCGACGACAATGATTTCGTCCGCAGGCCTCGTTTGCCTGAGGACGCTCAGGATTGCTTCTTCGATGAAATCGCCGCCGTTATAGAGCGGGATCACCGCCGCGATCGTCATCTGCATCCGCGAGCCTATCGACGCAAGGTCGTCTTTCCGCAAGTCAAAACCGACATCGGCCACGACCCTCTCGTTTTTCGAGGCTCAGCGCCCGAGTGTCCGCCTGAACTCGAACAAGCGCTCGGCGTCAGAGCGCGGAAGGCCAATGTCCTTCTCGCGCTGGATTCGGCGGAAGAAGGTAGGCGCACGAGCCGCAAACCCTACAGCGGGCCCTTGACCAGGCGCAATACGAACTCAGAACCGCTCAGCGCGCTTCTGACCAGGCGCAGCACGAACGTGGCGCTTTCGCTCGGCGGACCCAGGATGCGTTCGCATGGAGCTCGAAGGCCTCAGCGCTTGTTCGCAGGGTCCGAAAGTTCGCCGCTGATCGATTCGTTTGTCGACATGCTTGCCAGGTGTGTTGACGGCAACGGGGGAGTGCGGAATATGAGACAGGCGCGCAAGGGAGAAGGCGTTGGCCGAATTTCACTTTGTCGAAGACTACGAACGCTGGGTCGCCGACCTCATAGCCAACCATCCGATCGAGGAGGCGATGAGCCTCGCAGTCGGAGGGGGTTACGATCAGATCGGCCAAATAGAGAGTCAGCTTCTCCGCTGGGCCGGCCTCGCAAACGGAATGTCGGTCGTTGACCTCGGGTGCGGCAGTGGGCGCATGCCGCATGTGCTCGGCAAGGCGTTCGCAATTGACTATCTTGGCGTCGATATCGTCCAGGCGTTCCTCGATTATGCCGCGACCAAAAGCCCAACGAACTACAGGTTCGTCCTGAACCGCTCGCTAACGTTTCCAGCCGATGACAAATCGGCCGACTTCGTGACGGCCTTTAGCGTATTCACCCATCTTCTACCATCCGAAAGTTATCTTTACATGGAAGACGCGAGACGGGTGCTCAAGCGGGGTGGAAAACTCGTCTTCAGCTTCCTCGAGGTCGCCGAGCCTAGCCATTGGTTTGCTTTCGAGGGCGAGGTCAACAATCGTCGGGCCGGGGGAAGTTCACATCTCAACATGATGCTTGAGCGCCCGATGATTAGGCGAATGGCAGAGACATTGGGCTATTCGGAGCCCATCTTCATCGGCGCCAGAGAAGCGCCATGGGGGGGCGAGCCACTTGGCCAGTCAGCGGTTATTATTTCCCCTTCCTCGGATCGCCCTTGAATTTCCATCTCAGAGTCGGGCCAGATCGGAACAATATTGACTGATGACGCGGTTACAATTTTCAGCCTCATCCATAAACCAAGGGTTGTCAATGGAAAGAGGCCCACGGAGGGACCCACGATTGTCAAATGTCGTCAGGCAATCGATCAAAGACTTGCTGCCCCAATTGATTTTTTCCTGAATCAAAATCGATCCGCCGTGCTTCTCGACCACTGATCTCACGTATTGCCCGGTGACGTTTTCCGACCTGTTGTGAATATTTGTCGCTTCCCCGCTACCCTTGTAGTTTGAGTGATGAATGAACGCGGCGCCATCAGGTCTTAGAAGTTTCAAGATCGCGGGGAGATAGCTGTCGAACACCTCGGTGTCGGCGTGCACGAGGGAATCGAACGAGAACACGAAATCGTATTGTCCCGCGGCGCCTTCCAACGATAGACCGTCGTTTTTGAAGAAGCGCGCGCTGTCCACTTCTGAAAAGGTCTGCCTGCACGCGTTCACACATTCGTCGGAAAGATCGATGCCGGTGTAGTCGTCGCAATAATTCAAAAGGAAGCGGGTCCACCTGCCAAAACCGGGAGCAATTTCCAGTATTCTTCTCGCCGGCAAATACTTGTGAAGGCGCGGGTACAGCGAGCCGAACCACTGAGCTTCACTTGATCCCCACGACGAGCTCCACTCCTCGCCTTTCAGCTCCCAATTGTATTCGCCATCCCATTGATGAATGTTCCAGTCCAGTCTCGGCATCAGGCCCTCTCACAGAAAAACCCAACCGTTCCAGTGACCGTGAAACCCGGCGAGCGGCTCCGCAGTTGGAGCCGGCGATGCTGACGTTCGTTCGGTAAGTCAGCGCGTCAGTCCAGGGATGTTCGTTACGGCGCATCTCATGCCCATTGTCGCTGGGACCACGCCAAAGAGGCGCTCAAACGCATGCACCAGCGTGCCGTCAATGGGAATTGGCTCGGGCGGATAATCGCTCCAGGCAAGGTCCAGCTCAACGAATCTCGACAGCACCGAGGATCGAACCCAGAACATGGAGCCGATCGGAAAATTGAATTGCTCCGGCAAATCTCCCAGATTCATGCGCGTCGCAAGATCCTCAGCCACCCTACGGTTGTGGGTCCACGACATGACATGCGGGTCATCGGGGAACACGAGGCCAATTTCAGAATCAAGCTCCATCGCCGAGAGGATTGCATCGAACATGGCGCCGCCGCGCTCGCCGCCTATTAGATTTTCCAGCAGGAAGGCGCTCCAGGCTTCCGCATATGACCGATCGGCGACATGCAGGCTCTTCTTTGTGTGCAGATGCCCTATAATATCGTACTCGTCGCAAAGCGTCCGGCCAAATTGCGTGAGCAATGGACCGAAGTCGCGACCAAGATTCGGCGTAACCTGTAAATCGCAAAGCCGGCCCCGATATCCGTGCAAGGCCTTACGGACCTCTGCGGCCGCTTCGGATGTACAGACGCTAACGAAGAGGTCCGGGGAAGAGGCGTTGAAATGCAGCCGCTTGACGACGCCGGGCACGAGGTCGGGATAAAATGCGTGCAAATGCAGCGCTGCGCGCGTTCCGGCTTTTCGCTGAACGCCGTCTTGAATGACCTTTTGAAGCCACGGGCCCTCGGGAAGGCCCCTTTGCAGGAAGTCGACAAATGGATCGTATTTCGCGCGTCCTTCGGAAGCGTGGAGCATGGAAAAAACCGTGGGGTGAAACCCGGGCATCGGCTTTCGAATGCCGATCCCGGACGCCACGTGATAGAGGTAGTTCCCGATGATTTGCTCCTCGGAAAGTCCGAGGCCATCGAGGCCAGCATGCTTGAAGAAGTCGCTCCGAAACTTTTTGGACGCGAGGATCGTTTCGACTTCGTGCCTGAGCCGCGATTCATTCCCTATCGCTTCTGCCGCAATAGCCTCGATCTTCGACACGTAAGCGCTCATATCGAACGTCGATTCAGCGGCGGCGCGAGAGCGTTCCGACACTTTCGCACGCAACTCGTCGTCATCCGCCAACGCGAGCGCTTTGCGGGCAAGATCACGGGTATCGAGATATTTCGCCACGCATAAATCGCCGAGGCCGTTTTCGCTCAGGAAATGCGCGATGCCTGTCGTCCTCTCGAAACACAGAACCGGAAGCCCCGACGTAAGAGCCTCGGTGGCTGTATTCGGAAGCGGATCGAGACGGGATGAGACAATCAGAAGATCAGCCAGTTCATAGGCAAGTTCAATCTGGCTCGTGGTGCGCACGATCTTCATCTGCGGCTCGAGGTTGGCCCGCTTGAACTGATCGGTCAGGAAAAGCGAAAGCGAATAGGGCGTTTCCGGGTAAGGATCATCGCCTATCCACACGAACTGGAATCTTTCTCCTCCCGGTCCGTTTTTAATGATGGTCGCACAGTCAAAGAAAAGATCGACGCCCTTTCGCAGACTGATCGTGCCGACCCCAATCACTAGGAACTTGCGGCCTACCCCCTGCGGACGCAGATTCTGTTTCAACCAGGCCTTCTCATTTGCCGTCTCCTTGGGGGCATGTGAGCTTGCGGGAACAACACACTTGCCCTGAGGCGCAATGTGGATAGATGAGCTTGGATACAGCCAGAAATCGGAAGCGACGTCTTCGAGCGTCGCCTTGGTCGAGAACACCGTCCTGGTCGATAGCGACAGAACGTCTGGAAACGCCGAACGAGGACGTGTGTCCGCCGAAAACTCGTGGACCAGCGAGACCGTCGGAACACCTGCCACCTTCAATGGCCTGAGCACCCTCCGGGATTCCACGCTGTTTGCGATCGCGAATGACAAAGGGCGCCTGGAAGTGATGTCCGCAATCACCCTGTCGAGTTCTCCATCCGTCATGTGGACCCGGTGTGCGACAACAAGAGATGTGCTCGCCTGTAGGAAGTGATCGATCAGTTCTCCCCCTCCGAGAACCAAGCCGATAACATTGTACCGCTCGGAAAACCGCTGAACGAGGTTTAGCGCCAGGATTGGAGCGCCGGTCCTCGAGGCGTCATGACTGACGATGAGGATCGTCTTTTTGTGGGGATCGAAGGCTGACGCTGCTATTGTATCCATCCCGGCGTCATGTCGGTCCGGCGCATTGACGCGAGGCTCAACCGCCAACAGGCGCCGCCGCTCGGTGCGGCCATGGCTCTCATAGTGCTCCAAGGCGGGCACAGACGTCAGGGCGAGGTCGGGGGAGAGGGCGCGATATCCGGCTTCCGAAAAGTGAGGCCCGGGATCGCGGCCCTCCTGAGCGCCAAAACCCAGATAGTGGACAACCGGATCCAGCTTTTGGGCTTTGACGTCGGGATTTGACTGGAGATAGTAATTCTTGTCGAAGAAAACCGAATCACGGATGAGACTATACCGAGAGGTTCGAACCGGAAGCCGAAAGAACTGGACCTTCAATGCGTGCCTGAACTGCCTAAGAGAACGCTTTTTCATGGCTCCGGAAAATTTTTGTGCAATATGATGTATGACATCCTCGGCCCGCGCAATGGTTGCTGACAGTCTTTCCACTTCCGACTGAAGTCTCGCGATGTGGTCCGATTGCTTGACGAGCAGGCCCTCACTTTCAGTGAGCCGGGCGTCTCGCTCTGCGACCAAGGATTCCAATTTAAGCGATTGTTTTCGGCCTTCGGCAATCTCGATATCCTTCGCCGCCATGACTGACTGCATATTGTTTACGCGGTCCTCCTGCTCCGGCAGTCGGGCCTCGGCCTTGTCGACCGCTTCCCTAAACCCGGCGATTGCGTTGTCTTTCTCGACGATGACGGCAGCAAGTCTCGCGTGTTGTGCACTGGCCTCCGCGAGGGCCTTCGCCTGCGCTTCCTTTTGCCGCGCCGCCTCCCAGCGCGCGCCGAGAAGGCAAAACCGTTCGCGCACGGCGACGATCTCGGCTTCACTCAATCCACAAAGCCACTTTGCCGCCTCCGGAGCGCGACTGCCGACCGCGGCGACCGCCAGTCCGTGGGAATGCAGGAATTCGAACGTCGGGACTTGCCCTTTCAGCTCTGCGAAAAAACGCCAGACGCCGAAGTCCAGCTGCCGCTCATTGGTGTCGTGAAAAAGAACGACGCCTCGATCGGAAAGCTTCGGGCGCCAAGTGTCGAAATCGTTCCGCACCGCCTCGTAGCTGTGATAGCCATCGATATGCAGGAGATCGATCGACCCATCGTCGAAATCGGCGCTGGCCTCGTCGAAGGTCTTGCGAGCAAGCTGAGAGAACGAGGCATAACGCCTGTCGTGAAATTCCTTCAGATCCGCATATACATCTTCGTCGTAAACCCCGGCGTGGGAATCACCCTTCCAAGCGTCCACGGCGTAGCACCGCGTCGCCAGCCGCCGCCGCAGGACCGCCTCGCAAAACGCGGCGTAAGACACGCCATGGTGAGTTCCCAGCTCTACGAGCAGCCGGGGTTCGACGTTTGCGACCAGCCAGAATGCGAAAGGAACATGTCCCCACCAGGCGCTGTGACGGTCCAACCGCTCCGGGGTCCAGAATGCGGGTTCAAGCTCCGGCGATGTCAGCGGAGAAAAGTCCAATTCCTGCACGCCCACCCTGCCCATCGAGTGGCGCGGCAGCTAGCACCCGGGTGCAGAGGTGTCAACGAAATGGCCGGGACAATGGACCAAACGGGTTTAAGGGGCGCGCAGTGACCCGGAGACTTGCAAAAACGCGGCGCGGCTCGGTCGTCCGCCCAATGCAGCGCCCGCATCAATCCCAAGGACCGCAATGTCCATTCTCATTCCTCCTTCTGAACTTCGGCGATCCTACGGCGCCGGAAGGAGGGGCGGGCCACTCCATAAAATTTCCCACGCGCTGAAGGCCCATCTCGAGGGCCCGCCGGAGACGACGCCGGTCGAAATCTGGTTTGAGACGAGGCCCGAATCGGCCAGAAGAACAGGCTCGTGCGCTAGTGGGCCAAGCGCGGAACGAGGCCTCGCCAACCCGCCGACCAGCGCTATGACAACGCCTATCTGTTCGGGGCCATCTGCCCCGCCCGTGGGGTCGGCGCCACGCTCGCGCTGCTTACGCCGACACCGACATGATGCAGGTTCACCTCGACGAAATCTCGCGCGAGCCATGACCTCGGCGCGCGCAATATCTTTCGATTGCGTGGATTTGTCGCCTCCGGTCAGCAGGAGATAGACGGTTCGCTTCCCGTGCGCGTGACATGAACCCGGTACCCAAGGCCGACATGCACGCGCATTTCCGACACACCTTCGCCGACGACGTCACAATCGCCGAACTTCCCGAACGCGGCGCTACACAAGCGCGCGAGGATGCGCGCCTTCCCCTGGGGTCCGCCAGCGCCGATAGGCGCGCTCCATGTCGGCGCGACATCCGATCTTGCGCGCCGAACTACGGCGCTTGGGCTCATTTCGTTTGCGGTTGCTTGCGCCGTCGTGCTTGAAGGTCGCCGCAATGCTCGAAGGCCTGCCGCCCAACAACGCCGCCCATATGATGCGCCTCGTCAGCGACGAGCGCCGCGCTCGCGCGGTCGCCGATCTCATCGTCGAGAGCTTCGAGCCGGCGGAAGCGGCCTCGACCGCCTTCGAGACCGGCGATCCTTGGCCAGGCGGCGGCAAGGCCTGGCTCATGGAGGCCTATTTCGGCTTCGCGCCGGACGAGGCGGCGGTGCGGGCGCTGATCGCGCTCGCCTCGGACGAGACGACCGCGCGCTCCGCGACCTTCGGCCTGACCGAGCGCCGGGACTGGGTCGCCAATTCGCTCGCCGGCCTCAAACCCGTCCGGGCGGGGCGGTTTCTCGTCCACGGCGCCCATGACCGCGCCCGGGTCGCGGCGAACGACGTCGCGATCGAGATCGAGGCCGGCCTCGCCTTTGGCACCGGCCATCACGGCACGACGCGGGGCTGCCTCATGCTGTTTGACCGCGTGCTCAAACGCCGGCGGCCTAAACGCGTGCTCGACGTCGGCTGCGGCGCGGGCGTGCTCGCCATCGCCGTCGCCAAGGTCCTCAAGCGCAAGGTCTGGCTCGGCGACATCGACGCAATCGCGGTCGAGGTCGCCAACGCCAACGCCCGGGCGAACGGCGCGGGCGCCTTCTGCCGGGCGGTCGTCTCGCGCGGGGTCGAGAACGTGCGTTTACGCGAGGGCGCGCCTTACGACCTCGTATCCGCCAACATCCTGGCGAAGCCTTTGCGGTTGCTTGCGCCGTCGCTCGCGGCGGTGATTGGCCTAAGCGGCGAGGCGATCGTCTCCGGCCTCATTCTTGCAGACGTTGCGGGCGTGCTTGCGTCGTGGCGGGCGCAAGGGTTTCATCTCGTCGAGCGAATCGACCTCGAAGGCTGGTCGAGCCTCCGACTGCGGCGGTGAGATCGGCCGCTTGGGCCGGCGGCGTGTCGCAAGAGTGTCGTGCGCGGCGGGGAAACTCGCGCGCGTCGGTCGATTGCAGAGGTGGAGAGCGCAATGGCGAAGATACCGGCTGGAGTGGGTCCCAAGCTGCCGCAGATCGTGGTCCTGTTCGGCGCGACCGGCGATCTCGCGCACAAGAAGCTGCTGCCTGGGCTCTTTCATCTCGTCGCCGCGGGCTTCCTTCCGAAATGCCGGATCGTCGGCGTGTCGCTCGACGCCATCGACGCCGAAGGCTTCCGCGCGCTCGCCCGCGACGCGGTGTTCGAGCATCACGAGCATAAGCCAAAGAAGGACGCTTGGCCGGCGTTCGAGGCGACGCTCGATTACGTGCCCATCGCGGCCGGCCCCGCAGCTCTCAAGCAAGCGGTCGAGAAGGCGGAGGCGTCCTTCAACGAGGAGGCCCAGCTCGTCAACTACCTGAGCGTGCCGCCGAACGCCGCGCTGTCGGCGATCAAAATGCTGAGCGAGGCCGGTCTCGCCAAAGGCTCGCGCGTCATCATGGAAAAGCCGTTCGGCACGGATCTCGAGACCGCCATCGCCCTCAACGCGGCGTTGCACAAAGTGTTCTCCGAGGACCAGATCTTCCGCATCGACCATTTCCTCGGCAAGGAGCCGGCGCAAAACATCCTCGCCTTCCGCTTCGCCAACGGCCTGTTCGAGCCGATCTGGAACCGCAATTTCATCAATCATGTGCAGATCGACGTGCCGGAGACCCTCGACATCGGCAATCGCATCGCCTTCTACGAGCAGACCGGCGCCTATCGCGACATGGTGGTGACGCATCTCTTCCAGATTCTCGGATTCATGGCGATGGAGCCGCCGACCTCGCTTGCGCCCGGTCCGATCAGCGAAGAGAAGAACAAAGTCTTCCGGTCGCTGACGCCGATCGATCCGGCCGATGTCGTGCGCGGCCAGTTCATAGGCTACCGCAAGGAGCCGGGCGTCGATCCGGAATCCGACACTGAGACCTTCATCGCGCTCAAATGCTTCATCGACAATTGGCGCTGGGCCAAGGTGCCGTTCTTCCTGCGCACCGGCAAGCGTATGGCCGAGGGCCAGCGGATCATCTCGATCGCCTTCCGCGAACCGCCGAAAAGCATGTTCCCGAACGATTCCGGCATCGGCACGCAAGGGCCCGATCATCTGACCTTCGATCTCGCCGATCAGTCCAAGGTGTCGCTGTCGTTCTACGGCAAGCGGCCTGGACCGGGGATGCGGCTCGACAAGCAGAGCATGCAATTCGCTATTCACGAGACCGGCCACGGCGGCGACGTGCTCGAGGCCTATGAGCGGCTCATCCTCGACGCCATGCGCGGCGATCGCACGCTGTTCTGCTCGGCCGAGGGCATCGAGCGCTTATGGGACGTCTCGACGCCGCTCCTCGAATCGCCGCCGCCGGTCAAAGTCTACGCGCCCGGCAGCTGGGGGCCGCAGGCGATCTATCAGCTGATCGCGCCCTATGCCTGGCGCCTGCCGTTCGAGCGCGCCTGGCGCGACCCCAATCTGGCGGGCGCCTGAGCGCGGCGGCCATGAGGTTGCCGCGCCGCCCGCTCAACGTGCTAGAACTGTGGGATGCCCGACCTCTCCCTCATCCTGGAGCCGGCGACGGACGATGATTCCGAGCCGATCGAACGCTTGAACGAGCGCGTGTTCGGTCCGGGCCGATTCGCGCGCACGGCCTACCGCATCCGCGAGACCACGCCGGCCGATCCGGCGTTGAGTTTCGTCGCCCGCGTCGGCACGCTCCTGGTCGGCGCCTCGGCCATGACGCCGATCGCGATCGGCGACGCGGCGGCTCTGCTGCTCGGCCCCCTGATCGTCGAGCCCGTGTTCCGCAGCCAGGGCATCGGCGAGGCGCTGGTCACTCGCTCGCTGAAGGCGGCGAAGGCGGCGGGCTGGAAGCTCGTCATCCTGGTGGGCGACGAGCCCTACTATGCGCGGATGGGCTTTAAGCGCGCGCCCAAGGGCCAAATCCTGATGCCGGGTCCGGTCGATCCCGACCGGCTTCTCTATTGCGAGCTCGAGCCGGGCGCCTTGGCCGCGGCGAAAGGCGCGGCGCGAGGGGATTGAGGCCGGCCCCAAGGCCATTCCCGAGCGAGCTCCGCAGCGGGCGCGGCTCCCGTCCTAAAGCTCCTCGCGCAGGCGCTTTCCTCGCAGCTCGCGATAGAAGGGTCGCGGCCGGCTTTTGTCCAGGCCGCCTTCGAGCGCTTGCTTAAGATCGTCGAGCGCGGCGTGGGTGATCGTCGGGAGATCGAGGCGCCGCGCCTCGTCGAGCGGGGTCCAAACGAGTTCGACCAGTTCCGCCTCGGAGTGAACCGCGCCCTCGATGCGCCCGGCGATGAAGCGCGCGTCGACGACGAGAAACCGGGCGTCGAAGCGCCTCACGCGTCCGGGCGGGGTGATCGCGCGAGCGAGGAAGTCGATGGCGTCGAGCGCCGGACGGACGCCGGTCGCGGCGAAGCGGGTCCAGGCGCCCGGCGGGGGATTCTCCGGCGCGCCATAATCGGAGACGCCGATCGCGAGCCCGGTTTCCTCGAAAGTTTCGCGGATCGCGGCCAGCGCCAGCGCTCGCGCAAAGCTGGGCGATGGCCGGCGCACGCGGGCGTTGAGCTTCTCCTCGACATCAGCGTCGAGCGCGCCCGCCGCGGCCATGCGCCGGTCCTCCGGCTCGACCCGGCCGCCGGGAAAGACGAACTTCCCCGGCATGAACCGATGACGGTCATGCCGCTTGCCCATCAGCACCTGCGCAGCCCCGCGCTCCGAACGTTCGACCAGAATGAGCGTGGCGGCGTCGCGTGGGCGCAGCGCGCGTCGCGGCTCAGCGGGCTCGATCACATTCTTTCGCCCTGGGACCCGAACCCGTGCATGCAGAGCGCCCATTGCTGACCGACGACCACGCCTTTGGCGCGAGGCAAGATGAGGAGACTCGCCACGGCCGTCACCACGAGCCAGAAAATCGCGACCCAAAGGAGCGACGAATGCGGCCAGATTTCATCCGACAGGAGAATCCCCGCGCCGACCCCATGTGCGACGATCAAGAGGGTTATGTACGCGGGCGCATCGTCGGCGCGGTGGCCGCTAAGCGGCTCGCCGCAGACCTTGCAGGTGTTGACGACCCTGAGATAGGAGCTGAACAGGCGACCTCGGCCGCAGGCCGGGCAGCGCCCCAGGAAGCCGCGCATCATCGCCTCTTTCAGCGAGCGGTCCGGCGGGGGCGTCGGGATGCGCCAGATGCGCGACATGTCGTTCATCGACGCTTGCCCATGCGAATCGGCTTGCGCGGCGCGGGCGCGCTGCGGTCTCTCACGCCGCGCGACTCGGAGCCGGGCCGCACGATCTCGAACCTCAGCGCGCCGGCGAATGGCGCGGCCTCGACGAGACGGACCTTGACCTCGCCGCCGAGCCTGAACGTTTCCTTCGTGCGCGTCCCGACCATGGCGCGGTTCGCCTCCTCGAAGCGGAAATAATCGTCGCCCAAGGTCGCCGCGGGCACGAAGCCGTCGGCCCCGGTGTCGCTCAGTTTCACGAACAGGCCGGCGCGGGTGACACCCGCGATGCGGCCGGTAAAAACGGCGCCGACCCGATCGGCGAGGTGCGCGGCGATCACGCGGTCGACCGTTTCTCGTTCGGCCGCCATCGCGCGCCGCTCGGCGGCGGAGATGTGCTCGGCGATCTGCGCCAGTTCGCCCGCCCGCATGTCGCTCAGGCCGCCCGGACCGAGGTTCAGCGCGCGGATCAGGGCGCGATGGATGATAAGGTCGGCATAGCGGCGGATGGGCGAAGTGAAATGCGCGTAGCGACGCAGGTTGAGGCCGAAATGGCCGTAGTTCTCATGGGCGTATTCGGCCTGCGCCTGGGCGCGCAGAACCACCTCGTTGACCAGCGCCTCGACCGCCTGGCCGCGCACCCGGGCGAGGACGCCGTTGAAATGCGACGGGCGAACCCGCTCGCCTTTCGCCAGCTTGACGCCGATGGTCCGCAGGAACTCGATCAGGTCCTCGAGCTTTTCCGCGCTCGGCGCGTCATGGGCGCGATAGATGAGGGAGACATGCGCGGCCTCCAGCGTCTCGGCGGCGGCGACATTGGCGAGGATCATCAACTCCTCGATCAGCCGGTGCGCCTCGAGCCGCTCCGGCCAGATCACGTCCTTGAGCCGACCCTCGGGGTCGAGAACGAGCTTGCGCTCGGGCAAGTCGAGATCGAGCGGGTCGCGGCGCTCGCGCTCAATCTTGATGACCGAATAGGCGGCGTAGAGCGGCTTCAAGACGCCGTCGAGCAGCGGCGCCGTCGTCTCGTCCGCCCGGCCGTCGATCGCCGCCTGGACCTGCTGATAAGCGAGCCTTGCGGCGGAGCGCATCATGATGCGGTGGAATTTGTGCGAGCGCTTGCGCCCGTCGGCGCCGAGGATCATCCGCACCGCGAGCGCCGGACGATCCTCACGAGCGCGCAGCGAACAGAGGTCGTTCGAGATGCGCTCCGGCAGCATCGGCACGACCCGGTCGGGAAAATAGACCGAGTTGCCGCGCTCGAGCGCTTGCCCGTCCATCGCCATCCCGGGTTGAACATAAGCGGCGACATCGGCGATGGCGACAGTCACGACGAACCCGCCCAGATTCCTGGGATCGGAATCGAGCACGGCGTGGACGGCGTCGTCGTGGTCCTTGGCGTCGGGCGGATCGATGGTGACCAGCTTGAGCGCGCGCCAGTCCTCGCGCGGAGCGGTGAGCCGAACGGGCCGGGCGGCTTCGGCCTCCTTCAGCGCCGCCGGCGAAAAGACGTGCGGGATGTGATGCGTCTCGAGCGCGATGAGGCTCACCGCGCGCTCGGACTTGACGGAACCTACGGTCTCGACCACGCGCGCGGGCGGCAAACCTAAGCGGCCCTCGCGCAAGGGCTCGATGGCGACGAGGTCGCCGTCGCGCGCTTCGCCCGCCATGCCGGGGGGCACCAGATATTCGCGGCCCGCCGCCTTCTTGTCGACCGGAAGCGCGCGGCCCGAACCGTCCGCCGCGACGCGATAGACGGCGAACGCGCGCGCCTTCATCTTGTCGAGGATCTTGATCACCCGGCCGGAATAGGCGGGCGCCTTCGGGCCAGCGTCGGCGTCGAACTCGACCCGCATCAGCACGCGTGCGCCCAAGCCTGGGGCCGAGCCCCGGTCGCGCTTCAAGCGGGAGCGGCGCACCAGAATGCGCGGAGCGGGCGTTTCCCCGCTCCATTCGACGGGCTTGGCGATCAGTTCGCCGTCGCGGTCGACTTCCGCGATGTCGGCGACGACGAGCGAGGGCAGGCGGCCCTGGACAGTCAGCGCCTTGCGGCCGCGCGCGACCGCGCCTTCGGCCTGCAAATCCTTGAGGAGCAGCTTCAATTCCGCCTTCGCTTCGCCCTTCACGCCGAAGGCGCGGGCGATGTCGCGCTTGGTGACCCGCGCCGGGGCGCGCTCGCCGTTGGGCGCAGGCGCGCCGCCGATGAAGGCCATGACCTCCTCGCGCGAAGGAAGCGCGGATCTCGGCTCCGCTGCTCCGCGGGCGACCCCCGGCGCGCGCCGAGTGATTTTTTGATTTTGCAAGGCTTCCACTTCATAAGGGGCCGCGGAAGCGTCCCCGTGAGCGAAGGTAAGTTCGAAGGCCCGCGGAAACAAGCGGCGCGCCTTTTTAACGGGGGCGAACTGAGACCGTTCAGCGTCCGCCGGCCTTTTCGATCCTGATGAGCGTGAACAGCTTCATCGGCGCAAGCTCGCTCCGCTCGACGATGCGCGCGTCCGCGTGCGAATCGATCCAATTTCCGACCGCGGAATAGGGAAAGTTTGGATGCCAGCCGAGCCAGGCGGCGGCTCTCTCCATCCGGCGCTCGATGGCGGCGCGAAGCCCCCCCTGCGCGGCGAAGTGGTTCATCACGATCAGGGTCCCGCCCGGCCTTAAGACCCGCCATGCCTCCTCGAGCGCACGCTCAGGATTTGGAACGACGCTCATCACATAGGGCGCGAGCGCGACGTCGAACGCGGAATCGGGAAATTCGAGCGCGGCGGCGTCCATCACATAGAGCCCCTTGACCTGCGCCAGTCCCTTGCGCTCGACTCGCGCGTAGGCCGCTCGCAACATCGGCGCCGAGATATCGATGCCCGTCACCAGCACATTGCCCGGCAGAAGCGGCAGTTCGAGCCCGGTGCCGACGCCGACCACCAGGATCTCGCCGCCCGGACCAGCGGCCTCGGCCGCCGCCCGCGCGGCCGCGGCCCGGCCGGGATGGAACGGCAGATCGAAGACAAGGTCGTAGATCGGCGCCCAGCGGCTAT
>Ga0335075_10004223_pt1 | contig 22525 bp, 20 predicted proteins | sample Lox_Sample_24_FD_206723 | JGI IMG/M metagenome (GOLD analysis project Ga0335075, IMG submission 206723) | Soil microbial communities from Loxahatchee National Wildlife Refuge, Florida, United States - Lox_Sample_2.4 | ecosystem: Environmental > Terrestrial > Soil > Wetlands | place: USA...
AGCAGGCCATGAAGCGCATCGGCGACCGTCTGTTCGGTGTTGGCCACCCCAACAAACCTATGGACCTGGGTCGGCATCGCCGGTCCGTCCTCGACAGGGCATCAGTCGCTTGGACAAGCGAGGGGGAACTCGCCGCATGGGCAGAGGGATACGAAGCCGAACTGCGCCGGCTAGGTCTTATCGACTTCGATGATCTTGTGATTTTCGGACAGCAGCTGGTGTCGGAGCATGAATGGGTGCTACCGCTGCTCCAAGCGAAGTTTCCGGTCTTGGCAGTTGATGAGTACCAGGATTTGGGCGTCGCGCTGCACCGCATCGTTAAGCGCGTGGCATTCGATGGCGGCATCCGCCTGTTCGCTGTCGGCGATCCGGATCAATCGATCTATGGATTCACAGGTGCGGACGGAGCGTTGCTGCAGGAGCTGGCCGAGCGAGACGACGTCGAGCGGGTTCAGCTTCAGCTAAACTATCGGTCGGCGTCGCGTATCGTGAGCGCTTCGGAGATGGCGCTCGGCGAAGCACGCGGTTATCAATCCCATGATCCCAACCGCCAGGCGGTGATTGCGTTCGTCGAGTGTGACGATGGCCTTGCGGGGCAAGCGGCTCACGCGGTCGCCGAAATCATCCCTGCGGCGCTCGCTGCCAAGCCCGGCCGGTCGCTCGGTGACATCGCGATCCTCTATCGGGACTTTCGCGCCGGTGACATTGTGGCGGAAGCGGTGACTGCAGCAGCGTTGGACTTTATCCGAGTCGATAACGCCGCCCCTTACCGCAAGGTCGCACTTACGAGCTGGATCGAGGACTGCGCAGCTTGGTGCGCAGGAGGTTGGCGTGAAGCGCGGCCACAATTGCGAGGGTTGCTTGATCGGTGGCTCGGCTTTCATCGGGCGCGCATTTCCGATGAGCAGGCGCGGGGGGAAGCGCAGCGCCTGACCCAGCTTCTCTGGTCGCTCCGGACCGACGACGGTCTTGCGCGCGACTTCGTTGCGGCACTGAAAGCGGGAATGCTCGATGCGCTGATGGCGGCGGAGCCGAGCCTCTCAGATCAGCGAGAACAAGTGGGAAGGATGGTCGCGGCTCTCGCCATTGGCGGGTCGCTCGCTGATCTTGATCTAGCGAGTCTCGGCGGACGCGACGGGTCGCCGCTCCATCTAAATCTGCTGACTCTGCATTCCGCCAAGGGATGCGAATATGACGTCGTGATAATGGTAGGGCTCGACCTCGGGAGCTTGCCCTGGCGCAATGAGCTGCCCGCCGCCCGCCGTGAAAGCCGACGGCTATTCTACGTCGGGCTTACAAGGGCGCGCGACGAGATTCACATGCTATATTCCGGGTTTGTGGATACGCCGCGCGGGCGGATGCATTGGGAGCGCTCACCCTTTTTGGACGAGCTTGAAGAGCGCATGCAGGAGGCGGAGGGCGACGAGTAAATGCTGTCATTCCGCAAGGCCCAAGCCGTCGAAGACATAGCCGACCTTTCACATGCCTTTCTTGCTGGAAATTCCCGGACGGCGTTTCCAATCGCAGCGGCGCAGGTCGGCCACGGTGCGCTCCGGCTCGTCGGAGAGCAAATCGATGGAAGCTTTAAGCCCTGTCACCATCCAGCCCACTCTGCATTGCGGAGCTCTCGTTGGCCTCGATAGAGATTTTCATCGGCGCGCCGATCGAGCATGCTTCTGAGCGGGCTACGCTGAAGCACGCCTATGAATTTCTGTCGGCTCAAGGCATTCCGGCCGTCATCCTTGCGAATATGAATCTTGGCGACCGGCAGCTCGATCTTGTCATCGCAATTGAAGGCGCCGCGCTGGTCACCGAGTCAAAAGGCTTCACTTCGGCCGTGCGCGGCGGCCACAACGGCGATTGGGAAGCCCAGCTTGCTTCCGGCGCTTGGAAAAAATTCGTAAATCCGTATCTCCAGGCCATCGGCGAGAAGCTTGCGCTGCGTGATGCGATGCGAAGCTTCGCCGGGGCAGATGTTCCTTATCCGAGTGCGGCCCTGGTCTTCGTTCCAGCCGTTCCTCAGGGTTCGACGATCCCGCAGGGTGATTTCAAGGTTTCGATCGGTGGCCTCGATGAACTTCCGGCGTTTTTCACATCGATGAAGCGCGATGGCTGGTCGTTGGATCAGTGGCGCGCGTTCGCGGCCCACCATCGCTTGCTCGCGGTACCGTCAATCGACGCGGCCTTGAGCCCGCAATTGCTCGATGCCGAGCAGTTGCTCGGCGCTTACGGTGAAGCATTCATCCGAACCTACGGCGGACCTGCGTCTGAGATGGTCGCCATGTTGTGCGTTTGCGAAAGCGAAGAGCTTTCGTCGGCGGTCGTGCTGCAGCGCGCCGTGCAGGACGGCATCGTATTGCTGATGGGACCTTCAGGATGCGGGAAAAGCCTGCTCTCTTACAGCATCGGGCTCGCCGGGCTAGCGCGCGGAACCGTGCCGATCGTCGTGCCGGCGAAAGATTTTGAAGGAAACTTGCGCGATGTGGTGAATCGCGAGGCCGCCTTGCTCGAGGCGAGGTCTGCGGCCGCGGTGATTTCCGCGGCGCGGCGGCTGAACCGCCGACTTATGCTTGTCGTGGACGGCTACAACGAATGCACGCCAGGGGAACGACAGCGCTTGACGCGAAGCATTGCTGCGGCCGTGAAGCGGTATGACGCACGAGCCGTCATCTCCAGCAGGATGCCGCTTGAGCGCGGCGATCTTCTGCCCGCACGCAGCTACGCAATACAGATTCCCGACACCAAAATAAAACTGGCCATCGCGCAACAGGCGGCCGGCGGCGTTTCTGCCGAACCGTTTGCGGAGTTGCTCGGCACTGTCGGAAGCGGCCTTGAAGCGAAGATGATCGGGCAGTTGGGACAGCAGTTGCCGCTCGACACCAGTAAGTATGGTCTGTTCGATGCCTATGTGCGCGAACGCCTCGGCTCTGCTGCCTCCGATGGCATTCGCACTCTGTCCCGGATCGCTGGAATGATGACCGAGCGCATAAGTTTCGGCCTTTCGGTTCGGGAGATAGACCGGCTGTCAGACCGCGAAGGGGTATCGGGCGCCTTATTGCAGACGCTTCAAGACGCGAACCTTCTGGACAGGCGCGGCGACCGGGTGAGTTTCAGCCACGAAATGTTCCTCAACGTATTTGCGGCAGAAGCGATCATCCGGCGCGCGGGTGACGATCCCGAAGCTGTGGTGACCGCGCTGCGGTTGCCGCAACATCTTGAGATGAGGCCTTTCGTACTGGGAGCGATCGATGATGACAGTTTCCGACGCCAGGTGTTGCCACATCTAACAGACGCGCGAGTAATTCATGCCTGTCTGGCAGGCCAATGCGGACCCGATGCGCAGCGTTGGGCAAACGAGCGCTGCGACGAGGTACTTGCGCGGGTCGGCCAGGAAATCGCGACCTTGCGGTTTGATATTTCCAACGAATTCATGTGGCACGTGCAACCAAAGCCGGAGACGGTTCAGCCATGGTCCAAGCAGGACCGTGCGCTTCTTGCTGCCATTCCGCATGAACTGGTAGCGGGCCGCCGTCTCGATGAGTTGCTCGGTCTCATAGGAAAAATGGATGATCGGCTAGCCGAAGAGCACCGCAGATTGCTAGATCAAGCCAGGGAAAAGAAGCTTGGCCTGCGAACGGGCCTCTATGCGGTCTGCTATGCGGGCGTAGGGATGCGCGAAGTTGGGCTGTCGTGCATTTGCGGCCCCATTTCGAGCGGTCACCTATACAACGGACCAAAGGTCGGAGCGAATGCGAACCTGCGCGGGCGGTTGCAGTCCGAAACCTTGAGTCCTGGCCAGATTGGTCTGCTGATCGAACTCGACAGGTATTCTGATCGTAACGCGCCCTCGATCGGAACGATCCTTCCCGGAATTCTCGTCCGAATCTGGCCGAGAGCCGCGCATCATCTGCGGCTCGGGCTGATGCATGCGGCGATGATGAGCGCCCACGCATTAAATGACGATGAGCGTCGCGCATTGATTGCTGCCATCGAGGCGACGTGCATGACCAACGGTGTCGTTGACGCCTGGGGGATGATCGATGCGCTCAAATCCCTTGGGGCGCTCGACGACGATCAGGAAGAACACGTCGCGACAGTGAGCGCGGAGATGAAAGAGGTGTTGGCCGACAGGGACAATCCTGCTTCATGGGAGCGTGCGGCCGGCCTATGGAACGCGCAGTTCGATCATCCCTATGATGGTGCGTATTGCCAAGGCTGGAACGACCTTTCCGGCGACGACCGCAAGGCCTTGCAAGTCATGGCCGCGAAAAGCGTCGACCGCGATTCGATGTTCACCCCTTCCTTGATCGCGGAGGTCGCATCACATTCGGACCCGGCCGTCGGGCCAATCATTGAGCGCTGGACGGGATTGCCGCCCAAAAAGGATGCTTTTTCTCAGGACAGCATTCGCACGTTCGAAATGGCCTATGTGGCGTTGGCGCGCCTGCGCTACCCTTTGCCTGACCGGTCGGCCGAAGCGGTTTCTGCAGCGGACCATGCGCTGCTGGCTTGCGGCCGGGTTCTCTACTGGCTGAATCGCGACGATCTTTCAGCTTCGGAACGCAAGGCGAATTGTGCAACCCAGCTCGCCATCTTGTCGCGCCATGAAACCGGTGTCGCGGCTGCCGTCGTTGGGGAATTCTTCAGGTCAGACCACATGTTCGCTGAAAGCGCGCAGCGGCTCCCGGGTTCGGAGCCGGTAGTGACCTCTTTTGGACAATTCTTCCCTGATGAGGTCGCGGCGATTTACCGGGCGGCTCTTGAAAAGCCGACCCTTCAATCCGGCTATTTCGAATTCTTCCGCATCGAAGACCTGATGGAAATGGCTTTGGTGAATGTGGGACGGTTCGGCAGCGCGAGCGACATTCCACTGCTTCGCGTTTGGTCGGTCTATCCTGATCTGGGGCGCTTCGCGATACAGGCCATCAGGGAGATTGAAGAAGCACCCGGCCAGATGAAGTTGCGTGCCAAGCGCTAGATGAGATAGTGCGCCGCATCCACGCAAAGCGAGTGCGAACGCGCTGTGCTAAGAATGCTGACGGTCTTTGCCTTGTATCGGCGCGTAGTGGGCTACATGGTCGATGGTGCGAAAAATCGACCGATCGTTGTCGATAGACGCTGAAACGTCGCTGAATTCGAATCGCGCGAATTTTTCTTTGAAATCAAAAGCGAAAAATTTTGACGGCTCGATGGTCGGGCTTTGACCGTCAGAAGAAATATTTTGCGCTTAAAAATCAGCGCGTTACGATGCATTGAGAGAATCGAGTGGGAGTGACGGGCAGTAATGAGGAGATCATTACTTTCCGCGTTCCAGATCGGCGACTGATCTATCGTAGCTAGCTGGGCTAGGCGAAGCTCGCGCTGATCCGGTCCTGGCGCCAGCCGCAAAACCGTGGCCGAAATGCTGAGGCCTATCGTGCCGCAACAGCAGTCGTGTTCCAGTGCGCTTCCAGCCATCGATTGAAGGTGTGGGTCAGCGGGTATTCGCGCCGCGCCTGTTCAATGTTGAAGTGAAACCCTTTTTCTTCGAACCAGCGGTACATCACCGTGATTTCCTGTCCCATGGTCTTTTCGAACTGGTCCCAAGGCACCTGAACATATTTCACATCTTGAGCAGTCACGCGGCTGAATGCGTCGGCAAGCTGCTGCATCGATAATTCATCACCGGCGAGCGGATATGTCCTGTTCGCCCATTTCTCCGGGTGCTGAAACGCAAGCGTTGCAAACGCGCCGATGTCATCCACCGCGACCATCTGCAAGTTTCTCGTCGGGCTCAACGGCTGCCGGAGCTGCCCGTTCCGGATCGGCTCGCCCCAATAGCCGAACATTCTCAGCCAGTTCTCCATGAAGAAGGCAGGCTGCAGAATTGTATACCTAAGGCCGCTCGATCTCAGATGTGCTTCCACTTTGGCTTTGCTTTCAAAGTGAGGAATGCCTGTCTCTTCATCCGCTGAACCGACGGAACTGTAAACGAAATGGCTGACGCCCTGCCGCTTTGCCGCGTCGATTACCGCCACGCCCCGCTGGATCTCATTTGCGGTGTAGGGCTGCACGGAAAATACGCCGTACACACCATCCATCGCCCGCATCAAGCTGTCGGGATCGTCGAGGTTTCCCCGAAACGCGCTCTCTCCATGCCCCGTCAGTCGACGGGCCTGGTTGCTATCGGGATCCCGCACCAGCGCGCGCAATTTGAATCCTTTCCTCACCAGGTGCTGGTACACGGCGCCTCCCTGCTTACCGGTGGCGCCTGTCACCAAAATGAATCGTTCGCTGTTCTTCACAGGCTCGGACATCGGTCATTGCTCCTTCTTGAACAGGTCCTGGAAGATAAGCTGGCCCCAAATGCGGCCGCGTGCGTGCACCAGCGCGCCCCCCTCGTTGAGCTTTCCCAGGTTGACGGGAGCGAAGCCGAGTTGCTTGGCCAAGGCCGCCACGGGAGCGACCGCGTCCTCGTCGTCGCTCGACAGAAAGACGACGCGGTGGCCGCGCTCGACGATCGGATCGGCAGCCAGGGTGGCCGCAATCAGGTGATTGAAACCCTTCACGAGCTTGGCGCCGCTGAACGCCTTAGCGACGAAGGCAGAGGACGGCAGACCGTCCAACTCCTCAGGGGGAACCAACGCGTTCATCGCATCGATCACCGTCTTGCCTTTCCAGCTCGGCAGGGCCTGCGCAACCTCGCGATGCTCCTCGAACGGGACCGCCAAGATGATTGTGTCGGCCTCGAGTGCTTCCCGCAGCGACTTGGCGACGACCGTGGAGCCAATCGCCCGAGCCTGCGGCGCCAACGCGTCGGGCGGCCGACGGCTTGCGACCGTCACGTCCATGTTCCGACGGGCAAAGGCATGGGCGAGGGCCTGGCCTACAGCGCCAAATCCTATAATTGCGTAGCTCATGGCACTCTCCTGATCGTTGGCGGGAACGGCATATTGCTAGAGCGGACGGAAGGTACCGGCCCGTTCCGACGACTCATTGACGCGATCCTCGGTTCTCAGACCTGGCCGATCCCGCCGTCGTTCATCAGATCCGCGCCCGTCATGTAGGAACTCTGGTCGGACGCGAGAAAGAGCGCCGCGCTGGCCATCTCCTCGGCTCGAGCGAGTCGATCGACCGGGATCATGCTCCGGTACATGGTCACCAACTCCTCACGTGTCGCCGACTGAGAGTCGAGGATCGGGGTGTTGGTGACGCCGGGGCTGAGCACGTTGACGCGAATGCCTCGATCCTTGAATTCCGCCGCCCAGGTACGCGCATAGGAGCGCAACGCCGCCTTGGTCGCCGCGTAGGCGGTATGGCCGGGAATGCCCATCAGGTGCATGGCCGAGGAGACCAGGACGATCGACCCGCCACCCGTCATCATCGGCAGCAACTTCTGCACCAGGAAGACAGGGCCGCGGGCCATGAGGTTGAATGCCTTGTCGAAATGCTCAGGCGTGATGGTGTCGATCGAAGCCTGCTCCGTGAAACCCGCGTTCGACACGATGATGTCGACCGCACCCTTTTCCTTCCGTACTGCCGCAGCGACATGGTCGAGGTCATCGAGTTTCGCGGCGTCGGCCTGGATCGCCGTAACGTTGTATCCGATCAGCTTGGCGGCCGCATCGAGCTGTGCCTTGCGACGGCCGAAGATAAAGACATAAGCGCCTTCTGCGACGAACCGCTGGGCGATCGCTAAACCGATGCCCGCCGTTCCGCCGCTGATGACGGCAACCTTGCCTTCCAATTTCGACATGCTGCTTCCTTTGGGTTTCGTCCCCGCTTCATCCGCGGGAGCATCCGATACCCTCAAAGATGGGCCCCTGGTGTCAGGCATTCAGTGCGGAAGTCCGCACATCGGTGGTGCGAAATCGATCCGGCGGAACCACCGACGCCGCTGCGGCGGGTCTTGTCTACCGCTTGAAAAGCGCGCTCTACGGTGCAGGATTGCACCTCATGATCGACTGGGATGACGTTCGCTACTTTCTTGCCGTCGCGCGCGGAGGCTCGGTGCGGGCTGCCGCCGAGCGCCTCGGGGTGAACCACGCCACCGTGCTGCGACGCGTCGCCGAGCTCGAGGAGCGCCTCGGGGCGCACATGTTCGAGAAGCTGCCTTCGGGCTATCGCCTGACGGAAGCGGGGGAGGAGGTCCTCGAGTTCGCGGGCCAGATGGAAGCGTCGTCGCACCAGCTGGAGACGCGGGTCTTCGGCCGCGACCAGGGCGTGCGCGGGCTTCTTCGGGTGACGCTGGCGCCGATCCTCGCGACACACCTGCTCATGCCGGACTTCGCCGATTTCGCGCGGCTGCATCCGGACATCGAGATGGAGATCTTGTCGTCCGGCGAGCTGGCAAATCTGACCAACCGGGAGGCCGACGTCGCGATCCGCGTCGTCTACGACCGCAAAACCCTGCCGCTCAATCTTCACGGCCTGAAGGGACCGGAGCTGTTCGGCGGCGTCTACATGTCCCGCGACCTGCTTGCCGCGTGGCACGCCAGTGCGCCCGATCGCATCCGTTGGATCGTCATCAGCAAGCACGGCATCCCGGACTGGGCGCGCGAGGGTGAGGTTCGCACGACGGAGGTTCCGTTCAGGACCACGGACGCCGAGGCGCAGATAGTCGCGGTCCGGCAAGGGATGGGGATGACGACACTGCCGTGTTTCGTCGGAGATGCCGACCCCCTAATGGTGAGGGTGCCGGGCACCGACTTGCACATGTACGGAGCGCTCTGGCTTCTCACACAGGGGGAGACACGCAAGACGAAGCGCGTGCGGCTCCTCACCGAGTTCCTATCCCGCAGGCTCGCCGCATACGCGCCGCTTCTCGCGGGGCTGTCCGTATCGCGCGACTGACGCGCGGCAACTCGCCGATGGCGCCGTCTTAGGCGTACCGACGGTCTTTTTTTTGGGAACTGCCGGTATGGCTCGGTCGGCGGCCGTCAGAAAAAATTGGCCGATTGATACCGATCGTCGCTGAAACCGGGCAAATCGTGGATCGTGGAAATTCGTGTTCAAAATCAAGAGCGCAAACTTCTGACGGATCGCAAGATGGTTCTTCGCCGTACGCCGAAAAATTTGCGCTGCAATATCAATGCGTTATCATGGCTTAGAACAATCGAGTGGGAGTGAGGGGGAGTAGTTTCGGATAGATCAGGACACAGTGGGCGGTTGTTGGCGGAATTCGGGTATCGATAGTTCGCGATAGTTGCCATTTGCTCGTCAGTTGTCTCGATCAAGCAGGCAATCGATGAATGGCCGCAGCGCCGGATGCGGATTGCGCCTGTCCGAATAGTAGAGGAAAAGACCCGGCAGAGTCGGCGACCAGTCGGCAAGGATGCGCTTGAGACGGCCCGCAGCAATCGAGTCATGAACGCGATCATCGTCATAAGCGTAGAGGATGCCCAGTCCCTGTAGCGCGCCTTCGACCACGACCTCCTGAAGATTGGAAATCAGCGAGCCGTTTACCTCCATCTCGATTTTCTTGTTCTTCTTCTCCATCCGCCAGCGGTAGACCGCGCCGCTTCCCGGAAAGCGCCAGTTGATGCAAGCGTGTCGGTGCAGATCGGCCGGGACTTTTGGCTCACCGTGATGCGCGAGGTATTGGGGCGATGCGACAGCGAGCATCGGGATGTCGGGTGTCAGCCGAACCGCGATCATGTCTTTCTCCAGGCGCTCGCCGATACGAATGCCGGCATCGAAGCGACCGGCAACGATATCGCTGAGCCCATCGTCGATGACGATGTCGAGTACTACTTCGGGATAGGCACGATGAAAGCGGCCAAGACGTGGGGCGACCAGTTTCTTGGCAGCCATGCTCAGCGTGTTGATGCGTAGCGTGCCGGCCGTGCGGCCGGTCGCCGCCACGGCCTCCGCCACCGCCGCATCCATCTCCTGCATCATCGGCATGATGCGGTCATAGAGGCGCGAGCCCGCTTCTGTGGGTGCCACGCTCCGTGTGGTGCGGTTCAGCAATCGGACGCCGAGGCGGGTCTCAAGCTGGCGGATCGTCTGGCTCAACGCGGATGCGGACAGTCCCAGTTGATCGGCGGCGCGTGCGAAGCTGGCATGCCCAACGATGGCTGCGAAAGCCTTCAGTTCTGCGAATTCCGACCCGCGCATTATGTATCATTTTCTAAACATGGCATCCACATTATAGTCGATTATCTTATCTACCGGAAATCACGATCTTGGTCGCATCGAAATGATGGAGACCGAACATGACCATCCAACTTCCGGAGCCGATCACGGCGTACTTCGCGGCCGATAGGTTCGATGGCGACGCCGTCGCGCGGTGTTTCACGAGCGGCGCGGTCGTAAAAGACGAAGGCCGCACCTACGCCGGCGTCGCCGCCATCAAGCAGTGGAAGGCGGAGACGGCTGCCAAATACACCTACACCTGCGAGCCGCTGTCTGCGGAGCAGAAGGATGGAACGACCGTTGTGACCTGCCATCTGGAAGGGGACTTTCCAGGCGGTCGAGCCGACCTGCGCTTCTTCTTCCGCTTGCGGCGCGGGAAGATCGCCAATCTGGAGATCATCCCGTGAATTTCGATCTCGAACTAATGGACCGCCGCGCGCTCGTCACCGGCGGCACCAAGGGCGTGGGCGCTGCTGTCGCAGAGGTTCTGCGCGATGCAGGCGCGAAAGTCATCGCCACCGCGCGCGCGGTGCCGGCCGACGCTATCGAAGGCGTGCATTACATCGCCGCCGATCTTGCGACGGCAGAGGGATGTACTGCCGCTGCCGAGTCCTTTTTGCAGCAGTTGAGAGGGATCGACATCCTAGTCAATGTGCTGGGAGGCTCGAGCGCTCCCGGCGGCGGTTTCGCCGCGCTCGATGACACCGAATGGTCAAAGGAGCTGAACCAGAACCTGATGCCCGCTGTTCGCCTCGATCGCGCGCTATTGCCGACGATGATCGCGCAGGGCTCGGGCGTCATCATCCACGTCACCTCGATCCAGCACGAATTGCCACTTCCCGACTCGACGACCGCCTACGCCGCCGCCAAAGCCGCGCTTTCCACCTATAGCAAGAGCCTCTCCAAGGAAGTGGCGCCCAAAGGCATTCGTGTCGTGCGGGTGTCGCCCGGCTGGGTCGAGACCGAAGCATCCGTCCGCCTCGCTGAACGGCTCGCGGCGCAAGCTGGCACCGACTACGAAGGCGGCAAGCAAATTATCATGAAGGGCCTTGGCGGCATTCCGCTCGGGCGGCCGGCCAAACCGCGGGAGGTTGCGGATCTGATCGCATTCCTGGCTTCACCGCGCGCCGCATCCATCACGGGCACCGAATACGTCATCGACGGCGGAACGATTCCCACGGCATGATATGGCTTGATGCTACGAATCCTCGGACCGTGGGCATCATGCTCCGAGGATTCGTACCTCGGGCCGTGGAGGGCTAGGATCGTAGCGACGCTGCCGAGCATCCAGGGCCGGCGCTGATTCCTGCCGAAGCTCCGCAGCGATGCTGACGGTCCTTTTTGCAGCCGAGCCGACAAAGCTATCGCGGCCGACGATGTAGAAAATCGACCAATTGATGTCGATAGTCGCTGAAACCGATCAGATTCCAAATCGGCGAAATTCGCCTTTGAAATCAAGAGCGCAAATTTCTGACGGATCAGCGAGACGGTTCTTCGTCGTGTGCAGAAAGAATTTGCGCTTGGAATTCAACACAATACGATCACGCAAAATAATCGAATGGGAGTGAGGGGAACACAACAATACTATCGCGCGAACCCGTCGAAGTGACGCTGTTCCCCTCTTCCGCTCGCACTTAATCTCTCAATATTCGTCCAGTGCTTTCTCCAGCCGCTGCTTCATCTCTATCTAAACCAACGCCGTGCGAAGAGAAAGCACTATCTTCGCGCGAGAGGGCTGTGGCGTAGCCTGGCGCAAAAATCGGCCGGTTCACTCCGCCAAGCCGCGGCCGATTCCAGTGCCGCCGCCGGTGATAAGAATGGTATTGCCTGTTCGATTCATGTCGTAGCCTTTTGGTGCTAGGCTGCATCCTGGATGTCGAAGCGAGCCACCTTGCCATTTCGAAGACGGAAAACGTGTCCGACCATCTTGTCTTTAAGACCGTGCGTCTGCCCTTGGAGCGGTTTGCCTTCGAGGTTGCGGATGATCTGTCGGACTTCCGCGACGATCGCGCCATCCGCCGTTCGATGAAAGCCCACAGGCTCGACGTACGCACTGACGATAGACCACTGGCGGGTCCAGTACGCCCGAATAGCCTCGCGGCCATGGACGTAGCCACCATCCATACCATTGGCCCAGACGACATCATCGGTGAGCGCGGTCAGCACCCCGTCAATGTCCCGGGCGTTAAAGCGATCGTACATGCGTTTGAGGACTTTGACGTCATCGTCCATCGGGCCTCTCCGTGCACAGTGCGAGTGTTGAGTTAAAATATATGCATGTATGATATCTGGACTTCAGCGAGGGTTCTTTCGGTCCGGGCATTGAGGATAGACGTTAGAATTGCCGCGGAATGCCCGCGAGGATTTCCTCGCCGCGCTTCTCGAAGTCGACGACTTGGGCCTTCGCTTCCTTGCTGGCCTCGTCGACGGTCTTTGGCCCGAAAGGTGGATCGGGATAGTACTCGATCCCGAGTTGAATTCTTTCCGCGAGCTTTTGGCCAGCGATCTCGCGCGCAAGAAACAGCCCGGCGTCAGCGCTCGCGGAAACGCCGGCGCCGGTGACGATCTTCCCATCGCGGTGGTACCGCGTCTTCAGCACCTTGCCGCCGAGCTTCGCCACCCGGTCACGTGCGAAGTAGTTGGTCGTCACCTCGACGCCATTGAGGATGCCCGCAGTGGCAAAGATCTCGACCCCATTGCAGATGCCAACGGTCCATGTCGTCGTCTCATGCGATTTGCGGATGAAGTCGAGAATCTGCGGGTCGCGTTGCGCGGCATAAACGCCCAGCCCACCCGGCACGTATAGGATTTCCGTGCCTCTGGCGTCCTCGAGTGTCTTCCAGGCATAGAGACCCAAAGCGCGCGTGTCGGCCGCGTATATACCCACCTCCTTCGCGACGAATTCCGTCCGCATGTTGGGAATGCGGGCGAGTGACTCATAGCCCCCGACAATATCCAGCGCCGTGAAGCCGTCGTACAAAAGAATAGACATGCGCATCGGTGCAGTCTCCGCAATCATTGCTCTTCGGCCATCTGGATGTCTCAACCTTGCCAAGCGTGGTCCTGAAACGGCGCGTCGAGAGGCGGCCTGGCGATGTTGCCGGTGTAGTTCGTGATCGTCGATGCGGCGACCGCGGCGATCACTTCGAGGAGGTGATCCTTGCCGAAGCCGGCCGCGAGAAAGCGGTTGACGTCCTCGTCACTGAGGCGTCCGCGCTTTTCGATCATCGTCTTCGCCAGACCCGACAGCGCGGCGAACTTGCTGTCCTTCGGCAGACGACCCTCGCGAATGGCCCGCACATCCGCAGGATCGATGCCTTCCTTGAGCGCCAAGGTCGTATGGAACGCCACGGCCCATGGGCTGTTGTTGGTCACCGCGTCGGTGAGCAGCACGATCTGGACCTGTGGTTCCGTGAAGCTGGCACCATGCACCTTCCCGAATAGGCCGACGAGGCTGTTGATCAGAACCGGGGAGGTCGACATCGCGCCGATAAGGTTGGGGATCATGCCGAAAGCGGATTGCAGTTGTTGCAGCGCTGGCTTGGAGCTTTCGGGGGCGGATTCCATTGTGTGAACGGGAAAGGTCGTCATATCTGTCACTCCTTGTTGATGTCGATTTCTGCAATCCATTTTAGTGATGAGACGGTTGGCGCATGCGCCAATAGACCCTCGGTTCTCGCCAAACTTGCTGACCTGGCACGGCTAAGATCACTCCGTGTCCGCGGCTGGAACGGCGATGTCGAGTTTAGCGGCGACTCGCCGCGCGGTTTGTTCCCGCTGCGCCGTGATCAGCCGTACCGATCGCCGAGCTTCATCCAGGATCGCGGCCGGCGCGGTCTCTGGCGTGCCGCTGTCGAAGGGCGGCTCTGGCGCATAGGCCATATGAAGCTGGATGGATTGTGCGACCTCGTCGCCACGCAACTCGGCAGCGAGGCGCAGGGCGCCGTCGATGCCGGCCGTCACGCCCGCGGCAAAGACCCAAGCACCGTCGACAACCACTCGTTCGTTGACGGGGATCGCTCCGAAAAACGGCAACAGGTGAAATGCGGACCAGTGGGTCGTCGCCCGGCGTCCCTTGAGTAAGCCCGCCGCGCCGCAGATCAGGGCGCCCGTGCATACGGAAAAAATGCTACACGCGCTCGACGCTTGCCGTCGGATCCAACCCAGCATTTCGGCGTCGTCCATCAAAGCCTCCTGGCCATAGCCGCCCGGCACATGAAGGACATCCAGTGGTGGCGCATCAGCGAGGATTGCGTCCGGCGTAAGCCGCAATCCCCTCACATCGCGAACGGGCGCCATGGTGTTGCCGTAGATGCGATAGGTTGCGTTTGGGATGCGCGACAGGACCTCGAACGGTCCGGTCAGGTCGATCTGATCGATGCCCTCGAACAGAAGGGAGCCGATATGCAGGTGCGTGTCATGCGGGATCATGGTCATCTCCAGGTCCGAAGTCGGCGTTGGACAAGGCGAAACTAGCCGGGTATGGTTTGGCTGAAATGCCAAAAGACCCTCGTTTCTCGCCAAGGCCAGTCCGAGCCATCGAGATGCTCACCTTTCCGGCGGTGCAATTGCTCGATGTCACGGGGCCGGTTCAGGTGTTCGCCTCCGCCAACGATCTTGTCGCCAACGCCGGCGGCGCGCCGCCTTACCGGCTCCGGCTGGTGACGCAAGGCGACCAAAGCGTGGTCTCCTCGGCCGGGGTGACGCTGGCGGCGGGTCCACTCAGCCGACGCAGCGAGGCGCTGGATACTTTGCTGGTCGCCGGTGGGCAGGGGGTGGAGGCGGCCGCGGCAAATCCCGCGCTGGTCGGCTGGCTGCGGCAGCGGGCGGCGCAAGCGCGCCGCGTCGCGTCGGTTTGTACCGGCGCGTTCCTGCTTGCCGCCGCGGGTCTATTGGACGGACGCCGCGCGGTGACCCACTGGAAGGATTGCGCCAGGCTGGCTCAACGCTTTCCCGCGGTGCAGGTCGAGCCCGATCCGATCTTTGTGCGCGACGGCCGGGTGTGGACCTCGGCTGGCGTGACCGCGGGAATCGATCTCGCGCTGGCGCTGGTGGAAGAGGATCTCGGCCGCGCCATGGCGCTTGCCGTAGCCCGCTACATGGTCGTCTTCCTCAAACGTCCCGGCGGACAGGCGCAGTTCAGCGCCGCTTTGGCCTTGCAAGCCGCGGACGACACGTTCGGCGCGCTGCATGATTGGATCAATCGTCATCTCGGTGACGATCTTTCGCTGTCGGTCCTGGCCGATCGGGCAGGAATGAGCGAGCGCAGTTTCAGCCGCCACTATGCGGAGGCGACCGGGCAAACGCCGGCTCGGGCGATCGAGCGGCTGAGGGTGGAGGCGGCGCGGCGTCTGCTTTCGGAGTCGCGCACGCCGGTCAAGCGGATCGCGCAGCGTTGCGGCTTCGGCTCGGAGGAAACCATGCGTCGTAGCTTCCGGCGCGTGCTCTCCGTCGCGCCGCAAGACTACCGTTCTCGATTCACATTTTGAAATCCACCTGTGTCCAGCCAGAGATAATCGCCCCGAGCCAATCGGCGCGACTGCTACGCCGCGCATGGATGTGCTGCGTCGTTGCTGACGGTCTTTTTTGCGCTGAGCTGATGACCCCGTCCTCGCGGAAAATGCCGAGAATCGGCCGATCGATGCCGATAGTGTCTGCAACCGAGCAAATCGCTGGTCGTCGAAATTCGTGTTTAGAATCAAGAGCGCAAATTTCTGACGGATCGGCGAGACGGTTCTTCATCGCACACAGAAAAATTTGCGCTGAAAATTCAGCGCGTTACCATGGCTTAAAACAATCGAGTGGGAGTGACCGGATACCCTCGGCGGCGATGGCGTAGGTTTGGCAGTATTATCTCCGCCTGGTTTTTTCATCCGGTACTTCCGATCTGTCTCCTGTCTCCTCAGCTAATGCCTACATAGTTAACTCGGGATGTGGCGGCGGATGCATCCAGCGTCGCTGCAGAAAGTCTACAAAGGTGCGTACCTTTGGCAGCCGCAATCGGTTGCGTAGCGCTAAGACACTCAGCGGCGTGGGCGGTCGCTCATAGGCCCCAAGCACAATCTGCAACTGTCCTTCGGCAAGAAGATCGGCAATCTGCCAGGATGGTACGCGGACGAGCCCGGCGCCTGCCAAAGCGGCACGAACCAGCGCATCGAGATCGTTTGCCCAAAGCCGTGTCGAAATGCGAATGGCTTTTCGTTGTGCGCCATCTTGGAAGCTCCATTCCGCCACGCCTGGTACGTCACCGAAGCCTAGACAGTCGTGCTCGATTAGATCGTCCGGCGTCGCCGGCTCACCGCGTCGTCGCAGATAATCCGGCGCGGCGCAGACAACGAGTTGGATGTCGTCGAGCTTGCGGGCAACCAGGCCTGAGTCTTCCAGCGGTCCGACCTGGAGAGCGACATCGATACCTTCCTCGGCAATCCGTATCGGACGATCGATCAGCATCAGATCGATCGAAACCTGCTTCTCTTCCACGAGGAAGATGGGTAGCATCGGCGACAACCGCACGCGACCAAGCAGCGACGGACAACTCACATGCAGGCGGCCAGACGCCACTCCCGTCTGCGCCGTGAGGCCACTCTCCGCCTCGGCGACCTCCTCCAAGATTTCCTTCGCCCGCTCGTGGTACAGGCGGCCCGCCTCAGTCAGGGAGAGGTGGCGCGTCGTCCGCTCGACGAGCGTCGTTTCGAGCATTTCCTCGAGCGCCATGAGCTGACGGCTGACGGAAGTGAGCGACAGCCCCAACTGACGGCCGGCCGCCGAAAGGCTTCCAGCTTCCGCAATCTTCACAAAGACGCGCATCGCGGCGAATTTGTCCATGCCCCATTATCGCGAAAAACGGGAGAATGTCTCGCTGAATCTCCGGATACTCACCAAATCCGGGATACTCTACATGTCGGTCGTTGACTGAATGAAAAGAGGAGCGAGCCATGAAGATCTGCGTTTTCGGCGCCGGAGCGATCGGCGGCTACATGGCCGGGGAACTTGCCCTCGCGGGCCATGAAGTGTGTGCCATTGCTCGCGGTGCGCATTTAGCGGCCATTCGGAGTCACGGGCTCACGCTCATCGCGGACGGGCAGACACGCACGGTGCGTTTGCCGGCGAGCGACGACCCCGCGGCGTTTGGTCGGCAGGACGTTGTGATCTGCGCGCTGAAGGCGCAGCAGGCCCACGCCAGCGCAGGCGCGTTCGCTCCGCTCCTCGGCCCGCGCACCGCCGTCCTAACAGCGATGAACGGCATTCCCTGGTGGTATTTTTACAGGGAGCGTAGTCCGCTGGGCGGCCATCATATGGAAAGCGTCGATCCCGGCGCCGCGCAATGGAACGCGATCGGACCGGAGCGCGCCATCGGCTGCGTCGTCGATCCCGCCTGCGAGGTCGTGGCACCCGGGGTGATCGAACATCGCCTGTTCAAGCGCTTCACCATCGGCGAACCCGACGGCTCCACCTCGGATCGCATCGTGGCCCTGCGCGATGCCCTGGTTTCTGCCGGATTCGATGCGCCGATCCGCGACAACATCCGCTGGAACATCTGGCTCAAGCTCTGGGGCAACGTCTGTTTCAACCCGATCAGCGCTCTTACCCTGGCGACCCTCGATCGCGTCACCTCCGAGCCCGCCCTCCGCGCCCTATGCAAATCCATGATGACTGAAGCCCAAGCGATAACCGCATCGCTCGGTCTCACGATTCCGGAGCAAATGATGGAGCGGCGGCTGAACGCAGCCGGTTCCGTTATCGGTCACAAAATTTCGATGCTGCAAGATCTCGAGCGAGGCCGGTCGCTAGAGATCGACGCGCTCGTCACCGCCGTCCAGGAAATGGGTCGCCTCGTCGGCGTCGCAACGCCAACGATCGATGTGGTGCTTGCGTTGGTGCAGGAGCGCGGCCGGCAAGCTGGACTCTACGGTAACGACATCAAACCGGTTGATGGAAGCGACCCTTGGTCAAATTACCGGCTCGATTGAGCGCGGCCGACGTGATTGGAGACGACTTCAAGATGGATGATTTGCGCGTCGACCCGTCGGGACCCTGTGCCGAGACATTGGAAACGTCTCACGCCATTGGGCGCGCCACAACGCTGGTGATGGCGCTTGCCTGCGGCGTGGCCGCTTCCACCATCTACTGCAATCAACCGATACTCGGCGTTATGGAGGCGGCATTTCCGGGCCGCGTGTCGGTGACCGGGCTCGTGCCGATGGCGACGCAGCTCGGCTTCGCCGTGGGACTTCTGCTCCTGGTGCCGCTCGGCGACCGTATCGAAAGACGACGCCTCATCTTGCTTCAGCTGACAGCGCTGGCATTTTCGCTCGCTGCAGCCGCTCTGGCCCCAGGCGCCTGGGCTCTCGTCGTGATCTCCGCGCTGGTCGGAATATCGTCGAGCGTCGCGCAGCAAATCGTGCCCTTCGCGGCCGAACTGGCTGAACCGAACCGGCGCGGCTCGACCATCGGCACCGTCATGAGCGGCCTTCTATGCGGCATGCTGCTGGGCCGGGTCGTCGCCGGTGCCGTCGCGGAACATTATGGCTGGCGCGCCGTGTACTGGCTCGGCTTGCTCCTGGTGACCGCAACCGGCTGTCTCCTGGCGGTGACCTTGCCTCGAAGCCATGCCCAGACACAGGCGGGCTACGGCGAGCTGCTGAAGTCCTTGGTGACGCTCTGGTGCGACGAGCCGGCCTTGCGGCGGGCGACGATGATCCAGGGGTGCTTGTTTGGTTCCTTCATCGCCTTTTGGACCATCCTCGCGCTGCAACTCGACGCACGCTATCGGCTGGGCGCGGAAGCCGCTGGCCTGTTTGGGATCGTCGGCGTGGTCGGGATTCTCTTCGCGCCCGTCGCTGGAAGAATCGCCGACCGCAACGGACCCTACGCTGTCATCGGCCTTGGCAGCCTGATCATGGGCGCATCGTGGATCATTTTCGGGACTTGGGGCACGGTCGCGGGTCTGATCGTGGGCGTCATTCTACTGGATTTCGGTGAGCAGGGTGCGCTGGTATCAAACCAGTACGTCATCTACGCCCTTCGTCCCGAGGCGCGTAACCGGCTGAACACGATCTTCATGGGAGGAATGTTTATCGGTGGTGCGATTGGTTCGGCAGGGGCGAGCCTCGCCTGGGGTGAGTCTGGCTGGCCAGCGGTCTGCTTCTTGGGCGCTACCCTGGCTGCCATCGCCTTGGGTTTCATTATGGCGAAGCGGTCGCGTTCGACCGGGTGACAGGCTTGCGCGAACGGGGCTCGCGGTCTGCGCCGATCATGCGCGGGTGTTGGCTGCCTGCGACCGAATCCCGTCAGGCGACTGCTTGTGCCTGCCCTTCAGCCGAGCGGGCCGACGTCTCCGCAGCGGACATGCGGGCCATCCCCAGCGAAGATGAAAAGAGGGCATCGACTTCCCGCGCGACAACACTGCGCCACCTGGCAGTCATGACGGTTTTTTTCTCGATCAGCCCCGAGAGGCCCTTGCCATGGGGCGTTTTGGAAAATTCGACCGATTGATCTCGATAGATATCGGAATCGAGACTTTTGCAGGTCGGCCAAATTCCTTTTTGAAATCAATAGCGCAAATTTTTGACGGATCGTGGAGTCGGTCCTTTGGCGAAGGCGGAAAAACTTTGTGGCTATAAATCAGCGCGTTACGATGCAATGAGAGAATCGAGTGGGAGTGAGGGATTAAAAATTCTCTTTATAATTCAGCGGCTTATATAGGATTTAGAATGGCCGTCAACACATCGTTGGTTCGGCCGTCGGATCTGGTAACCGCTTGAACTGTAAAGGGAGTTCCTACGGTCGAAGTATTCTTGAGTTGCGGAGTGCTGGATAAGTTGACGGTCTTTCTGACGGTCTTTTTTGAACTGGTCACCTTCCGAAATCAAAAGACCGTCAGATAGCGCAGCGCTGACGGTCTTTTCCTGACCGGTAAGTTTTAGATACTGTACTGGAAAGGGTAAATTATAGCCTGTTCGGAGCGTTTTTTACGATTGAGGCATGACCGCCGAAACCGTTCTCGGGAAAGAGTCATGCGGGGCTTCATCTCTTGAAATGGCCGGGCATTGGCCGTACATTGGCGGTAGGAGTATCGCCATGGCAAACGTAGCCTCGAAATCGGCCCGCGGCCGCACCCGCGCGCAGCGCCTTGAGACGCGGGTGACGGCGGAGCAGAAGACGCTTATCGAACATGCCGCCGCCCTCCAGGGACGGACGGTCACAGATTTCGTGCTGACCAGCGTCCAGGATGCTGCACGGCGGGCGATTGAGGAACATCAGCAGATCGAACTGTCGGTGCGCGACAGCCAGGCGTTTGTTGATGCGCTGTTGAATCCGAAGCCCGTCAATGACCGCCTGCGCGACACGGTGCGCCGCTATCGCGAAGCCACCGGCGTATAGCCGGTGCCGGGCGCTCCTGACGGATCGCTTCGGGTCGAGGCGCTTGGTCCGCAGCACGATCGCGGTTCGTTCGTCAGCGGCGCCGAAGCGCTCGATCGCTATCTACGAAGCCAGGCTGGCCAGGATGCCCGCAAGAACATGGCGGCGCCGTTCGTACTCGTGTTGCCGGACGGCGCCATCGGGGGCTATTACACTCTGTCCGCGACCGGCTTGAAACTCGCCGAGTTTCCGGCTGCTATCACCCGCAAGCTGCCGCGCTATCCACTCGTCCCGGCGACGCTTTTGGGCCGGCTCGCCGTCGATCGAAACTATCAAGGGCGAGGGTACGGCCGATTTCTGTTAGCGGACGCATTGCATCGCGCGGTTCGTAGCGAGATCGCCTCGTTTGCCGTTATCGTGGATGCCAAAGATGAGGCGGCCCGTCAGTTCTATTTACGTGAGAGCTTTCTGCCACTTCCCGATCAACCGATGAAGCTCTTCCGGCCGATGGAAGACCTGGCGAAGCTCTTCGAAGGATAGCGGACGGCGATCACCTGGAGAGCCCGCTCTATGAAGACTTGGCTGAGCGGAGATGTGTCGAAACGACTGGCGCTGGGCGGTGACGCCGAGACTGCGCACGAACTTGAGCTCGAGATTGAGCAGGTTCGAGCCCGTTTAGCCGCAAATGAGGCGGAGCGGAAAGAGCTTGAGGCCGCGCTGAGGAATCTCGTGAGCCGGTGCTCGGCGGCGGCTACAGATTATTCATCACCCGCACTTGCAGATGCGCCGAGGGTCATGGCCGCGTCATCCGCCGCGGAAAAGATCGCGCTGTTTCGGCGCTTATTCGCAGGCCGCGCTGACGTATTCCCTGTCAGGTGGGAAAACCGGAAGACCACCAAGTCCGGCTATGCGCCCGCGTGCGCCAACGAGTGGGTTAAGGGGATATGCGGCAAGCCCCAGGTCAAATGCGGGGAATGCCCTCATCAAGCCTTCATCCCGGTCACCGACGACGTCATCGAGAAGCATCTGCGCGGCGGCGAGGGCGCACGCGGCTCTGGTGGCGATTTCGTGGCGGGTGTTTATCCGCTGCTTCCTGACGAGACCTGCTGGTTTCTGGCCGCCGATTTTGACGAGGAGAGCTGGGCGGCTGACGCCTTGGCCGTGCTGGAGACTTGTCAGGCCAAGGGCGTGCCCGCGGCCCTTGAGCGGTCTCGATCCGGCAATGGCGGGCATGTGTGGATTTTCTTCTCCGAGCCGGTTTCGGCGCGCACCGCTCGGCAGCTTGGCGCGGCCATGCTGACAGAGACAATGGAGCGTCGGCCCGAAATAGGTTTCGCCTCATATGATCGCTTTTTCCCGAGCCAGGACTCCATGCCGGTCGGCGGTTTCGGCAATCTAATCGCCTTGCCTTTGCAGCGCCGGGCGCGCGAGCTTGGAAACAGTGTCTTCGTCGACCATGATCTTCGTCCGTACGACGACCAATGGGCCTTTCTGGCTGCGAGGCCACGGTTATCAGCCAAGGCCGCCGCCGAAATCGTTGACGATGCGGAGGCGCGAGGCCGCGTCCTGGGCGTCCGCATGCCTGTCGAAGATGAGGATGCGGACGAGCCCTGGCGCATGACTCCGTCTCGGCGCCCCAATGCGGGCCCGATCGGCAGTCCCCTATCGGGCAAGATCACGATCGTGGTCGCCGACCAACTCTATATCGACCGGACCGATTTGCCGCCGGCAACGACGGCGCGGCTCATACGCCTGGCGGCCTTCCAAAACCCAGAGTTTTATCGTGCGCAGTCGATGCGCTTCCCGACCTTCGGCAAGCCTCGGATTGTCTCCTGCGCCGAACTTCATCGGCGTCATGTGGGGTTGCCTCGCGGATGCCTCGACGAAGCTGTTGAGCTGATCCGAGCCGAGGGCGCCGAGGTTGAGTTGAATGATCTGAGGGTGATGGGCAATCCGCTTGCCAGCCGAGTACGGTTTCAGGGGACGCTGTACGAGCCGCAGGTCAAGGCGTTTGAGGCTCTTCTTCCGCATGAGAATGGCGTGCTCG
>Ga0335075_10004225_pt1 | contig 22518 bp, 18 predicted proteins | sample Lox_Sample_24_FD_206723 | JGI IMG/M metagenome (GOLD analysis project Ga0335075, IMG submission 206723) | Soil microbial communities from Loxahatchee National Wildlife Refuge, Florida, United States - Lox_Sample_2.4 | ecosystem: Environmental > Terrestrial > Soil > Wetlands | place: USA...
CTTCCATGTACGGCCGCGCTTTGGGCGGCGGCGCGTAGGGCGCGTCGTCTTCCGGATAGCCGGTCGCGTCGAGCATCGCCGCGCAATCGCGCACCGTGCGCGTCAGCACGTGATCGCAGACGAGACCGTGCGCGCGATTGCGGTCATCCGGTGCGCCCGGGTTGCGGTATTGCGTCGGTTTCAATCCGACGAGGCCACACTGTGCAGCCGGAATACGGATCGAGCCGAGGCCGTCGCTACCATGTGCAAGCGCGACCATGCCGCTTGCCACCGCCGATGCCGCGCCGCCGGAAGAGCCGCCGGACGAATGATCGGGATTCCACGGATTGCGGCAGATGCCGAGATGGCGGCCTTCGGTCGTGCCGGGAATGCCGAACTCCGGCGTGTTGGTCTTGCCCACCATGACCACACCCGCGTTGCGATATCGCTTGGTCAGTTCCGCGTCGGCATTGGAGACGTGGTTGCGCAGGAAGGCGGAGCCGTTGGTCATCGGCCAGCCGGCGACCGCCATGTTGATGTCCTTGATCAGGAACGGGACGCCCTTGAACGGCCCGTCGGGGAGTTTGCCTTTCGCTGTCGTGCGCGCTTCGTCATACGCCTTGTAGACGACGGCGTTGAGTTTCGGATTGTGACGTTCGATCCGCGCGATGCACTCGTCGACAAGCTCAAGTGCCGTCACATCGCCGCGACGCACGAGGTGCGCAAGGCCGAGGCCGTCATATTGATCGTATTCTGCAAAGGTCATCTTACACCTTTATCTTCTTGTATTGATCGATCCACGGTGCCGCGGCTTCGAGCTGCGCGGCAAGTTTGAGCAGGCCAAGTTCATCGCCAAAGCGTCCAACGAAATGGACGCCGACTGGCAGGCCTTCTTTATTCCAATAGAGCGGCATGTTGATCGCGGGCTGGCCGGTCACGTTCTGCATTGCGGTGAACGGAACATAGTCGATCAGCGGCGCGAAGGATTTGTCCGGATCGGTCTCTTCCATGTCGAAGCGTCCGAGCTGCACCGGCGGTTCGGCGAGCGTTGACGAGAACCACATGTCGTATGTCTCATGGAATTGCGCCGTCGCGCGGCAGGCGGTGTTGATGCCCTGTTTGGCCTGAAGATAGGTGCTCGCGGCAATGTTCTTGCCGGCTTGATAGACGCCCCAGGTCAGACCTTCGAACATCTCCCGAGTGGGCGTCTGCCCCGTGAGCATGGCGATCGTATCGATACCGGCGGCGAGGTTTGCCCGCCAGATCTGGATGAACATCGGCACCAGCGTCGCCTGATCGAGATCCGGCATCGCCTCTTCAACATCGTGGCCGAGATCGGCGCAGAGTTTTGCCGTGCGCTTCACAGCCGCCACGCAGACGGGGTGCAGCGAACGGCCGTCGAGTTTCTTGGTCGAGAACGCGATGCGCAGCTTCTTCGGTTTGCGCTTCATGCCATCGAGATAGGACGCGGGCTCCGGCGGTGCGCAATACGGATCGCCCGGCACATAGCCGGCAACGGCATCGAGCGCCGCGGCCGTGTCGCGCACGGTGCGTGAGACGACGAGTTCGGCGCCGAGGCCGTCGATGGTTGCGCCGAAATCCGGCGCATAGCTCACGCGGCCGCGTGTCGGCTTCAACCCGACCAAACCGCAGGCCGACGCCGGAATGCGGATCGATCCGCCGCCGTCATTGGCATGAGCAAGCGGAACGATGCCGGCGGCCACCGCGGCACCCGATCCACCGGAAGAGCCGCCGGTGGAGCGCGAAAGATCCCACGGATTGTGCGCGGCGCCGTACAGCTTCGACTCCGTCGTCGGGACCAGACCGAATTCCGGCACGTTGGTCTTCGCGAAGGGAACGAGGCCGGCGCTCTTGAAGCGCACTGTCATTTCGGAATCGTGCGGCCATGGGATCGGCGGGAAGAAGCGCGACGCCTGACGCGTCGGCACGCCCTGCGCCAACGCAAAGATGTCCTTCAGCAGAAACGGCACGCCGGTGAACACGCCCTTCGGCAATTTGCCCTTCGCGGCGGCGCGGGCGCGCTCATAATCCTTGTAGACGATGGCGTTGAGTTTCGGATTGAGTTCTTCGGCGCGGGCGATGGCTTCGTCGAGCAATTCGATCGGCTTGACCTTCTTCTTCGCGACAAGCGCGGCAAGCCCAAGACCGTCATATTTCGCATATTCGGCGAAGCGCATTTCGTATCCTTTTTTGGCATTGGCCTTTTGTGTTCTGGATTAACCCTAGCCGGGGCGGCCAGAGCGTGTCACGTAAACTTCCCTTGCATTGCCGCTCCGGCGGGCGCGCACTAGGATGATGCGTCGGAAGGGGAGGCGTCGATGAACAAGATTCCGCTGGAGCGGACGATTGGCGACACTTATCGGTTTGCGTTCTCCAACATTCTGTCGATCTTCGGCATCGTCTGGCTGCCACTGGTCCTTGCGATCGCCCTGTGCGCGGCGGCGGTCTGGTCGCTGTTGCCGGATTTTGCGGCCATCGATTTGTCGTCTGCGCCGGATGTCGGGCACAACCAGGATGCGATCCTGCATCTGTGGTTCAAAATGGCGGCGATCGGGTTCCCACTTTATGTCCTGTTCTACATCTTCTTCGCGATGATCACTGTCGGGATCCAGCGCAAGGCGCTCGGCCTGCATCCAGGCCCGGTCTTCGTTTATTTCTCGCTGGGCGGGGAGGTGTGGCGTCTCTTCGGCGGTGTGATCTTCGCGATGATCCTTCTTTTCCTCAACGTGCTCTGTACCGAGGCGGTTGTGTTCGCGACGTTTTGGATCGGCGAGCACTACCATCTGCCGTCGATATATGGCCTGGTTGAAACCATCGCCGTGATCGCCGGCGTGTGCTGGTTCTTCTACTCCGTCTTTCGGCTCCTGTTCTTCATGGCGCCGGCACTCGTGGCGGAAGGGGGATTTGGGCTCGCAAGGTCGTGGGAGCTGGGGCGCGGAAATTTCTGGCGTATCTTCGTGCTGCTCCTTGCCTGCGTGGTTGGGCCGTCATTCGTGATCTCGATGGTCAGCGAGATCGTGGTGATGCCGTTCATGGGGCCTGCGCTGATGAAAATTCAGCAGGCGCAGCTCGATCACCAGGTCCTGACGCCGCAGCAGATGTGGGCCATCATCGGCCCCGCGCTTCACAATTTTCTGCCGCTCTGGATCGGTTATGAGATCGTGACGCTGCCGATCCTTCTGGGTCTGCAGAATGCCGTGAGCGCTTTCGCCTACAAGAACCTCACCCAATCCGGGGCCACCGCGTGAACAAACTTTCTGTCGGCGAAACAGTACGCTTTGCCTATGCCTTCACGCTGCGCGAGTTGGGGACGATCATCGGCCTGATCTGGGTGCCAATGGTGGCGCTCGCGGTGATCAACTTTCTTCCCTATGCGATCGGGGATGCGTCGCCTCCGCCGGATTTGAACCCCAACGCGGCGAGCGCCATTGTCCTGCGCGGCTTCGCCTTCTCGCTTGTCGGCATTCTGCTCAGCGCCTGCGTGACCGTGCCCGTCATTCGCCAGGCAATGGGATTGCGGACCGGGCCTGCCTTCATTCATTTCGCCGTGGGCGCGGCCGAGCTTCGTTTGTGGGGCGGATATCTCCTCCTGTTTGGAATCCTCTTCGTCCTGATGATGGGCCTTGTGCTCGCCGTCGTTGTTGCCGCGGTTGCGACAAGCTTTACCGGGAACAAAATTGTCGAGGGGATGACCGTAACGCTCGTCCTTCTCGCGGGCTTGTGCGGTCTCTTGTATGCTCTTGTCAGGCTATCGTTTCTGCTTCCGGTCGTGGTCGTGGCCGAGAACCGCGTGAGTTTCGAACGCGGGTGGTTGCTGACGGCTGGAAATTTCTGGCGCATCGCGGCCGTGCTGTTCGTAGTGACCTTGCCGCCTGCACTGTTGTTCCTCGGTGCCTTCGGATGGCTTATCGGACCGGACATGGTGGCGCTGTTTCGCCAGGCGCAGCACCTGGATCCCCAGGTGATCGCCGACCGCATGAACCTGATCATGAACAGCCACATTTCGACGATGCTCGGCATTCAGCTCATCATCGCGCCGTTCAGCGTGGGCCTTACCGCGAGCGCCGCCGCGCACGCCTACAAGACGCTCGCGGGAAACGCGCGCGCCGCTACTCCGCAGCCCTGAGCTTTTTTGACGGCGCGACTTTCTCCGGCGTGCGGTTCTTGAGCAGCGGCTTCAGGTATTGGCCGGTATAGCTACGCGCGACCTTCGCGACATCTTCCGGGGCGCCTTGCGCCACGATCTCGCCGCCGCCGTCGCCGCCTTCGGGGCCGAGGTCGACGATCCAGTCCGCGGTCTTGATGACTTCGAGATTGTGTTCGATCACCACCACGGTGTTGCCGCTCTGGACAAGCTCGTGCAGCACTTCGAGCAGCTTCTTCACGTCGTGGAAATGCAGGCCGGTGGTCGGCTCGTCGAGGAAGTAGAGCGTGCGGCCGGTCGCGCGGCGCGACAGTTCCTTCGACAGCTTCACGCGCTGCGCTTCGCCGCCGGAGAGCGTCGTCGCCTGCTGGCCGATGGAGATATAGCCGAGGCCGACGCGCTTGAGCGTTTCGAGTTTCTCGAAGATCGACGGTACGGCCTTGAACAGCTCAGCGCCGGCTTCGACGGTCATGTCGAGAACGTCGGCGATGGAGTAGTCGCGGAATTTCACTTCCAGGGTTTCGCGGTTGTAGCGCTTGCCCTTGCAGACATCGCACTGGACATAGACGTCCGGCAGGAAGTGCATCTCGATCTGGATGACGCCGTCGCCCTGGCACGCCTCGCAGCGTCCGCCTTTGACGTTGAAGGAGAAGCGTCCCGGCGCATAACCGCGTGCCTTAGACTCCGGCAGTTCGGCGAACCAGTCGCGGATCGGCGTGAATGCGCCGGTATAGGTCGCCGGATTCGAACGCGGCGTGCGCCCAATCGGCGACTGGTCGATATCGATCACCTTGTCGAGGAATTCGAGGCCTTCGATCTTGTCGTATAGCGATGGATGCTCGCGCGCGCCGTTCAGCTTGCGCGCCGCCGCTTTGTAGAGCGTCTCGATGACGAGCGTGGATTTGCCGCCGCCTGACACGCCGGTGATGCAGGTGAAGGTGCCGAGTGGGATCTGCGCCGACACGTTCTTGAGATTGTTGCCGCGCGCGCCGCTGACCTTGAGCCAGCGATTGTGCGCCGCGGGCCGCCGCTTCGCCGGCACCGGAATCTGCTCGAGGCCGACAAGATATTTTCCCGTTAGGCTCTTCGGCGAGCGCATGATGTCTTCGGGCGTGCCCTCGGCGATGATGTGGCCGCCGTGGATGCCCGCGCCGGGGCCCATGTCGATCACATGATCGGCCTGCCGGATCGCGTCCTCGTCATGCTCGACGACAAGCACCGTGTTGCCCATGTCGCGCAGGCCCTTGAGCGACTCCAGAAGCTTTTCGTTGTCGCGCTGGTGCAGGCCGATGCTCGGCTCGTCGAGAACATACAGAACGCCAGTCAGGCCGGAGCCGATCTGCGAGGCAAGACGAATGCGCTGACTCTCGCCGCCGGACAGCGTGCCGGAATTGCGGCTGAGCGTCAGGTAATCGAGGCCGACATTGACGAGGAATTTCAGACGCGCGCGGATCTCTTTCAGAATCCGCACCGCGATCTCGCGCTGCTGCTTGTTCAGCTGCTTCTCGATATCGCGGAACCATTCATCCGACTTCTTGATCGACATCTCGCCGATCTGGCCGACATGCAGCCCGCCGATCTTCACGGCGAGCGCTTCTGGCTTCAGGCGATAGCCTTTGCAGACTTCGCACGGGCTCGTGTCCTGGAAACGCTCCATCTCCTCGCGCACCCACGACGAATCCGTTTCCTTGAAGCGGCGCTGCATGTTCGGGATGACGCCTTCGAACGGTTTCTTCGTCTCGTAACGGCGCATGCCATCGTCGTAGACGAACTTGATCTCGTCCTCGCCGGAGCCGTGGAGAATGATCTCACGCGCTTTCTTGGGCAGATCTTCCCACGGCTCGTTGAGCGAGAATTTGTAGTGCTTCGCGAGCGCTTCGAGGGTTTGCAGATAGTAGGGCGATGAACCCTTCGACCACGGCGCAATCGCGCCGTTGCGGAGTGTCAGGCTCTCATCCGGCACGATCAGCGCGGGGTCGAAATAAAGCTGTGTGCCGAGACCGTCACATGTCGGGCACGCACCGTGCGGATTGTTGAAGGAGAACAGGCGCGGCTCGATCTCGGTAATCGTGAAGCCGGATACTGGACAGGCGAATTTCGACGACAGCATCATCTGCTTCGCCTTGCCGTTGCCGTCCTTCTCGTCCGCGAACTCGACGAATAGCAAGCCGTCGGCGAGGCCGAGCGCGGTCTCGATGGAGTCCGGCAGACGGTTGCCGATATCGGGTTTCACCACGATGCGGTCGACCACGATCTCGATGTCGTGCTTCAGCTTCTTGTCGAGTGTCGGTGTTTCCCCGAGGTCGTAGAATTTTCCGTCGATCTTGGCGCGCTGGAAACCCTTCTTCTGAAGCTCGGCGAGTTCCTTGCGATACTCGCCCTTGCGGCCGCGCACGATCGGCGCGAGCAGGAAGAGGCGTGTGCCTTCGGGCAGCGCGAGGATGCGGTCCGCCATCTGGCTGACGGTCTGGCTTTCGATCGGCAGACCGGTCGCCGGCGAATAGGGTACGCCGACGCGCGCGAACAACAGGCGCAGATAGTCGTAGATTTCAGTGACCGTGCCGACGGTCGAGCGCGGATTGCGCGACGTCGTCTTCTGCTCGATGGAAATCGCGGGCGACAGGCCTTCGATATGATCGACATCGGGCTTCTGCATCAGTTCAAGGAATTGCCGCGCATAGGCCGACAGCGACTCGACATAACGCCGCTGGCCCTCGGCATAGATCGTGTCGAAGGCGAGCGAGGATTTGCCCGAACCAGACAATCCAGTAAGCACCGTCAGCGTGTCACGCGGAATCTCCACATCGACGTTCTTCAGATTGTGCTCGCGGGCGCCGCGGATGGAGATGTTCTTCAGCATGTTTTTCCGTCAGGTCGAAACGCGCAGTGTGGCCAGCCGGGATAGTCGCGGCAACCGCATGTGCGTGAAGGTTCCGTGGATGAGGGCCCGCGCGTAGGTGCGACGGACCCAGCCCCACAATTGGTGATCGCGAGTCTAAATCGCAAGGTGTCAGTGGTTGTCAGCAGCCTGACGTGCTCCCTCGAAAAGCTGGGGATTGACTCGGTTTCCGACGGAACATAAAGAGAACATTCGGAGTGGGCAATAGCGGCCCGCAGAGCCGGGCCTTAGGGTCCGGCCGAACAAGTTACGGAAGGTGAAAGCGATGGCGGGAAGCGTGAACAAGGTCATTCTGGTGGGCAATCTGGGCAAGGACCCGGAAGTCCGCCGTATGCAGAGCGGCGACGCCGTCGTGAACCTGTCTCTGGCCACCTCCGAGACCTGGCGCGACAAGTCGTCCGGCGAGCGCAAGGAGAAGACCGAGTGGCACCGCGTGGTCATCTTCAACAAGAACCTCGCCGAGGTCGCGGAGAAATACCTGCGCAAGGGTTCCAAGGTTTACGTAGAGGGCTCGTTGCAGACCCGTAAATGGACCGACAAGGACGGCGCCGAGAAATACTCGACCGAAGTCGTGCTCCAGAACTTCCGCGGTGAGCTGACGATGCTCGACACCAAGGGCGGCGAAGGCGGTGGCGGCGGACGGTCGTTCGGCGGCGGCGCCGGCGAAGCGCCCGCGAGCTTCGACCGCAGCGAAATGGACGACGAAATCCCGTTCTAACGCCGTTGTCATCCCGGCCAAGCGATGCGTTCAGCATCGCGCTGAGCCGGGACCCATTTTCGCCCGCAATATGATGGGGCCCGGGTCTCGCTTCGCTCGCCCGGGATGACAGTTTTGTGCTGCTTTTTGTGGTGACTCAGGCCCCAAAATGCTACCAATTCGGCATGATTTTTAGCCCCGAATCTGGCCGCGTCAGGACCCCCATTTGAGCGACGAAGGCCATCCCGCGCCGCCGTCCGGCGGAAGCATTTCCGGCATTGCGATCGAAGACGAACTGAAGCGTTCGTATCTCGATTATGCGATGAGCGTGATCGTGTCGCGCGCGCTTCCCGATGCGCGTGACGGCCTCAAACCCGTGCATCGGCGCATCCTCTATTCGATGCATGAGAACGGGCGTGACTGGAACAAGCCCTATCGCAAATCGGCGGTCATCGTCGGCGACGTCATGGGTAAGTACCACCCGCACGGCGACCAATCGATCTACGACGCGTTGGTGCGTCTGGCGCAGGATTTCTCCATGCGCGCCCCGCTGGTCGACGGGCAGGGCAATTTCGGCTCCGTCGACGGCGATGAAGCCGCGGCGATGCGTTACACCGAAGTGCGCCGCGCGAAGATCGCGCATGAACTTTCGGAAGACATCGACAAGGACACGGTCGAGTTCCAGGACAACTACGACGGTTCGGAGCGCGAGCCGGTCGTTCTGCCGGCGCGCTATCCGAACCTTCTGGTCAATGGCGCCAGCGGTATCGCCGTCGGCATGGCGACCAATATTCCGCCGCATAATCTGGGCGAAGTGATCGACGCGTGCCTCGCCTATATCGACGATCCGTCGATCGGCATGGATGCGTTGACGGAGATCGTGCCGGGACCGGATTTTCCGACCGGCGCGATGATCATCGGCAAGCAGGCGGCGCGCGGTGCACTGGCGCGGGGTCGCGGCTCGATCCTCATGCGCGCTCGCTGCAGGATTGAGGAGATCCGCAAGGACCGCGAAGCGATCATCGTCACCGAACTACCGTATCAGGTGAACAAGGCGCGGATGCAGGAGAAGATCGCCGAGATGGTGCGCGACAAGCGTATCGAAGGCATCGCCGACATCCGCGACGAAAGCGACCGCCACGGAATGCGTGTGGTCATCGAGATCAAGCGCGACGCGTCGCCCGACGTCGTCCTGAACCAACTTTATCGTTTCTCGGAACTTCAGACGAGCTTCGGTGTCAACATGCTGGCGCTGAACAATGGCCGCCCGATGTTGATGTCCTTGAAGGATATGATCGGGTCGTTCGTCGCGTTCCGCGAAGAGGTCATTACTCGCCGCACTCGGTTCGATCTCGCCAGGGCGCGCGATCGTGGACACATCTTGGTCGGTCTCGCGGTCGCCGTGGCGAATATCGACGAAGTCATCAAACTTATCCGCGCGGCGCCGGATGCGGCAACGGCGCGCGAACAATTGATGGCGCGCGACTGGCCGGCGCGGGACGTGGGCCCTCTCATTGCGTTGATTGCCGATCCCCGCCACTCGCTCAGCGCCGAAGGCACGATCCGCATGTCGGAGGAGCAGGCGAAAGCGATCCTCGATCTGCGCCTGCAGCGTCTCACCGCGCTCGGCCGCGATGAAATCGGCGACGAGGCGAAGAAACTCGGCGAAGCGATCCAGGATTATCTCGATATCCTGCGCTCGCGCCCGCGGGTGCTGCAGATCATCCGCGACGAACTCGGCAAGATCAAAGACGAGTTCGCGACGCCGCGCCTGACCGAATTGATCGACGCCGATGTCGAGATCGAAGACGAGGCGCTGATCGAACGCGAGGATGTCGCTGTCACGGTCACCCACGCCGGTTACATCAAGCGTACGCCGATCAGCGAATATCGCGTGCAGGGCCGTGGCGGCAAAGGTCGCTCCGGTATGGCGACGGGCGAGGAAGATTACGTTACCAATCTCTTTGTCGCCTCGACGCACGCGCCGCTGGTGTTCTTCTCCTCCAACGGCATGTCCTACAAGCTCAAGGTCTGGCGGTTGCCCGAAGCCCGCATCCAGGGCAAGGGCAAGGCAATGGTCAATATCCTGCCGCTGACCGAAGGCGAACGCATCACCACCATCCTGCCGCTGCCCGAAGACGAGTCGCAGTGGGAAAACCTCAACGTCGTGTTCGCGACGAAGTCCGGCGACGTTCGCCGCAATCAGCTCTCCGATTTCTCCAGCATCAATCGCAACGGCAAGATCGCGATGAAGCTCGAAGACGGCGATGGCATCGTCGGCGTCTCGACCTGCACCGATCAGGACGATGTGCTGCTGACCACCAGGCTCGGCAAGTGCATCCGTTTTGCGTTGACCGATGTGCGCGTGTTCAAGGGCCGCGACTCCACCGGCGTGCGCGGCATCAAGCTGGCCGAGGGCGATGAAGTCGTGAGCCTGACGCTGTTGCATCACACCGATGCCGATACGGCCGAGGCGCGCGCCTATCTCAAGCAGGCCAACGCCGCGCGGCGCGCTGCCAGCGGCGAAGAGGCACCGGTTGAAGAGGTGGCGGACGACGAGGAGACAGGTGGCGAAGAGGCGACGCTGACACCGGAGCGCTATGCGGCGCTCGGCGCCAAGGAGCAGTTCGTGCTCGCGGTTTCGAGCGGCGGGTTCGGCAAGCGAACGTCATCCTATGAATATCGCGTCACGGGCCGTGGCGGCTCCGGCATCGTCGCGATGGGTATGGGGCGGAAGAACAGCGCCATCATCGCCGCTTTCCCGGCGGAAGAGTCCGACGATCTCATGCTGATCAGCGATCAGGGCCAGACGATCCGCGTCGCCGTCAGCGGGGTATCGATTCAAGGCCGTGCAGCGCAGGGCGTGACCGTGTTCCGTGTGGACGACGGTGAACGCGTCGTCTCGGTCGAGCGCATCGAGGATGTGTCGGGCGAAGAGGGCGCGGGTTAGGGGGCGCCATGGCCAAGAAACTGATCGGCCTTTACCCGGGGACGTTCGACCCGGCGACCTTAGGCCATACCGACATCATCAAGCGCGCGATCAAGATCGTCGATCACCTTGTGATCGGCATCGTGTCGTCCAACGACGCCAAGAAGCAGATGTTCACGCTGGCGGAGCGCATCGACATGATGCGCCATGAGGCGGAGGCGCTGGCCGATGGCAAGGCGACCATCGACGTCAAATCCTTCGATATCCTGCAAGTGAAGTTCGCGCATCAGGTTGGGGCCACGGTCGTGATCCGTGGCCTGCGCGCGGTGTCAGACTTCGAGTACGAATTCCAGATGGCGGCGATGAACCAGCGTATGGACAAGGAGATCGAAACGGTCTTCCTCATGGCCGATCCGCGGAACCAGGCCATCGCCTCGCGACTTGTAAAAGAAATTGCCATGTACGGCGGCGATATTTCGCAATTCACAACGCCATATGTCGCTGAACGTCTTGTCAAACGTTGCAAAGAGTTAGGAGCAAAAAGCTGATGGCCCGCGATCCCGAGAATACGCTGATCATGGATTTGAAATCGGGGCCGGTGGTCATCGAGCTCAAGCCGGACGTCGCGCCGAATCACGTGGCGCGCGTGAAAGAACTGACGCGCCAGGGTTTCTATGATGGCGTCGTGTTCCATCGTGTGATCCCGGGCTTCATGGCGCAGACAGGCGACCCGACCGGCACGGGCTCGGGTGGTTCCGATCTTCCCGATCTGAAATCGGAATTCTCGAACGAGAAGCACAAGCGCGGCACCGTGTCGGCGGCACGCACGTCGGATCCGCACAGCGCCAACAGCCAGTTCTACATCTGCTTCGACGACGCGCCGTGGCTCGACCGCCAGTATTCAGTCTGGGGTCAGGTGGTCGAAGGCATGGAGCACGTCGATGCCATCAAGAAGGGGGGCGAGCACAACAACGGCTCGATCTCCGGCGAACCCGACAAGATCCTCAAGATGCGCGTCGAGGCCGACGCGAAGGCCTAGCGGCTATAGGCGTGCTTTAAGTCCCACGCGATACAATCCGCATAGGTGCGGTCGTGAACGGCTTCCTGCGTGTCGGGGTCTTCGCCCTCATAGGCCGCGTCTACCGCCCTTTGCTTCGCGAGCGTCGTGCAATGCGCGCTTGAAGATGCAGAGGCCGCCGCGGCCGGTACTGATGCATCTTGCGCCATCGGCGCCGCGCCGGTGTCAGCGCTCTCCATGGGTGCGGCTGCCGATTGCTGCGATGGCGCCGGCATGGACGCGGGCGAAGCCGATGCGGTTTGGTCGGCGGGCGCTTGCGCGACTGGCGTTGCGGATGAATCGCCGCCGGAATCCCCAAAGAAATCGGTACTCCCGCAGCCGTAGAGCCCCAATGCCATCGCAAGTACGAGAACTGATTTCATAATCGTCTCCGTCATCTTGAAACCTATAACGAAATGCGCTCCGTCCACCATAGCCGCCGGACGCGGTAACGGTTGCGCCGGCCAGCCGGTCTTCGCATTCTCGACGTTGGCATCGAGGAACATGAATGGCGGAGACACCTTCCATTGACGATGTGGCAAGGCGTATCGCCGAAGCCACGGGCGGGTTCACCGGCGGCCGTATCGACCAGTTCGGCGAGGTCGGCCAGAAGACACTCGCGGCGCTCAAGCAGGCTGGCCTGCGCAAGGAGCATCACCTTCTCGACGTAGGCTGTGGTACCCTCAGGTTAGGGTATTGGCTCATCCGCTTTCTTGCGCCGGAGCGTTACTGCGGCCTGGAGCCCAAAGCCCATTACATAAAGGCAGGCCTCGACTATGCGATCGGGCCGGAGCTTGCCGCGCAGAAGCGGCCTCGTTTCGATCGCAACGAGCAGTTCGACTTCTCCGTGTTCGGCGTGACGTTCGATTTCGTCGTCGCACGGTCGATCTTTTCGCATGCCTCGCCCGAGATGGTGTGCCGCGCGCTGGAATCCTTCCGGGAGAATTCGTCCGAAAACGGGGTGATGCTAGCTTCCTACAGGCCGTTGCAGAAGCAGCATGCCGGCAAGCGCGTCTTCGATGAGCAAGGCGATGGTGAATGGAGCTGGCGACAATACGGCAGGCTGTATCTGCAGGAGCTTGCACGGGAACGCGGATTGGAAGCCCGGAATTTCGGCAAGCCGTTCGGTGGGCAGGTCTGGCTGCGCGTCAGCAAACCGCTCATCTGACTGCCCTCAGACACCCGCGACGGTGGAATTGCCGCGGTGCGGGCCGGCTGCTAGTTTCTGCGCCCTTCTCCAAAGCGCTGCGCAGTGCTGGTACAATATCGGATATTACGTTGCTCTTCGTTCATATCGGCACGCACAAGACCGGGACGTCCGCGCTTCAGAGCGCGTTGACGGTCGGCACCGACGATCTTCTTGAGAACGGTGTGCGCTACATTCGGGCCGGCCGGGAAGGGGCAATCGCGCATCACAAACTCGCGCGGGCCGTCCGGCAGAAAAAAGACGCTTCCCTGTCGGTGTGGGACGCGGTGCGCGCCGAAATCCGCGCGAGCGACAGTCCGACGAATGTCCTGAGCAGCGAGGGATTGAGTTTTGCGAATGCTGAAGCCGTAAAGCGGGAGCTCGGTGAGATCGGCGATGTGCGCATCGTTTTGTATCTGCGCCGTCAGGACAAATACCTGCAGTCCCTCTATAAGCAGACCATTGCCGGCGGCCGCACAATGGATTTCCCGACCTGGCTGGACCGGCAGCGCGCGCGGGGGGACTATCTTTCCCTGGTGCGGGGATGGGCGGATCAGTTCGGAGAGAAGGCGATCGTGCTGCGGCCCTATGAGCGCGATGGAGCAACGATCGACGTGGTGCAGGATTTCATCGGCATCCTCGGGCATGACGCGGGGGCGGTTTTGCCGCGGAGGAAAAAGCGCGGGATGCGCAACCCGTCGCCTCGCAGGGAGCTGATGGAAGTCATTCGGGCGTTCAACCATGCCGATGTCGAAATAGATCGCGACAAGTTCTTTTTCTCCATCATGCAGAACAATATGGCGTATGCGCGCTCAGCGGACCTGCTGGACAGCGATAGTTGCCGCGCCCTTTTGGAGCAATACGCCGACTCCAACCGCACGCTGATCGACACCTATTATCGGGATGACGGATCGCCGCTGTTTCCGGATTTCGTGCCGCAAAGCGCGCCAGATTTCTGGAAACCCGGGGAGCCCGAATATTTCGACATGCTCGTTGATGTGATGACAGCGGCCGTTCGCGCGGTCTCCGAAAGGCCAGCAGCCGGAGCGCCCAGGAAGAAGCATCTCAAGGAAAGCGGATCAGACGAAGATGTATGAGTTTCCCAGCTTCGTTTATCTCGACATGGAGAAGACGGGGTCGTCTTTCATCTTCGTGTTCCTCGGCGAATGCGCCAACGAGGAAGCCATTCGCCGCAAGCATCACATGCCGATGGAAGAGGATTGCGACCGCTCGAAATTCTATTTCATATCGGTGCGCGATCCGCTGGATGCGTATATTTCGCTCTATTCTTTCGGATGTCAGTCTCGTGGAAAGGTCTTCGCCAGGCTTTCGCGCCGCGGCATGGACAAGCACTATGACGGGACGACGAAAGGCTTCAATCGCTGGCTGAAACACGCGCTCAGAACGGAGAACACACATCTCGTTTCGGGCGATCAGGTCAGTGAAAGCATGGGCGAGCTGCTCGGCCCGCAATCCTATCGCTATCTGCGTCTGGCGGTCCCCGGCGCCCGCGAAAAGCTCGAAGCATGCACGACGCGGGAAGAGGTATTCGCGCTTTACGAAAAGGAGAAGCTTCCTTCCTTCATCGTGCGTCATGAGAGCTTCGTGAAAGATCTTGCGGAACTGGTTCGCGGGCCTTTGCGCAACTGGGTCAAGGACGTCGATGCTGCGGTGAAGTATGTCGAGACGGAAAAGCCGCGCAATTCGTCCGATCGCGTCGATCAGGACAATGAAGACTTCACGATCAACCCACGTCTGCTGAAGCGCCTGCGCGAGCGGGAGTGGTTTCTGCACGAGATATTCGGGTATTAGGCATCGCGACGATGCAAAACTCCGGGCCCGGCAAACTGAACCCGCGCACATGGGACGAAATGCTGGAAGAATTCCGCGCGCTGGGCGGTGTTGCGGACAATATCCGGATGGGCGAGGGCGCGCTCGGGCGCGGATTGTTCGCCGTCGATCCTGCAAGGCCCGCGCGCCTGCACGTGCCCGAAAACCTGCTGATCGGTCTCACCGACGTCGCATTTGAGAGCGGCGCGTTGCGCGTTGTGTCGCAAGCCGGCGTCGGCGCGCGCGAGCGGGCGTTCTTTGAGAACTATCAGGCGCATCTTTCATGGGGTGCGGGCGGTCGCGTGGAAATTGAAGGCATTTTCGCACAGGCGCAATCGCTTCCTGCCGATCTGCGGCATGAGCTGACGGTCAAGCATCGTTGCGGCACATGGTTCGATGAAGCGTCTCAAAGCGCATTCGAGCAGCAATTCCTGCAGTCGCGGCATATCGAATATCAGGGTCGCATGGTGCTGATGCCGGTGATGGATCTCGTAAATCACGGACCCGGTCCGGCGTTCCGCCTGAAAGATGGCATCGGCATCGACGGAACATGGCCCGGTGAGATCACGGTGCGCTACGCCGATACCGATGCCTATGGCGCATTTCAGGCCTGGGGTTTCACCTGCGAGGAGCCGGTAGCGTTCAGCATTGAATTGCTCGGCAACATCGGTCAGACGCGCCTGCACATCGAACGGCAGCTTGGCGAGACGAAGTCAGGGCCACGGCAATGGGTGCCACGATATGCGCAGCGCGAGGGCGACGGCGTTCTGAATTTCCTGATGCTCGGAAACCGCCAGTACCCGCGCATCTGCAAAGGCATCTTCTACAAAACGATGCAGAATGCCGGGCTTGATGGGTACGAAGAAGCCTTCGACACGATCCAGCACGTCAACCGGATGCACTTCCTGTCGCTGCTCGAAGCGTTGGAAAATGTCGACGGCGCGATGGCGCAGACGCTGCGCCGCATGGCGCGCTATCAGCTGCAGGCGCTGTCGTTCGGCTTCGGCGTTCGGATGCTGTGAAGGAGTTGGCTTGCCGAGCCGTAGCTCGCGGCAACCAGTCCGCCTTCGCCGGTCCCAGTTAGAAAGAAAGGCTTGCCAAGCGTAGCGCGCGGATACGGCCCAGGCTTCACCCTTTGGGCTACGCCGGGCAAGCTTCACGCCGCTATCGCGTCGCGAAGCTTGGTGAGCCCAGATGGGATCGAACCATCGACCCTTTGATTAAAAGTCAAATGCTCTACCGCTGAGCTATGGGCCCACTCAAAAGGTCGCGGACCATAGTGTCCGCATCCCAGAAGGTCAATTCAGTTTGATTCGGCCTTTTCGTCGCGTGCATAGGCCTCTGCGACCCCCGCCACGACCGACGCCAAATGCCCGTCAGATATGGCTTTTCGAAGGCTCGCCATGAGGTCCTGATAGTAGGTCAGGTTGTGCCAGGTCAGCAGCATCGAGGCGATGATCTCGTTCGATTTCACCGTGTGGTGGAGATAGGCACGGCTGAACTGGGTGCAGGCGGGGCAGCGGCACTCCGAATCAAGCGGTCCCGAATCTTCCGCATGGCGCGCGTTGCGCAGGTTGAGAGTTCCCGTGCGCGTGAAGGCCTGACCGTTGCGGCCCGAACGAGTCGGGAGCACGCAGTCGAACATATCGATGCCGCGCAGCACCGCGCCCGCGATGTCGTCCGGTTTGCCGACGCCCATCAGATAGCGCGGCTTGTCTTTTGGCAGCACGGGCACCGTTGCGTCGAGGGTCTCGAACATCGCCGTTTGCTCTTCGCCGACTGCGAGGCCGCCGCACGCATAACCGTCGAAACCAATCTCGATCAGCGCTTCGGCGGAACGCTGGCGTAGATCCGTGAACACGCCGCCCTGCACGATGCCGAAACAGGCGCGGCCCGGTTGATCGCCGAACGCCTCGCGCGAACGCTTCGCCCAGCGTGTCGTCATCGCTAGTGATTTCTCGATATCGGCTTTGCTCGCCGGATACGCGGGACATTCGTCCAGCACCATCTGGATATCGGAGCCGAGCAGGCGCTGGATCTCCATCGCGCGTTCCGGCGAGAGGAAATACTCCGTGCCGTCGATATGCGAACGGAAGCGCACGCCTTCCTCGGTGATCTTGCGCAGCTTTGCGAGCGACATGACCTGGAAGCCACCGGAGTCGGTGAGGATCGGCCGCTCCCAGTTCATGAATTTGTGCAGGCCACCAAGCTTCGCGATGCGTTCCGCACCGGGCCGCAGCATCAAATGATAGGTGTTGCTGAGAATGATATCCGCGCCTGTCTCGCGCACCGACTGCGGCATCATCGCTTTCACCGTTGCGGCGGTACCGACAGTCATAAACGCCGGCGTGCGGATGTCGCCGCGCGGCGTCGAGAGTATGCCCGTGCGTGCCGTGCCGTCGGTCTGGTCGATCGTCAGAGAAATGCCGCTCATGGGCGCCGGAATAGCAGGCAGGCGTCGCCATAGGAATAGAAGCGATAATGCTCCCGGATCGCCTCGGCATAGGCGGCGCGCATGGTGTCCAGCCCGCTGAACGCCGAGACCAGCATGAACAAGGTCGAGCAGGGCAGGTGAAAGTTCGTCAGGAGAACGTCTACGGCCCGGAAGCGGTAGCCCGGCGTGATGAAGATATCAGTCTCGCCGGTATAAGCTGGAAGCGTGCCATCGGTAGCCGCGGCACTCTCCAAAGTGCGTAGCGATGTCGTGCCCACCGCGCAGACGCGATGACCGTTTGCGTGCACATGATTGAGGCGTTGCGCGGCATCGCCAGGGAGATTGGCCCACTCGGCGTGCATCTTGTGGTCCGCGGTGTCCTCGGCGCTGACGGGAAGAAACGTACCTGCGCCAACGTGCAGGGTGACCGTCTCGCGCGAGACGCCCTTGTTTGAAAGGGCGGTGAACAGCTCCGGCGTGAAATGAAGGCCCGCGGTCGGCGCTGCGACGGATGCCGCGTCTTTGGCGAAGGTTGTCTGATAGTCGCGGGCGTCGCGCGCGTCGGGCTTTCGCTTGCCGGCGATGTAGGGCGGCAGGGGGATTTCGCCTTCGCGGGCGATGGCTTCGTCGAGTGCTGTGCGGTTGAGCACAAAATGCAATTCCACTTCACCGCCTTCGTTGCGCGCGGCGACGGTGGTTTCGATTGTGCTGCCCAGCAGCAGACGATCTCCTGCTTCCAGTTTTCGCGCAGGCTTCGCAAAGGCGAGGAAGCGGTCCGGCGCGATCCGTTTGTGCAGCGTGACTTCGATCTTCGGCGTGGTCGCGACATTAGCGCGCGCGAGGCGCACGCCGCGAAGCCGCGCCGGAATGACTTTGGTGTCATTGAGGACCAGCGCATCGCCTGCACTCAGAAAATTTGGGAGGTCGCGCACATGCGCGTGCGTCAGTTTCCCATCGGCGCCAACGACCAGCATCCGCGCGCTGTCGCGCGGACTCGCGGGGCGAAGGGCGATCAGGTCTTCGGGAAGATCGAAATCGAACTGGTCGACGCGCATGAAGGACGCGTCAGTCCCGGTTCGTGATCTTGACCGGCACTGGGCGTGCGGCGGCCTCGCCGGTCAGCAGCATCAGGCAGAGATAAAGCCCTGCGAGCAAAAGCAGAACCACAGGCGCGGACTGCGGCAGAAGCGTTGCCGTGAACGACGACAACGCCACGGTGCCCAGATAGATCGTGAGCCCCACGCTCTCGCCGAAGCGGCGCTGCAGGCGGTGATGGAAATGGTTGCGATCGCCTTCGAACGGCGAATGGCCGAGAAGCGGCCGCATGATCATCAGCCTCAGGCAATCCACGATAGGAATGAACAGCCAGATGATGATGGTCTCCGCCAGCACGCCCCAGTGATTGTGCAGGCGCAGGATCAGAAGGCCGAAGACGAACGTCACGCCATAGGCGCCCGCGCCGCCGAGAAACACCTTGCCGCGCAGATTGAACGCGAGCACGACGATGCTGGTGGCCAGGATCATGCCGGCGAGGCCGGCGGTGACGCCGCCGCTGGCGAGGATCGCGCAGCTCGACCAGATCGCGAACATGCCGGCGACACAGCCGTCCTGTCCGTCCGCCATGTTCACCGCATTGACGAAGCCTGCCATGCCGATGGCGACGAGCGCGCAGGAGAGCCACGGCGCCACCGGTGTCGACACGGCTGCGTTCCAATGGAACGCTGAGGGCAACAGGCGCGGATCGATCAGAAGCGCGAGAACGGTCAGTGCCAGCAGCGCGAACAATCTCAGAAAAGGCGATATCGGATGACGATCGTCGAGGAAGCCGAGTATCGCCACTGCCGATCCGCAGACGACGCCGGCCAGCGGCACATAGCCGTGCTGCGTGATCGCGGGGATTACAAATCCGACCGTCGACCACAGGATCAGCGGCACCATCATGGCAATCCCGCCGATGAGGGGCGTCGCGCGCGCATGCATCTTGCGGCCGTTGTCCGGATGATCGACGACGCCGAGCGCGCTGCCGATTTTCTCTGCATTCAGCAGAATCACGAATGCGATCAGCAGGGCCACGGCGGCGCCGATCATCTCCATGACACTGAAATCGATTGGCATACGGACGACCGCCGGGTTCCAGTTCTGTCTCTAGCCCATTTCATTCCGAAAGGGGCAAGAAAACGTCCTTAAGAGTGAACGGCCGCCTCAAACCGCGGCCAAAACTGTCTCGATGATGCGATCCTGCGTGGCTGTATCAAGATAAGGGTGCATGGGAAGGCTGATCACGGTGTTGCAGATCCTGTCGCTGACCGGTGTCGGCGCGGACGGGAAGTGCTTGTAGCCCTTCTGTGCCGAAAGCGGGATCGGATAGTAAACGGCGCTGGGAATGCCTTTCGCCTTCAATTCCGCCTGGAGCTTGTTCCGGTCCGGAACCTGGATCGTGTACTGCGCCCAGGTCGATTGCCCGCCTTCAATCACGCGCGGTTCGACGATGCGGTTCGAGGCGCGGAAGGCATTGTTGTAACGCTGGGCGACGGCCTCGCGCAGCTCGATCTCTTCCGGGAACACGCTGAGCTTTTCGATAAGGATCGCGGCCTGGATCGTATCAAGCCGCGAGTTCACACCAATGCGGACATTCTCGTATTTGTCGCTGCCCTGACCGTGCACGCGGATGGAGCGCAGCGTCTCCGCAAGCGCGTCATCGTTCGTGAACGTGGCGCCGCCATCGCCGTAGCAACCGAGCGGCTTGGCCGGGAAGAAGCTCGTCGAGGCTGCATCGCCGATACCGCCGGCGCGGCGTCCGTCGAGCAGCGCACCGAAACCCTGCGCCGCATCGCAGAGCATCTTCAGGCCTTCGCGTTTGCAGATCGGTTCGAGGACGCGATAGTCGGCCGTCTGTCCGAACAGATCGACCGGCATCACCGCGCGCGCCTTCAATTTGCCTTCGCGCTTGATCATCGTGATCGCGGCTTCAAGGCTCGCCGGGTCCATGTTGTAGGTGTCTTCGAGCACATCGACGAACACAGGCGTCGCGCCAACAAGGGCGACGACTTCGGCAGACGCCGCAAACGTGAACGTCGGCACGAACACGGCATCGCCGGGACCGATGTCCCACGCGCGCAGAACGATCAACAACGCATCGGTGCCGTTGGCGCAGGCGATGGTGTGCTTCACGCCCGCGAATTCGGAAAGCTGCTTCTCCAGTTCCGCGACCTGCGGACCCATGACCCATTGGCCACCCTGGACCGCATCCATGATCGACTTTTCCAGCTTGCTGCCGAGACGGCGGCGTTGTGCTTGCAAGTCGATGAACTGGATGGGGGCTGTCATGGGAACTCCGGACGATTTGGGGGTGCCCGGGTTCTAGGGGGCCGCCGGGGAGGCGACAACCCCAAGAATTGTTGCGGTTTGCGTCAAGCCTAAGGATTTACAGCTTAATTCCCTTCAAAATCGGCTTCAGCGCGGGCGCTATGTCGCTGCGCGACAGGCCAACGGCGATGTTCGCGTGCAGGAAGCCGACCTTGTCGCCGCAGTCGTAGCGGGCACAACTGGTCTCCACGGCATGGAACGGCATCTTGCCGATCAGCTTCTCCATCGCATCGGTAAGCTGGATTTCGCCGCCCGCGCCTTTCTCGCGCTTGTCGAGGATCGAGAAGATTTCGGGCTGCAGGATGTAGCGGCCGATGATGCAGAGGGTGGAGGGCGCTTTCGCGGGCGAAGGCTTCTCCACCACCGCTTTCACTTCGGTGATGTTACCTTTGCTCTTGCCGGGATCAATGACGCCGTAACGCTTCGTTTCTTCGCGCGGCTTGTTCTCTGCCGCGACGATCACGCCGCCGCCGACATCGTTGTAAGCTTTGATCATCTGCTTCAACGCGCCAGGTTTGCCGAACAGAAGATCGTCGGGCAGCAGCACCGCGAACGGATCGTCGCCGATCAGATGGCGCGCGCACCACACCGCGTGGCCGAGGCCGAGCGGCTTCTGCTGGCGCGTGAAACTGACCGAGCCGGTTTTGGGCAAGCCCTCGAGGAGAGAGTCGAGTTCGTCGGTCTTGTCGCGCTGGGACAGCAGCGACTCCAACTCATACGCATGATCGAAGTGATCTTCGATGACGTGCTTGCCGCGGCCGGTGACGAACACGAACTGTTCGATGCCCGCTTCCTTGGCTTCCTCGACGGCATATTGAATGACCGGCTTGTCGACGACCGGCAGCATCTCCTTCGGCACTGCCTTGGTCGCGGGAAGGAATCGCGTGCCCATGCCGGCGACGGGGAACACGGCTTTGCGGACGGGTCGGATTTTGGCCATTGCGGAAGCTTTGCTGAAGGACGCCGTTTCATCGCACACCCGCGCGGCCAGCGTCCATATAAGAAGCTGAAAGGATTGACCGCGCGGCCTATCTGTTCTCCGATAGCGCCATCCCTATCCCCGGAGTTTCTCGATGATCGGCATCACCGCGTATGGCGCGTATATCCCGCGCCGCAGGCTTCAGCGCAAAGCGGTGGCAGAGGCCAACAAATGGTTCGCACCGGGCCTGATGGGCGCGGCCAAGGGCGAACGTTCGATGGCGAACTATGACGAGGATTCGGTGACGCTCGCCGTGGAGGCGGGGCGTGATTGCCTCCCTGCCACTGATGCGATCAAGGATCGCGCATTCGTGGACGCGATCTATTTTGCCTCGACTACCATGCCGTTCTCGGACCGCCAAAACGCGGGTATCGTGAGCGCGGCGTTGCAGCTGCCGCAGAATATCTCGTCCGCCGATGTGTCGTCGTCGATGCGCGCGGGTACGAGCGCGTTGACAATGGCGCTTGATGCCGTTGCGGCCGGCCGTACCAAGGCGCCGCTGGTCGTCGCCGCTGAGAAGCGCAAGGCGCGCGCGGCGTCGTCGCAGGAACTCAGCTATGGCGATGCGTCGGCAGCTGTGACGCTCGGCAAAGACAAGGTTATCGCGAATTTCCTCGGTAGCCATTCGGAGACGATGGATTTCGTCGATCACTTCCGCGGCGAAGGCGACGATTTCGATTATGGCTGGGAAGAGCGCTGGATCCGAGACGAAGGCTATTCGAAGATCGTGCCTGCGGCGGTGAAGGCGTTGTTCGAGAAGACGGGCGTGAAAGCCGCGGATATCGCGCATTTCATTCTGCCGTGTCCGTTCGCGAAGCTCGATCAAACCATCGCCAAGCAATGCGGCATCGATCCGGCGAGGACGCGCGACAATCTCGCGGGTACTGTCGGCGACAGCGGTTCGACGCATGCGTTGCTGATGCTCGTGCATGCGCTGGAGCAGGCGAAGGCGGGTGACAAGATTCTCCTCGTGCAATTCGGCCAAGGCTGTGACGCG
>Ga0335075_10004226_pt1 | contig 22513 bp, 21 predicted proteins | sample Lox_Sample_24_FD_206723 | JGI IMG/M metagenome (GOLD analysis project Ga0335075, IMG submission 206723) | Soil microbial communities from Loxahatchee National Wildlife Refuge, Florida, United States - Lox_Sample_2.4 | ecosystem: Environmental > Terrestrial > Soil > Wetlands | place: USA...
AGCATCACTTTGCGTAAATGGGTCACAAGGAACCCTCCTGTGACCCGCTACTCTATCGAATCACTGCCACAGCTCACCGCCAGCGCGTAGCGCCCGCCGCCCAGCGGCTTCGTTCAAGTCGGTGTTGATGACTTTGGCGATTGCGAGAGACTGCCAGGCTTCTTGGCAGGTGAACCACATGGCCGCGGTCAAACCCTACAGAATCGCAGCTTTTGAGTTTCGTTTTTCGACTGCGCTGTTCAGTTGCGGACACCGCAAGTTGGTGAGACAGTCGGTCGGCGGCAATGCCAGACTGCGGCCGACCGGCGAAAAGCCTGAGCCTTTCAGCGAATCCAAAGACAATTTAGAGCGACTTCCGGCGGCCACGCCACGCGCGATTCAGTTGGCCCCCAGCTTGCTCCCGCTATGGGCCAAGGAGGGTTTCATGTTTAAACGTGCATTTCTGTTGCTCCCGCTTGCCGCCCTTGCGGCGGGTGTGGCGTGGGCGGCAGACGATCCGATGGTGGGCAACTGGAAGCTCAATCCGCAAAAGAGCAAGCTGACCGACGAGATGAAGGTAACGAGCCTCGGCGGGAACAAATACGCGTTCGATTTTGGCGGGAATCCCGAGACGATTGTTGTGGATGGAACCGACCAGCCGGCAAATTTCGGAACAACGTTTGCCGTGACGGAAGTCGCTCCGGATGAGTGGACGGGCGTACGTAAGAAGGACGGCCGTGTCGAGATCAAGGGGATCTGGAAGCTGTCGAAGGACGGCAACACGCTGCATGACGACTTCACCTTCATCGCCGACAACCGGAAGACGACTCACCTCGTTTATCTGTACGAGCGCAGAGGAGGGGGATCTGGCTTTGCGGGCGACTGGGTGAGCACGAAAGAACAGCGGGACACTGTGTACGTCCTGCAGGTGAAGCCGTTTGAAGGTGATGGCCTTTCGTTCATAACTTCGGGGCGAGGGACAAAAAACGTGAAATTCGACGGCAAGGATTATCCGAACGTAGGCTCTGGGATGAAAGTTGTGTCTTCTGCCCAGCGGGTGAACGAAAGGACGGTAGAGCTGAGGGACAAGATTGGCGGAAAGGAAGTGGATGCGCAAGAAATCAGTGTTTCCCAGGATGGGAAAACCTTAACCATGACCGTACATGTGCCGGGACGCAGCGAACCGAATGTGCTCGTGTTCGAAAAGGAGTGATGCAGTGCCCGTTCCCAAGAGCTGAATGCCTTTGCGATTCCAAATGTCTCGTAGAGTCGCCGTGGCTTCCCGATGCTTGGGGATACTGCATCCAATTCGTAGCCCAGCCCCAGTCGCCTCACTCCCGGTCAGCGCTTACGCCGGCCGCGTTCGGATCTGTTGTTCCCCTTAAATGCACCCGAACGCTCTTTGGGGAAATGCCCGTGGCGCGCCTTCGCAGCAACGGCGCTCTCTGTCCGCATTCCCGCCGCCTCCAATTCATTCGCCTCCCGGACGATCTCAGACGCAACTTGCCGGCGCTCTAACAGCACCTTGCATTCGAGCTCAATACGCCGAACTTCGCTTCGCTCCGACTTGAGGCTGAACGTCGATGCCGCACCTCGTTGTCCGGCACGGCCCGTCCGTCCCACGCGGTGGATGAAATCGGTCGGCGCCTGAGGAAGATCGTAGTTCACCACGTGAGCCACGCTGTCGATGTGAATCCCGCGCGCCGCAACATCGGTCGCTACCAGCACCCGGTAGCGCCCCTCGCGAAATCCCGCCAGCGCCTGATTGCGCTGGTTCTGTGTGCGGTCGCCATGCATTGCCACCGCCGGCAAACCCAGCCTCGATAGCCGCTTCGCCAAACGATCTGTGCCATGCTTGGTCCGGGCGAACACCAGGAACGAGCCTGCATCCTGGCCCAGCATGTGCCGAAGCAGCCCCAGTTTCACGTGGTCCTCCACCTCGTACACATGCAGATCAACCTGATCGGGTGTGGTCACCTTCGAGCCGCCTACTGCGATGCGAACCGGCTTCCTCGAGTGGCGTGCAATCAGGCGCTCTACATCTTTGTGCATTGTGGCAGAGAAGAAAAGGCTCTGGCGCGCGGCCGGCAACGCCGACAAAATCCTTTCGATCGCTGGAAGAAAACCCATGTCCAACATGCGGTCGGCTTCGTCTAGAACCAGCACTTCCACCGCATCCAGCTTGATGAGCCGGCGATCCAGAAAGTCCTCCAGCCGGCCCGGCGTCGCAACCACTAGCTGCGCACCTCGACGCAATGCGTTTAGCTGCGGAGGTTCGCTCAAGCCTCCGACTACAACTGCCACGCGCAGCCCCGTACTGACGGCCACGTTTGCAAAGGCGTCCGCAATTTGGATCGCAAGTTCTCGCGTTGGACTTAATACCAGCCCGCGGACGGCGTCTTTAACGCCAGGAGCGGAGGGTCTTAGAAGTTTCTCAATCATCGGCAGCAGGAAGGCAAGGGTCTTTCCCGTGCCGGTTTGAGCCGTCGCCACGACGTCGGCGCCGGCCATTGCAGGCGGAATCGCTTGGGCCTGTACGGGTGTCAGATCGACAAAGCAGTTCCGCTTCAAATTTTGATGGACGGACTGCGAAAGGGAGAGTTCGTTGAATTGATTCATGTTTGTAAAAGGGTGTACGCCGAGTACCGGAACGCCCTTAAAGAAACAACCCAGAGATTCGATTCTGACGAAACTTAGAGAATTCGAGAAAAGTGAAGAACAGCCACTTAACTAAGGACGAATTGGACGGGAGGACCCCTTTACTATAGCAGCTAAATAGACCAGATGCCTGTCGGTAAGGCCAATTCACTCCTCGCGCAGCAGCGTCAAAGGGTTGATCGACAGCGCTCGTTGTGCCGGAAGCCACGTAGCTACCAGGCCCAGCAACGCCATAGCCAGCACAACCCCAACCAATACCAGCGGATCTTTGGGAGTTGCGTGATACACGATGGCGGACAACACCTTGGATGCCGCCATTCCTAGCAGCAGCCCCGCAACCGATCCGAAAGCAAGTAACCGCAGGGCTCGCCCAAGTGCCGATTGCAAAACTTCTTTGCGCTGCGCGCCGAGGGCGATACGAATCCCCAGCTCCTTCAGCCGCTTGCTGACCGAGTAAGCAGCCATTCCAAAGATGCCGGTTATAGACAGCATTGCGCCCATCACGCCCATCACGCCCAACGCCAGCGTCGCCATACGCGAGGCAAACAGAGCTCCCGACTCCAGTTCCTGGTTCCACGTCTCGATCTGAAAGGGCAGCCCCGCATCCAGGTTCTGCACTGTGCTCTTCATGGCGCGGGCAAGCTGCTGCGGATCGCCTTTCGAGCGCACGATGAGCGATGTTTGACTCGAAAGCGACTGCGTGAACGGGAGAAACATCGCCGGCCTCAGATCTTCAGTGAGGCTCGCGTATTTTCCGTTTTCCACAACGCCCGCCACTTGGATGCGCGTTCCATCGGGCATCTTGTAATAACTCCCTATTGCGTTTGCTACTGAGCCAAAGAGCTTGCGCGCAAACTCTTCATTCACTACCGCCACGCGTGGCGAGTTTTTGTCGTCATGCCACGTGAAAGTCCTCCCAGACAGCAACGCGGTGCCCGCCGCGCGGAAGTACCCAGGTGATATGCGGTACGTCGCGGCATCAGCCGCGGCATTCGATGATTTCAAATCTGTTGTTTTGTCGGTAAACACGGCTGAGGTGTTCGCACCGTAGTACAACTGTGTCCGGTCCACCGCGCCCACAGACATCACACCTGGAATGGCGGCCACGGCATCGATCATGCGCTTCTGCATGGCGGGCGCCGCGTCGCCGCGATATCCAGCCATATTCAAATCCGTATCCAACAGCATCGCGTTCCGTGGTTGGAAACCGAAATTGCTGTGCAGCGAACGTGCTAGTCCGCGCACCGCGACCATCGAAGATGTGACCAGCACTGCACAGATCGCGATTTGCACCACCAGCAACAGGTCTCGCACGGTAATCCGCCGCCCAACTCTACCGGTCGATCCCGATTTGACGATCTGGTACGGGTCCGTTCGGAACACTTGGCGCACCGGAACAATGCCGAAAAGAATTCCGCTGACCAACGCCAGTGCGAAAGCGACTGCATAGACCTTTGCGTCCGGATCCACAGCCACATGAAAGCTAGGAGCGGTGGAGATTGGCGACCATGCGCTCAATCCGTGCAACAGCTCTACGCTGCCCCATAATCCGGCCGCGCCTCCGGCGAGCGAAATCAGCAGGGCTTCGGTTAGCAATTGGCGCAGAATGCGTCGGCGGCTCGATCCCAGCGCGAGCCGCAGGGCAACTTCGCGCGATCGGTCCGCGGCCCGCGCGGCGAACAAGCTGCCCAGGTTGGTGCACGCGGCCAACAGAATCAACCCCGCTAGCAACATCAATCCGGTAAGGAATGCCCGCAGCGGACCGCCAAACCAGTCCCCGGCAAGACTGGGACGAGTCAGCGAAAAGGTCATGTGGACGTCGTATTTGGGATAAGTCTTCTCCATATAGGCGCCCACGGCATTGAGATCGGCGACCGCCTGCGCCGGAGTAACCCCCGCCTTCAAATGGCCAAACATCATCAAAATTCCGTAGGTCCCGCGCTCGTTTAGCGTATTCACGCCCTCCACCTGCTCCTGGTTCACCATCGGCACCCAAAAATCGGGAAACAGAAACAACAAAGTGCCCCTGAACTCGGGTGGCGCTACACCAAGGATCGTGAAAGGATGCTTGTTCAGCCGCACCACACGCCCCACCACGCCGCGATCGTCCTGAAAGTGGCTGTGCCAATACGTGTAAGGCAGCACGATATACGGCGCGCTGTTCGGCCCATGCTCATCGGAACCGTGAAAGAAGCGGCCCAGGTACGGCTGAACTCCTAATGCGTCGAAGTAGTTCCCTGTAACTTCCTCGACCCACGCGGGCAGTGGATTGTTACCTGTGTCCAGCCCAACATAGGCAAGGTTATAAGCTGCCAGACCATCAAAGCTGCGGTTGCGATCGCGCAAATCGAGATAGTCGGGATAGGACTGGCTGACATACTTATCGCGTCCCCGCTCGATTCCGTAGAGGCTCTCCGGGTGAGGCACATTCAGCGGGCGCAGGATCACCGCATTCAAAACGCCAAAGACCACGGCGTTTGCACAAATGGCCAAAGCCAGCGTCAAAACGGCAACGATGGTGAATCCGGGAGATTTGCGCAGCACGCGCAAGCCGAAGCGCACATCGCTGACCAATGTCTCGACAAAATTCCCGCCCAGCGCTTCATAGCATTCTTCTCTGAACCGCGCCTGGCCGCCGAACTCGATGCGTGCGCGGCGTTCGGCGGTAGCACGGCTTAGGCCGGAACGTTCCAGATCATCCGCGCGGTGCTCCATGTGCGAGCGAAGCTCTTCCTCCAGATCCGCGTCGATGCGCGCGCGGCGAAACAGGTCAAGAAATCGCATGGCTTCTCACTCCTCGCGTAACAGGCTCATCGGATCAAGCGACAGCGCCCGTTGCGCCGGAACCCACGTCGCCATCAGCCCCAGTAGCGCCATCGCCAGAACCACACCAGCCAATACCACCGGATCGCGCGGCGTTGCTTGATAGACGATCAATGCCAGTACCTTGCTAGCCAAAACGCCTACCACCAGCCCGCCGCCGATCCAAACACTAACAATCGCAGCGCTCGTCCCAGTGCGGCGGCCAAAACCTCCTTGCTCTGCCTCCATCTCGTCCTCCACCTCAGTGCGATGGAAAAACTTAGGGGCCACGGAGCGAAAGTAGGCAACGAAATTCATACTTCCTCCGGCTGCGCCGAGAGCGCCGAACCCATGGCCGCGGCAAGGCGGTTCCAACCATCCGTCTCCTCCCGCAAACGCTTGCGCCCCGCCGTGGTGAGCTCGTAAAACTTGGCGCGGCGATTGTTCTCAGATGTGCCCCAGCTTGCCTTCAAGAGGCCCTGGCGCACCAGCCGGAACAGCGCCGGATAGAGCGCTCCCTGCTCGATGAGCAGCGCTTGCTCCGAGATCTGCCCGATGCGCAACAGAACCCCGTAGCCATGAAGAGGGCCGAGTGACACTGCTTTCAGAATCAGAAGGTCGAGGGTTCCTGGAAGAAGCTGCGCCTGGCCGGACAATTCACACTCCTAAGCTAATCAGGAGTATAGTTCAGCTTTCCTAAGCTGTCAAGGAGAGAATGCCGGGCGCGCTCCGCCTCACTTCGGCGCAATGCGAAAGAAGTAAATCGTCATCAGCGCGCCCACCGCAATCACGATCGATCGAATTACCACCGCCGGCATGCGCCTGGCGAGAATCGGTCCCACATACCCGCCGCCGACCGCGGCAGCCATCATCAGCAGCGCCGGGCGCCAATACACCTGGTGCGCTACCACGAAGATCACCGAAGCAATCGCGTTCAGTGAGCCCCCAAGAATCGTTTTGACTCCGTTCATCCCGTGAATATTGGTCAGCCCATAAAGGCGGAATGCGGCCAGGATGATAATGCCCATGCCTCCGCCGAAATAGCCGCCGTAAATCGAAATCGGAAACAGCATCGCAACCATCAACGCGTTGCTCGTATGCAGTTTGCCGCGCAACAAAACACTCACGCGCGTGCCGAATGCGAAAAGCAGCGTCGCAAACAGCAGCAGCCAGGGAGCAATCTGCCGAAATGTCTTGTCCGATGTCACCAGCAGCAGCACTGCCCCAATCGCGCCGCCAATCAGGCTGACCGTCAGCCATGTCTTCATTCGTTTCTCTTCGAGCGCCCGGATGTCCTCCCGATAAGAAATCGCGCTGGCGAGCGAACCCGGAAACAGCGCCACCGTACTCGATGCGTTTGCAGCCACCGCTGGAACGCCCGCGAATACAAGCGAGGGAAATGTCAGAAAACTTCCTCCACCCGCGATCGAATTGATCGCCCCGGCAGCGAAAGCCGCCGCCGCAAGTAGCAAAAGCATCAGCACGGCCTCCAGTGTAAAGGCCCATGCCTAAAAACTGTCTCTGCCACACTGTCAAATGTGCGTAAACGAACCGTAACGCTCTGCTGCTTCGCCCTGGCTGCTGCCTCCACAGCTCTCCTCCTCGCGCAAAACACCGCCAAAAAGCCGGTCACCATTGATGAGCTCGTCTCCCACCATGCTCCCCGTCCCATCACTCCCATTTGGTCTCCCGATGGAAAGTCCTTCGTTTATGAACAGCAACACAGCGTGTATCTATACACTGTTGCCGGCCGCCAGTCCAAAGAGTGGTTCAAGCCGGAGACCCTCGAAAAGCAAGCCAGGCAACCAGCTCCATCGCCGGAATTCGGTTGGCAGAACCGCCGCGTCTCTTCGGCGTCCTACCAATGGTTTCCAGATAGCAAAGACCTCCTGGCCTCGGCCGCCGGCGATCTCTTCATCGTGCATCCCAACGGCAATTTCGATCAGATCACCAAAACAGAAATCGATGAAGAGGATCCGAAATTATCGCCCGACGGCAAGTCGGTGCTCTATCGTTCGGATTCGAACCTTTATTTGATCGACCTGGCAACCAAGCAGGTTCGCCAGCTCACTTCCGGCGGAACAGCGACTTTGCTCAACGGCGAGCTCGATTGGGTGTATCCGGAAGAGCTGGACATTCATACTGCCACCTGGTGGTCCCCCGATTCGCAACAGATCGCGTACTTCCAGTTCGATGTCAGCCACGAGTTCGTCTATCCACAAGCCGATCTGCTCGGCGAGCGCGCCATCGCCGAACCCGAGCGCTACCCGCAAGCCGGCACTCCGAACGCCGGCGTACGGCTCGGCGTCATCTCCGCTCAGGGCGGCGCCACAAAGTCGCCCACTACAAAATGGATGGACCTCGGCGACACCACCAGCACCCTGCTCGCGCGCGTCGCCTGGCTGCCGGATTCTTCACAAATCGCAGTCGAGCGCTTCACCCGCTTGCAAAACCAACTCGATCTTCTCTTCTGCAATCCAGCCACCGGAGCAGTCCACACTGTTCTGCACGAACAATCCAAAACCTGGATCAATGTCGCCGACAATCTCTTTCTCCTCAAATCGCGTCCCGAATTCCTCTGGACCAGCGAGCGCACCGGATTCCGCCACATCTATCGGTACTCGAATCAGGGCGAGCTGCTCGGCCAGCTCACCAGCGGCGACTGGGAAGTCACCACCATTGCCGCCATAGACGAACCGCAACAGCGCGTCTATTACACCTCGAATGAGCCCAGCCCGCTTGAATGGCAGCTCTACAGTGTCGCCTTTAGCGGCGGCGAGCGCACCCGCCTGACCAAAGAGGACGGTACGCACTACATCCATGCGAACGCCGACGGAACCTATTACTTCGACTCTTACTCGAATCTCAAACGTCCCGAGGAAGGCACCGTAAGGAGTGCTTCCGGCGACCAGCTTTCAATTCTGCAACCCGCCGATACCGCCGTGCTCAACGATTTCGATATCCTCCCCACCGAAATCGTTCAGGTTCAAGCACCCAATGGACCCATCCTCTACGCGCGTCTTATTAAACCCGCCGGATTCCAGCCTGGGACCAAGTATCCGCTCATCGTCGAAGTCTATGGCGGCCCCGGCGTGCAAAGCGTTCGCAACGAATGGTACGATCTCTACGCTCAGGTCTACGCGCATCGCGGCTACGTTGTCTGGCAATTGGACAATCGCGGTTCGAATGGCCGCGGGCACGCCTTCGAAGTGCCCATCTTCCGTGAGCTCGGCAAACAGGAAGTTGCCGACCAGCGCCTAGGTGTCGAGCATCTCATCGCCATGGGTTTGGTCGATCCCAAGCGCGTCGGCATCACTGGCTGGAGCTACGGCGGCTATATGACCATACATTCTCTGCTGCTTGCTCCCGACGTCTTCAAAGTGGGAGTCGCCGGCGCTCCGGTCAATGACTGGCACAACTACGACACCATCTACACGGAGCGATACATGGGCCTGCCGGATCAGAACAAAGCCGGCTACGATGCCTCTTCGAATGTCCGTAACGCCGGCCGCTTCGAAGGCAAGCTCCTGATCTTACATAACTTCGAAGATGACAACGTTCTGTTCCAAAACACCATGCAGATGGCCAATGCGCTCGAGCAGTCTGACAAGCAATACTTTCTTCAGCTCTATCCGCTCAAGAGTCACGGCGTCTATGGAGCGCTGCGCAAGCCCATGTACCAAGCCATGCTCGACTTTTTCGATTCGAATCTGAAGAACGCCTTCTAGCTTCCGCGCTCGAGTCGCCCTTCGCGACGAATAGTCCCAGGCCTCACCGCTTTCCCAAGCGCAGCGACTCCCAGCTCCCGTCCGCCGTCCAGCCTCCGTCTACCGCCAACGCCTGCCCGTTCACAAAACCGCTTTCCTCACCATCGGCAAGAAACGCAATCGCCCGCGCCACATCGTCCGGCGTCGCAAAGCGCCCCATCGGCACTCGCCCGGTAATGTCGGCATCGCAATAAGTCCCGCGCGCTTGATCCGCTGCGTCCATTTCACTCTTCACCCACCCCGGACAAACTGCATTGACGCGCACTCCGCGCCCGCCCCATTCAGCGGCAAGGGTCCGCGTGAGACCAATCAATCCATGCTTCGATGCATTGTAGGCCGCGCGATCCGCAATGCCCAGCAACCCCGCCACCGAAGCGACATTGATAATAGACCCGCTGCCCGCCCGAAGCATCTTCTCTCCGAACGCCTTCGCCAGCAGGAAGGGCGCGACGAGGTTCACCTCCAGCACGCGGCGATAATCGCTGGCCGAAGTTTCTTCCGCGGGTGAGATCAGGCTGATCCCGGCATTGTTGACCAGCACATCCGCGCGCCCATAAACGTCGATCACCTGTTGAACAAATCGTTCCACCGCCGCTTCGTCCACAATGTCGGCGGCCCGTCCCATCGCCTCGCCGCCCGCCGACTGAATGGCCGCTACGGTCTCTGCCGGCTCACGCAGATCGATGATCGCAAGCCGGTAGCCTCGCTCGGCCAACAGCTCCGCGGTCCGCCGCCCAATGCCCTGCGCGCCTCCCGTGACGGCCGCCACCTCACCGCGCCGTCTTCGCGGCTGCGTCACGTTTCTACTTCTGCCCTTGGCTCGGTTGCTTCTCGCTGCTCGGCGGCACGAGTCCTTTCAGCCGCATATACGTCACCATGTTCCCGTAATGTTCATCCAAGTGCGCCGTGTTCAAGGAAAGCAAAGTCAGCCTCGACAGGTCGAAATTCATGAGCTTTGTCATCTGCGCCCCCTCCGTGTCCGTCATCGCCCCATACGACTTCTCGCAATAAGCAACCGCTTCCTTCAGCGCCGCCACCAGATCCGCCTTCGACGTCTTCGTCTTCTCGATGTTCTTCATCGGGGGCTTCTCACCGGTTGCCGTCGCGCAGAAAAAGTATTGCGCATCCGCCACGTGCCCCACGATTTGGCCAAAACTCCGCACCTCCGGCGTCGGCTTAAAAGAGTAATCTGCCTCAGGCATCTTCTCGGCGGCGGCAACCACAAAGCCGCTGATGTACCCGTAAACTCCTTTTTCGCTGGTGCTGATCGGATTGGCCGGTGCCGTCGCTTGTGCCGGCGCTGGCGTCTCTTGTGCAAAACAGGCCCCCGCAGCGGCCACGAACAAAATACAAAGTGTCTTCTTCAAGTGATCCTCCCTCGGATATGATGTCACTTCTCGCCCGAGTCGTAATAACAACGCTGTTCCGCCCGAAAAAGTTCCAGGCTCCATACCCACTTCGTTCGGTAAAATCATCCACCCGCCATCTCTCCGCACTCAGTCACGGCCTGGCAAAATAAACCCATCCCCTCGTAAATCAACACCTTCTCTCCATTCCCACCCCTCACCCCCGCTCGCCCCGCGCGACACTCAGTCCGGAAAACACGCGCGCCATGCACGACACCGAAGAAAATTTTCCCGGCCACGAAAAGCCGAATCGCTCCACCGGCCCCATCACCCCCGACGGCAAAGCCCGCTCCTCTATGAACCGCCTCACCCACGGCTGCCGCTTCGAGCGAACCGTCCTGCCCTTCGAAGACAGCGCCGAATGGGAGTTCACCCTCCAAAGCTAAACCTCCTCCTACAATCCCCAGGACCCCACCGCCGCCACGCTGGTCTTTGAAACCGCCCGCGCCCATTGGATCTTTCAGCGCAACCAGCAACGTCTCGACGAAACTGAATCCGGTCTGCCCTCGGACGCCATCGAGTGGACCGAACACCATATCAAGCGCTACAACAACTTCAGCCGCTACAAAACCACTGCCGAGCGCAGCTTTTACCGCGCCTTCAATAACCTCGAAGCCTATTGCAAGCGCCAGGCCGACGCACTAGCGCACAGGGAGTCTGCTGCCCGTTGTGCGCGCTTAGAATTGGCTCAAGCCGAAAAAACTCGTGCAGAGATGGCCAAGATCCACATGCAATGGCTCAAGAAAAAAGCCGAAGCCGCCGCGAAGCGCACAGGGCGTTCGGTGCCCGTTGTGCGCGACGACATTGATCAACTCTGCGCCGTGCAGAAAGTCGAAATTATAAAGAACGACCAAGGCGGTTGCATCACTACCTACGCGCCAACCAATGAGCAGATCGCTTCCTGCGCTGCCAACGCCGCCCGCCCGCCCAAATTCATCACTCGCTACGTCTTTTTTAACTTCGGCGTCCCACCTATCTATGATTGGACCAATCCGAATCACATCCAACGCAACGAAAGCACTGTCGGCGTCCAGCAGTTCACCTATTCCGGCTGGCTCAAGCAAATTGAGGCCGAAAGGGTCGCCGGCGACGGCCACATCTCGCCCTACCATCTCGATCTGATCCTAGAAAATGATTGATACGCTTTCCCACCCTTCCGACACCACTTACCATTGACAGAATCCTAAAACTGTCACAAAATAACTCAACTTCGGAGCGAATCAATTCGCCTTCCGAACTGCAAGGAGAAAAAATGTCAGCAACATCGGCCTCGCCCGCGCCGGCCCCCATTCTCAGCAACGCCGCAAACTTGGAGTACAAGGCCTTTGCGCGTTCTTTTTATCAAGATTCCACGGCGGCTGTCCTCGTTTTGGTAGCAAGCTGCTCTTTCCCAACGCCCGGCTACACGATCTTTTTCCAAGAGGACGGCGGAACGTTCAAACTGATGCAGACGAATCCGACTGGAATAGAGCCGCAACTCGTAGCTTATGGCTTCGCAAGCTGGCCGGCATCGAGTGTGGGCCTCTCACAGCACCCCTCGCATGTCACCATCGAAGACGCCCAAGGTCAGCACAAGGTCCGCGTGGAACAGTGGAAATAAACTACCTAAGGTGAATCGAGAATCGGCCGGATCGTTCTGTCAAATCGGCTGATCGCGTTACGCGCGCAGACCGCCCGCCGTTCGCTTGCCTCGCCGCCTGCTCGTCGGCTATCCTATATGTGTAAGTTTTGAAAGCGCTTGGCAGCCCAGCGTTGCCAGGTCTACACATAGCGGAATCGCCAGGTTGGCTGCGCAGGCGTTGGCGGGCGATCTTCTAGGAGATTAGGTCAGTAGGTTCATGGCAAATACAGTTTCTTCGTTGAAGCGCGTTCGCATCGCCGAGCGTCGCACCGGCATCAATCGCGTACGCAAGTCGCGTCTGCGGCATCAAATTCGCGCTATGCGGCGCTTGATGGATCAAAAGGACGCACCGGGCGCCACCAAAATGGTCCCGGCCACGTTTTCGTTAGTCGATCGCGCTGCCAAGTGGGGCATCATCAAAAAGAACACTGCGGCTCGTTACAAGAGCCGGATTACTCTGCGGCTGCGCAAACTCAGCGCCGCCTAATCACCCGTCTACCGGCCCTCCTTCGCGTTACGTCCCGAACGGGAACGTTGCCCCGCGCTCATCAGGTCAGCCGCGGGGCTATGCTGGACGTAGGAGTCCGGCCATGCAGATCTCTTTCGTAAGAAGCGGCGGATTTGGTTACCCCCTCCGAAAAGCCATCAAAGGGACCATTGATCTAAAGAACGATGCTGCCGAAGTCAGCTCCGGCGCGGCCTATCATCGGACGCTCGCTCCGCAGGAAGCCGAACAGCTCCGAACCAGCGTAGACCCCGTCGAACTGGACAAGGCTTCCAAACAAATCGCGAGCAACCGCAAGGGTGGCGCTGCGGACCTGGACGATTATCACATCACAATCACCGCCAAAGATGGCCAGTCCCATGACGTGCACCTGAGCATGTCCCCGGATTCACACGAACTGCAAGGTGTTTCGCCTGACGTGGCGAATCTCCTTCGCTGGATACAGCATGAGGCACAGAAGATTAAGACCCACAGCGCGAACGCTTCGTAAGACGGGGCGGCGCAGCAGCGCCAAACGGTAAAGTTGCAGATACGGCGCGTTTCTGCTGTATCATAGTCCCACTCTATTTCGGAGAAGAACCGGGTTCTTCATGTGTAACAATCATCGACACTCAATCTTCTGCATCATGCCGCCGCATATCCTGTCGCATCTTGCAAGAAACGGCAACGCTAGGGAGCGTGACTTCGCGCTCCATACGCTTGCCTCGGATTCCACTCTGCGCACCAGCCGCTTGACCTTTTCTCTGATCGGTGGTCTGAAGTTGCCCCATCCCGCTGCCCTGCTTGCTCCGCCGCAAGAGAAGCGAAGCGTTTACGACGCTGCAAACGGATCAATTCTGCCTGGAAAACTCCTGCGGGCCGAAGGTCAGCCGCCCGTTTCCGATGCTACGGCGAACCAGGCCTACGATGCCCTCGGTGACACCTTCAATTTCTATCTAAAGGCTTTCGAGCGGAATTCCATCGATAACGCCGGTTTGCCTTTGAACGCATCTATCCATTACGGCCAGAGCTATGACAACGCTTTTTGGAATGGACAGCAGATGGTTTTCGGCGATGGCGATAGCGTCATCTTCAGCGGCTTCACGACTGCGGCGGATGTCATCGGGCACGAGCTGACCCACGGCGTCACAGGCAGCGAAGCCAATCTGGTCTATCAGGGTGTTTCCGGCGCGCTCAACGAGTCCATTTCAGACGTGTTTGGATCGATGGTCAAGCAGTTTAAGCTCAATCAGACCGTCGATCAGGCCGATTGGCTCATTGGCGCGGGCATCCTCGCGCCCGGCATCAGCGGGGTTGGGCTACGTTCACTGAAGGCGCCCGGCACGGCCTATGATGACGCCAAGCTCGGCAAGGACCCGCAGCCCGCCTCCATGGCGGATTACGTTCAGACCGGCGATGATAACGGCGGCGTGCACGTCAATTCGGGCATACCGAACCGCGCGTTCTACCTTGCCGCAAGCGCCCTGGGCGGATATTCATGGCAGAAAGCCGGCCAGGTCTGGTATGACGTCCTGGTCGATCACAACCTGAAAGCGAATTCCAGTTTCGCCACCTTCGCCAATCTGACCATCACTCATGCTGGCAGCCGCTATGGCGCTAACAGCACGGAACAGAAGGCCATCGCCGACGCCTGGGCGCAAGTTGGCGTCATATCGCAGGCTGCCAAAGCAGGCGGGTGATCCGCTGGCTCGGCCAGCTAAGTTGTTAGACTGGCATTGCATATGCAACGCGGCCGGTTCAGTGTATTCAGTGTCCTCGTCGCGTGCGCTCTCGCCACTGATCTTACGGCGGCCGAGCCGGTGCGCGCTACGCACGGCATGGTCGTTGCTCAAGAGCCAATCGCAGCCGATGTGGGTCTGGCAGTGCTCAAAAGCGGCGGCAATGCCGTGGACGCGGCTATTGCTGTGGGTTTCGCGCTTGCCGTCACTCATCCCTACGCCGGGAATTTGGGCGGCGGCGGGTTCATGTTGGTTCGTCTCGCCGATGGCACGACGGATTTCCTCGATTTCCGCGAATGCGCTCCGCAAAAGGCCTCCCGTGACATGTATCTCGGGCCCGATGGCAATCCCACCCGCGACAGCATCGTTGGTTGGCGCTCGTCTGGCGTTCCTGGTTCGGTAGCCGGTTTCGAAGCGGCGTACAAGAAGTTTGGCAGCAAGCCGTGGGCGGATCTTCTCGCCCCCGCGGTGAAGCTTGCGAGTGATGGATTCACCGTCAGCGCGCCCTTTGCCGCGTCTCTGAACTCGCCGCACAACAATCTCCAGCTCGATCCCGAATCCAGGCGGATTTTCCTTCGCGACGGCAATCCCTACCAGCCCGGCGACACGTTCAAACAACCGGATCTGGCCGGGACGCTCGCCCGTATTGAAAAGGATGGCGCCAAAGGCTTCTATGAAGGTGAAACCGCCAAGCAGCTTGCCTCCGCCATGGCCGCGCACGGCGGTCTCATCACGCTGGAGGATCTGAAAAACTATAAGGTCATCGAGCGGTCACCGCTCACCGGCGAATATAAAGGCTTCCATATCATCACCTCGCCGCCTCCCAGCGCTGGCGGAATCGGCCTGCTTCAGATAATGGGCATGCTCGATGGCACAAATTACGAAAGCGACGGCCCCGATTCGGTGAAGGCCATACACTATGAAGCCGAGGCGATGCGGCGCTTCTACGCCGACCGCAGCCAATATATGGGCGACCCGGATTTCTACACCGTGCCAGTGAAAATGCTGCTCGATCCCAAGTATCTCGCCTGGCGGCGCTCAACGATCGATCCCCAGCGCGCCACGCCGAGCGAGATGATCGGTCCCGGGCTGCCTCGCGCCATGAACGCGGCCATTTCTTGGGTTGAAGGAACAGAAACTACTCACTACAATGTGGTCGATGCGAAAGGCAATGCGGTCGCGGTGACTTACACGCTGAACGATGGATACGGCAGCGGCATCACAGTGCCCGGCTTGGGATTTCTATTGAACGACGAGATGGACGATTTTGTCGCCAAACCCGGCGCGCCGAATATGTTTGGCATGGTCGGCAGCGACGCCAATGCCATTGAGCCGGGCAAGCGGCCGCTCTCTTCCATGATGCCCACCGTCATTACGAAAGACGGCAAGCTGTTCATGGCGATTGGCGCGCCGGGCGGTTCCCGAATCACTACTGGGGTCACGGAAGTCATCTTGGACGTGCTCGACTTCCACATGAATGTGCAGGACGCGGTAGATTTACCTCGCTTTCACGAGCAATGGAAACCCGATTTGCTGTACCTGCAATACCCCTTTCCCCCAGAAACCGAAAGAGCTTTGCAACAGATGGGATATCAGTTGGTGCCCCCGGGGGGACCGGACGACGTGGAAGCGCGCGTGGAGGCAATTGTCGTAAGGAACGGGATGCTTGAGGGAGGGACCGAATCTCGCCAGCACGGCAAAGTGGCCGGGTATTAGTCGTCCCGCGTCTCTTTAGCGCGCACCGCATTGCAGCCCGCCTCATTTAGAAAGAAAACCGATGGAGCTTGTCCTTTCAACCCACCTTTTTGTCCGTCACCGCCTCACCACCGTGTGGTTGGAGCGGATTTACGACGCGGGATTCTCGGCGGTCGAGATCTTCTGTGCGCGTCAGCATATCGACTATCGCGACCGGGCCCAAATTGCCGAACTGGGGCATTGGTTCCGTGATTCCCGGCTGCGAATGCACTCCCTCCATTCGCCGATGTACAGCGACGATGTGTGGGGCCGCTCGGGACCCCAGGCGGTGATCAACATCACCCAATCGGCGAAGGCCAGGCGCATCGATACGGTGGATGAAATCAAGCGCGCCATCGAAATCGCGGAGTTCGTTCCCTTTCGCTACCTCATTCAACACGTGGGCGTCGCAGACGAGGAATTCGACGAACGCAAGGTCGATGCGGCATTCTCCTCGTTGGATGAGATTCGCGTCTTTGCCGCCCAGCGCGGCGTAGAGGTGCTGCTCGAAAACACTCCTAACGATCTGTCTTCCGCGCAGCGCCTGAACGGATTGCTCGCGCAAACACACCTGAACCTGAACTACTGTTTCGATATCGGCCACGCGCACATGGGGCCGGGCGTCGAGGCCGAGTTCGAGTTGATGAAGGAGCGCATTCGCTCGACCCATCTGCACGACAATAATGGGCGCGACGACTCGCACCTGTTTCCAGGACTGGGAAGCATCGATTGGAACAGCGCGATGAAGCTGCTGCAATCGCGCGCGGACCAATACCCGCTGCTGCTCGAATTGAAGGAACCGGACGGTATGGCCCACCCTGTAGACGAAGCAAAAAAAGCGATGGATGGACTACTCGAACGAATGAACAAGCATGAGCAGTGAATTGGAAATATCGATAGCCGATGCGCACAAGCATGTAGGTGGGCGGGTCGAAATTCGCGGCTGGCTGTACAATTTGCGGAAATCCGGGAAAATTGTATTCCCGATCATTCGCGATGGCAGCGGCTTGATGCAATGCGTCGCTGTGAAGAGCAATGTGCCGGAACAGGTATTCGAAACGTTGAAAAACCTGACCCAGGAAAGCTCCTTCACGGTGACCGGAACCGTCCGCGCAGAACCCAGAGCGATCGGCGGCTATGAACTCGATGTCGCCGATGCGCACGTTATTCAGCGCGTCAGCGAAGAGCATCCTTATCCCATCACGCCCAAGGACCACGGCGTGGACTTCCTGATGGACCATCGCCATCTCTGGCTTCGCAGCCGTCGCCAGCATGCCGCCATTCGAGTGCGTCATGAGGTGATTAAAGCCATTCGCGATTACTTCGATTCGAACGGCTTCACGCTGGTGGACACGCCCATCTTTACTCCGGCCGCGTGCGAAGGCACTACCACGCTCTTCGAAGTCGATTACTTCGAAGATGAGAAGGTTTACCTCACGCAATCCGGACAGCTCTACAACGAAGCCGACGCCATGGCGTTCGGCAAGGTATATTGCTTCGGCCCAACGTTCCGCGCCGAGAAATCGAAAACGCGCAGGCACTTGACAGAGTTCTGGATGGTCGAGCCGGAAATGGCCTTCGCCGATCTCGAAGAGGTCAAGCATGTGGCCGAGGACTTGATCGTGTATGTCACTCGCCGCGTGCTGGAGAACCGAAAGGAAGAGCTGAAGGTGTTGGAGCGCGATACCTCAAAGCTCGAGAGCGTGCAGGCGCCCTTCCCTCGCATGAGCTATGACGAGGCCGTGAAGCTCCTGCGATCGAAGGGCAGCGAGATCCAATGGGGCGGCGATTTCGGCAACGCCGACGAGACGCTGCTCACCGATAGTTTCGATCGTCCGGTCATCGTGGATCGTTATCCGGGCCATATCAAAGCGTTCTATTTCCAACCCGACGAGCAACGGCCTGAGCTGGCGCTAGGCGTCGACATCATCGCGCCCGAAGGGTATGGAGAAATCGTTGGCGGGGGCCAGCGCATTGATGATCTGGCGCTTCTGGAGCAGCGGTTGACAGAGCACAATCTGCCGCGCGAAGCGTTCGAGTGGTATTTGGATCTGCGGCGGTTTGGAAGCGTGCCGCACGGAGGCTTTGGCATGGGAGTGGAGCGGTTCGTCGCTTGGATGTGCGGACTGGAACATGTGCGCGAGACGGTTCCCTATCCGCGCATGCTGTACCGCACCCGGCCGTAGTGCAACATGCAGCAGTCCCACATCGCCATTATCGGCGCGCCGCTCGATCTGGGCGCCGGCCGGCGCGGTGTCGATATGGGACCATCGGCGCTGCGGCTTGCTGGGCTGAATGCAAAGCTGCAATCGCTCGGCTATGAGGTGGAAGATTTCGGCAACGTTTCGGTCGCCCAGCAGGAGAGCACGCCCTCCGGGCCTGACAACGCAAAGTATCTTTCCCAGATTGCCAAGACCTGCGCAAAGCTGGCAGTCATCGTGGAAGGGGTATTGGCCGTGGACAAGTTTCCACTGGTGCTAGGAGGGGATCACTCGGTTGCGGTTGGCACGGTCTCCGGCGTCTCGAATGCCCTCCGCCGGCGCGGTGAAAAGATCGGTTTGATTTGGATCGATGCACACCCCGACATCAACACGCCCGAATCGAGCCCCAGCGGAAACGTACACGGAATGCCGCTCGCCTGCTGCATGGGCCGTGGTCCGCACGAGCTGACAGACATTTTCGATTACGCGCCCAAAGTCGAAGGGCGCAACGTGGTGCTTATTGCGCTGCGTGATGTCGACCCGCCGGAGCGCAAGGCGATTCGCGAATTGGGCATCACTGCTTTCACCATGCGCGATATCGATGAACACGGATTGCGAAACGTGATGGAGAAAGCCATTGCGGCCGCCAACGATCGCACTGCGGGATTTCATTTGTCCTTTGATATGGATGCAGTCGATCCGGACGAAGCGCCAGGGGTAGGAAGCCCGGTGCGCGGCGGCATGACGTACCGCGAGGCGCATCTCGCCATGGAGACCATCTGCGACTGCAGCCGCATGATCTCGATGGAAATCGTGGAGGTGAATCCGGTCTTGGATGAAGCGAATCGTACTGCGCTGCTCGGGGTCGAGCTGGTGATGTCTGCGATGGGGAAAAAGATCCTCTGAAGATTCTAATCTAACAACGGCAACCCGAGTTTCTTCTTCAAATGTGGTATCGCGCCTGCCAGCAGCACTTCTTCCGAAGCGCGCGTGCGGCGCTCCAGGAATTCAACTTTGCCCTGGCTGAGCTTCTTGCCGATAGTGATGCGGTAGGGAATGCCGATCAGGTCTGCGTCTTTGAACTTGACTCCAGGCCGCTCATCGCGGTCGTCGAGCAGAGCGTCGATTCCGGCCTGCCTGCATTCGGCATAGAGCAGATCGGCGGCTTCCTTTTGAAGCGCCTCGGCGTAGTTCACCGGCGTGATCACCACCCGGAACGGCGCGATGGAAGCAGGAAGCGACATGCCGTCCGCGTCATGATAAAGCTCGATCGCGCAGGTAAGAATGCGCTCCATGCCGATGCCGTATGATCCCATGATGGGCGTAATTTCGCGGCCGTCTTCGCCAAGCACTCGCAGGCCCATGGATTCCGAATATTTGTAGCCGAGCTTGAAAATGTGACCCAGCTCGATCGACTTGAACATCTCGAGCACGGCACCGCATTTCGGACAGGTATCGCCCGCCATTACCTGGCGCAGGTCGAAAAACTCGGGCTGGAAGTCTTCGCCCGGCGTGACGTGCCGGAAGTGGTAGTCGTCGCGATTGGCGCCGGTGATCAGGTTGCGGCGTCCTTTGAGCGCATTGTCGGCCAGCACGCGCATGTTCTTGACTCCCAGCGGGCCAAGAGATCCGGCGCTGGCGCCGAACCATTGCACGATTTCGTGCGGGTGGGCGGGGCGCAGCTCGGCCGCGCCGAGAAGGCCGGTAAGCTTGGTTTCGCTGAGCTGATGATCGCCGCGTAGCATGATTAGCAACGGCGTCCCATCGGCGACCATGACCAGGCTCTTCATCTGCGACGATTCGGGCAAACGGGTGAACTCGGCCAGAGCGGCAATCGTCTTCTGGCCGGGCGTGTGGAACTCTTCGGGTGAGAGATCGCCCTCGGGGTCGGGCGCGGCTGGTGCGGTCGCATTCGCGATTGCCTTTTCGAGGTTCGCGGCGTAATCGCAGCGCGGGCAGCGCACAATGAAGTCCTCGCCTGAATCCGAGCGAACCGTGAACTCGTGGGATTCTCTGCCGCCCATGGCGCCCGAGTGAGCTTCGACCACCGTATACTCGAGACCGCAACGGTCGAAGATCTTGCAGTAGGCCTGGTAATGCTTCTCGTAAGCGGCATCCAGGCCGCGCTCGTCGAGATCGATGCTGTAGGCGTCCTTCATGATGAACTGGCGGACCCGCAACAGGCCGGATTTCGGCCGGGGTTCGTCGCGAAACTTGGTCTGGATCTGGTACCAGATCTGGGGAAGCTGCTTGTAACTGCGCAGCTCGCCGCGGGCAATGGAGGTGACGATCTCTTCGTGCGTCATGGCGAGCGCCATGTCGCGGCCGAAGCGGTCCTTCAGGCGGAACATGTTGTCGCCCATGAGTTCCCAGCGGCCCGATTCCTGCCACACTTCGGCAGGATTCAAGGCTGCCAGGAGGAATTCCTGCCCGCCGATGGCGTTCATCTCTTCGCGCACGATCTCCTGGATCTTGCGCAACGAGCGCTGTCCGAGAGGCAGATAGTTATAGATGCCTGCCGCGAGCTGCCGGATGTAGCCGGCGCGCAGCAACAATTGATGGCTGATGACTTCGGCCTCCGCGGGCACTTCTCGCAGAGTGGGGATGAACAGAGTGCTCCAACGCATTAGAGTGTAATAGACAATTAGAGCAGAACGCATAAAACAGAACGAAAGACATCGACATGAACCAACAGCAACGGATGGCGCGGCCGCTGGCCGAAGTGGACCCGCAGATTTACGACGCGATCCAGCATGAAGTCGACCGGCAGAACACGCGGCTCGAATTAATCGCCAGCGAAAATTTCACCTCCGAAGCGGTGCTCGAAGCCGCGGGCAGCGTGTTTACCAATAAGTACGCCGAAGGCTATCCCGGCAAGCGCTATTACGGCGGCTGCGAGTTCACCGACATCGTCGAGAATCTGGCGCGCGAGCGGGCTCTGAAAGTGTTTGGAGCCGAGTACGTGAACGTGCAGCCGCATTCGGGATCGCAGGCGAACAGCGCTGCCTATGCCGCAGTGATGCAGCCGGGCGACACGCTGCTCGGTATGAACCTGGCGCATGGCGGTCACTTGACGCATGGCCATCCGCTCAACTTTTCAGGTAAGCTCTACCGGGTGGTGTCCTACGGAGTTCGCCGCGAAGACGAGCTGATTGACTATGACGAGCTGGCGCGGCTAGCCGAGGAGCACAAGCCGAAGCTGATCATCGCGGGCGCCAGCGCCTATTCGCGAGTGATAGATTTTCCGCGCTTCCGCGAGATCGCCGATTCCGTCAGCGCGGTGTTTCTCGTGGATATGGCGCATTATTCGGGCCTGATCGCCGCGGGTCTCTATCCGAATCCCTGCCCGCACGCGGATATCGTCACATCGACCACCCATAAGACCTTGCGCGGCCCGCGCTCGGGCATGATTCTTGCGAAAGAGAAGTTCGGGAAGGAGATCGATAAAGCCGTCTTCCCGGGAGCGCAGGGCGGTCCGTTGGTGCACATCATCGCCGCCAAGGCCGTCTGTTTCCTGGAGGCGCTGACGGAGGAATTTCGTACCTATCAAGGCCAGGTGCTTGCGAACGCGCGCGCGCTTGCGAAATCGCTGCAGGCCGAAGGCTATCGCGTGGTGAGCGGCGGAACCGATTCGCACATGTTCCTAATCGATGTGTTCGCAAAGGGCGTCAAAGGCAAGGAGGCGGAAAAAGCTTTAGACAATGCCTATATCACGGCGAACAAGAACGCTATTCCTTTCGACACGAACCCGCCCCTGAATCCAAGCGGAATTCGATTAGGCAGCCCGGCAGTGACGACTCGCGGTTTCCGCGAAGCTGAGATGACGGAAGTAGGAAGGCTGATTGCGCTGGTGTTGAACGACTTGAAGTCGGAGCGCGCTCTGGCTGATGCGCGCAGGGGAGTCACAGCATTGACCGATAAATTTCCACTCTATGCGTGGAAGCATGAGGCAGCCGCGGCCGTGAGATAAGACGTCACGAATGACCGAGGATTTTATGCGGCCGGTAGGGCTCTTCCAGATTCCTGATTTCCTCGTCTGAGAGCGTTACATCGAGAGCGGCGATCGCTTCATCGAGATGGTGCGGCTTGCTGGCCCCGATGATAGGAGCCGTGATGCCGGGC